>Ga0055584_100007620_pt1 | contig 10607 bp, 10 predicted proteins | sample OSDHelmetaG_FD_58716 | JGI IMG/M metagenome (GOLD analysis project Ga0055584, IMG submission 58716) | Pelagic marine sediment microbial communities from the LTER site Helgoland, North Sea, for post-phytoplankton bloom and carbon turnover... | ecosystem: Environmental > Aquatic > Marine >...
AAAAACAATATCAATACAAAGAAAAAATTACCTTATAAGTCAACCTCTTTTTTGCTGGAGAAGCTTCACGAAAATGAGCTGAAATGCGAATGGTTTGCTGCGAAAATAGGTGTTGCATTTGTATCTGATAAAATGTCTGATTCATTTAAGATGCATGTCCGTGTAAGGAATGATAGCGCGATTTGGATTTCAGCTACTTATTATTCTGTTGAAGCCGCACGTTTTTTAATAACTCCCGATACGGTCAAATTCATGGATAGAAAAAATAAGAAATATTTTATTGGTGATTTTGCATATATCAATAAAAAATTCAATGTTGAGTTAGATTTCGAGTCCTTACAATCACTTATTTTAGGAAAAGGATCGAATATTTCAGAATTTGAGAAGCTAAAATCATATTCATCAAGCGAACACTACAATATAAGTAGTATTGGAAAGCGGGAGAAAAATCGGGCGGATAAAAAAGGTGCCCAAAAAGCAAAAACTGACGTTGCTTTAACAGTGTCAGTTTATCCCGCCACATTTAAGGTTTCTAGAATTATTTTGCAAGATTTTAAGCAGCATAAGTCGTTAAAAGTCGATTTTGAAAAGTATCAAAAAGTTGAGGGACAGCTTGCGCCTAAACAGACCGAATTGAATATCGTAGCTGATCAAAATTTGGAAGCGTCTATTGAATATTTGAAGATAACAATGAATAAACCGCTCAAGCTGTCGTTTACGATACCCGAGAAGTATGAAAAAATGGAATAAATATTCGTTGGCTGTTTGGTTTCTTCTTGTCGCACAGTTTGCGTTTTCTCAAACTACCGAGATAACTAAATTACAGAAAGAAAAAAAAGCGAACCAAAAGCAGCTAGAACAAAATACAAAGCAACTTAAAGAAACTACTCGCAAAAAACAGCTGTCTATGACTGAATTGTTTATGCGTCAAAACGGTATTGCTTTGAGAGAGAATCAGATTTCGATTATTAGAAGGGAGATTCGAGCAGTAAATAAGCAAATTAGAAAAACTGACGACCTTATTAAAAAGATGGAGGAGGATCTCAAAAAATTAAAAGATGAATACGCTGAAATGGTTTATTACGCATATAAGAATCGTAACTCATACGATCGATTAATGTTTGTGTTCGCTGCGGAAGATTTTAACCAAGCATACAAGCGTTTGAAATACTATCAACAATATGCCGAGTATCGAGAAAAGCAAGCAGGACATATAATGAAAACACAAGAAATTTTGGCTGATAAAATAGCGGAATTAAACTTACAAAAAAGAAGTAAAGAATCATTATTAGAAATTGAACAACATGAAAAGAATTCATTAGCGGCAGAGCGAGATCATTTTAATAATTTGTTTAATGAGCTAAAATCGGATGAGAATAAACTCAAAAAGGAAATAAAGAAACAACAAAAGCAGCAAAAGAAATACGCTGCCGCAATTAATAAAGCGATAATCGATTATCAAAAGGAAATGGACCAATTTGGTGACATCGCAAGAACACCGGAGCTAGATGCGCTCGAAAAAAACTTCATTAAAAATAAAGGTAAGTTGCCTTGGCCTGTTGAAGCAGGCACAATTGGTGGAACTTTTGGAACGAAAAGCCACCCATTATATCCTAGTTTAAAAATCACCAACAATGGAATAGACTTTAACACAACAGAAGGAGGTTCAGCGCGTTCTGTTTTTGCTGGTGAAGTGAGTGGAATAATCATTATTGCAGGTGCAGGAAAAACAGTTATGGTTCGCCATGGAGACTATCTCACTATTTATTCTAATTTGTCAGAAACATTTGTGCAGAAAGGAGATAGAGTTGAAGTAAAACAGTTGATTGGAAAGGTCTTAACAGATGATGAGAAAACCCAGGTACACTTCGAAGTACGAAAAGGGGAGCACGTTTACAACCCATCTGACTGGTTGTATAAAACGAAGTAGTTAGTCTTGTGCCAATCTTCGTTCTAGAATATGCAGAGAAGCACGGTATAGTTTATTCGAATTCGCTACATTTGTATTAAAACCAATAGTAATGAACTTATTAATATTATTATTTTCTCCGGGGCCAACAGAAATCATTATCATTCTTGTTATTGTATTACTGCTTTTTGGTGGTAAAAAAATCCCGGAATTAATGAAAGGTTTAGGAAAGGGCATGAAAGAATTTAAAGATGCCTCTAAAGGAGAAGACAGTTCTACTCCTGAAAAGAAGGATTAGTTGTCTTAAACATCCTTTAGTTAATAATTCCTTTTTCCGAGAGTTTTCTCTTTAGTCGATTTCATCACTTTTGCATAATCGCTGCAACAAATCTGTTGTGTATTGCATATATACTAAAGGATGAAGCAATTTTTAATCATAATATTTTCCATTTATTCTCTTTCCGTTTTCGCAGAGAAGAACATGACTGACACCATTTTTGTCTCAACTCCGGAAGTAGATTCCATAATAATCAGCCCTGACGATCCCGTTTTATTGACTCTTGATAAAATGATGTCAGAGGCCTTTTTTGAGGCCAACCCTCTAATCACAGACACAAGTTTGTTAGATGTGGGCGGGTTTTGTGCAGATTCAGTTCCAGTTTATAGTGATGAATACTATATTGAGAAGCTGGCGGAGCTGGATGAACAATCTCCTTTTAATCTTGATTACAATAAAAATGTAAATGGTTTTATTAAGTTGTATACTCTGCGTAGAAGAGAGCTCACCTCTAGGTTGTTAGGTCTGTCTCATATGTATTTTCCTATGTTCGAAGAAAGCTTAGCAAAATACGATTTACCACTTGAATTTAAGTACTTAGCAATTGTAGAGAGCGCACTGCAACCAACGGCAAAATCGAGAGCTGGCGCAACTGGACTGTGGCAATTTATGTATGCCACGGGTAAAATGTACCACCTTAATTCAAATTCTTATTACGACGACAGAAGAGACCCATATTTAGCGACAGAAGCAGCATGTCAGTATTTTGAACAGTTGTATAGTATGTATGGAAACTGGGAGTTAGTATTGGCAGCCTATAATTGTGGACCAGGTAATGTAAATAAAGCAATCAGACGTTCTGGTGGTAAAAAAGACTATTGGGACTTATGGCCTTATCTACCTAGAGAAACAAGAGGCTATGTTCCGGCATTTATTGCAGTAAATTACGTGATGAATAACGCAACTGCACATAACCTATATCCAATAGAACCGCAAACAACTTTTTTCGAGTATGATACTGTATATGTGAAAGAAGAAGTATCATTCGATCAAATTTCTGAAGCATTAGAAATAGAGATGGAATTGCTTATATTTTTAAACCCTAGGTATACTAGAATGTATATTCCCTTATCAGATAAGCCAAATGTGCTATATCTTCCGCAAAATAAGGTTGGATTGTTCCTCGAAAATGAAGCAACTGTATATGCCTATAATGAACCTTCTCCAGAGGTGCTAGCAGCAAAGGAAGAAGAGGAAAGAATTATACGTGAGACAACAGAAATTCATACTGTTCGTAATGGTGAGTATCTAGGGCTGATTGCTGAACGTTACCATGTTGGGGTTTCTGAAATCAAAGCATGGAACAATCTCCGAAGTAACAATCTTAAAATAGGCCAAAAACTAACAATCTACATAGATAAGGACTATGCAGCTCATCCTAAGAAGCCCGTTAATAAAGGAGCGACGGCATCTACAAGTAGCAGTGCAAAGTATTATACCATTAAAAAAGGGGACACTCTATGGGATGTAGCAAATACAAAAGGAATGAGTGTAAATGAGTTACAACGTTTAAATTCTAACTTGAATTTTAAGCGATTGCAGCCAGGCATGAAAATTGTTGTCGGGGCAGGAAGTTAAATCGGTTTGCCATAGCTTACATAGGGCAGCATAGACAAGTAACCTTATCTGAATATATGCGAAAGTTTGTTCTTCTTCTAATCATTGTTTCTTTAATCGCTTGTGAATCTAACCAAGATTATAAATTGGGATATTCGGGCTCTCCTAATGAAATTGTTGTAGTTACTTCTCAAGAACAATGGGCAGGCTGGATTGGATCAACTATTCAAAAATATTTTGCTGAATACGAAACAATTCTTCCTCAAGCTGAACGAAAATTTTGGATAATAAACATCGATGAAGAAAATTTCGGAAGCTTGTTTCAAACACACCGAAACGTGATGCTCATCGACATAAAAAAAGGGGCCGAACCTAAAATAGAATTTCAAAATAGTAAATGGGCCAAGGAACAATTGGTTTGTAAAATAATTGCAAGTTCTGATAAAGAATGCGCGAAGCTTCTGGATGAAAACGGCTCTGAATTGGTTTATAGATTTCATCAGGCAGAGATTGAAAGGCAAATTGCTAAGAATGAAAAATTTGGCCCATCTAACTTAAGTGATAAGCTATTTACGAATCACAAACTAAGGCTAACAACTCAACAAGATTCTTATATCGCGATAGATTCTTCAAATTTTATTTGGATTCGCCTCGAGAGAGAGCAACAAGTAGGAGGGTTCGAGCACCAAATTAGTCAAGGCATACTAATTTATTATTACGATTACAAAGACACCCTGCAATTAGATCCATCAAGATTAATACAGGTCAGAGACTCCGTAACGAAACGAAATGTATCTGGCCCGTCACAGGGTTCTTACATGACTATTTCAACTAGAGGAGAATTGCCAGCATATCAACCCATTAATTATAATGGAGGATATGCAGTTGAGATAAAAGGATTATGGCGAATGGAAAATAACTTTATGGGAGGGCCGTTTATTAGCCTCACGACAGTTGATACACTAAACCATCGAGTGGTCACCGCAGAGGGATATGTTTTTGCGCCACAATTTAAAAAAAGAGATTACCTATATGAGGTTGAAGCAGTGATTAAGTCGTTGAAATTTAAGTAGAAGGCACTAATTTGTCTGCCAACTTCCTGTCATTACTCAATCTAGGGATTTTGTTTTGACCACCCAATTTTCCTTGAGATTTCATATAGGCATTAAATCCTCCAATGGGAACGTTAGTAATTTTCAAGAAATCTAACATATTGCCATCACGCAAGTCTAGGTAATAAGAATTTTTTTCTTGTAAAGCCTTGTCAATATCTGTAATAAAACGATCTAAGTTAGCAGGATTGGAAGCAAACTCAATAAACCATTCATGATGAGCGGCCTCTCCATCAGTTGGATTAGTTTGCGGTGCGACATGAAACTCATTTACTTCACAAGGTTGGGCTTGCTGTGCAATTTTTAATGCGTATTCAACTTCCTCAGCAATAACATGTTCGCCAAAGGCAGAAATAAAATGTTTAATTCGTCCAGTAACAACAATCCTGTAAGGAGAATCAGATAAAAATTTAACGGTATCGCCAATATTGTATCCCCATAATCCCGCGTTAGTGTTTAGAATTAGAACGTAATTAACACCAATTTTCACCTCACTAATCGATAATCGGGATGGATTTTCGTTATGAAACTCATCAACAGGAATAAACTCGTAAAATATACCTTTGTTCAGCACTAACAGAAGCCCTTCTTCTTTTTGTGAGGCTTGATAAGCAATAAACCCTTCTGATGATGGGTAAGTTTCTACTGTGTCGATTTGTTTTCCAATTAACCGTTCAAATACTTGTCGATACGGTTCAAAATTTACTCCTCCATGGACAAATAATGAGAAATTTTTGAATAGTTCTTGAACAGATTTTTTACCTGATTTTTCTATTATTTTTTCAAAATACATTTGCACCCATGGGGGAATTCCACTAATGAGTGTCATGTTTTCATTCATTGTTTCATCGATGATTGCATCTATTTTTGTTTCCCAATCTTCTATACAATTTGTTGCTAAGCTAGGTAAACGATTTTTCAGTAAATAGGAAGGAACATGATGCGCCACAATTCCGGAGAGCCTACCAATTTTAATTCCATTTTCTTCATTTAGTGTAGGACTTCCTTGTAGAAAAATCATTTTGCCATTGATAAAGTCAGTGTTTCCAGACTCATTTATATAGCAAAGTAGAGCATTACGAGCACAATCAATATGGTTCGAGATTGATTCCTTCGAAATCGGGATGTATTTCGTGCCAGAAGTAGTGCCAGAAGTTTTACAGAAGTATATTGGTTTGCCCTTCCAGAGTATGTTTTCCTCCCCTTTTCGAACTTTATCGATGTATGGCTTTAAGTCTTCGTAATCTCTTATGGGCACAGCTTTTTTAAAATCCTCATAAGTCGTAATAGAAGAAAAATTATGGTCTTTTCCGAATGCAGTTGCTGAAGCTTTTTCAATTAACTCACGAAAGACTTTTTGTTGAGTCTCTACAGGCCTTTCCGCCCATTTTTTAATTTTCTTAACTGCGGCTGTCGCATAGATTTTACCAAGTTTCGATTTTACCCCCATAATTTTTCAATTTGTTGCGGGAAATATTTATGTTCTAGTTCATGAATTTTGGCTGCCAAGGTTGTTACGGTGTCGAACTCTGATACTTTGCATTCACGTTTATGTATGATCTCTCCTTTATCAAAATGTTCGTTTACATAATGAATAGTTATGCCTGATACAGATTCTTTATTTTCTATTACAGCCTGGTGCACGCGCTCCCCATACATTCCTTTGCCACCATATTTAGGCAATAAGGCAGGGTGAATATTAATGATTCGATTTGGGAATGCGGCTATTAAAACGGGGGGAATCTTCAATAAGAATCCTGCGAGGACAACATAATCAATTTTATGAAACTTCAGTTCTTCTATTAACGAACCATTCTCAAGGTCTTTTCTATTAAAAACTGTTGAGGTTATCCCAAGATTTTTAGCCCTTGTTAATACATATGCATCGGATTTATTAGCAGCAATTAAACAAACGTTTAGTGAATCATGATTGGCAAGGTGATTTGCAATTGCTTCTGCATTAGTCCCACTGCCAGAGGCGAGTATGGCGATATTTTTCATTTGAGCTATTGGTTTAAATTTACTCAATGCAAACTTAATATCATTAGATGAGTTGAGTGTTTAATTGTCTACTCAATTTTCTTGAAAAATAGGTTTAGGCGTTTGTTTTGTTAGCACAATTTCGTAAACAAATCTTTTGGAACCCGGAGATACAACCTATATTATAAATATAATTTGGCAAAGGGTTAGCCGAATATACAAATACACCGGCTCCGATGAGTTTTTTAGCGAAAGTATTAAATCTATCAGAAAACAAAAGTCTTTTTTATTGACCCCTATTAGATATACATCTAGTAACTTAATGTTGCTTAATTTATATGCGGAATCAATAAAAAATATAGAAGAATATTAGACTTGATAAAATAATTTTGAATTTATAAGCAAAAACACATTTCTTTGCAATGATTTAAAAACTTAAAATCTAAATAATATGTCTGATATTAAAACCAGAGTTGTAGCAATTATAGTTGACAAATTAGGAGTTGACGAAGGAGAAGTAACAGAAGCAGCAAGTTTCACAAATGACTTAGGTGCCGATTCACTTGACACTGTTGAGTTGATTATGGAATTCGAAAAGGAATTCAATATCGCTATTCCAGATGATCAAGCTGAAAACATCGCTACTGTAGGAGAAGCAGTGCAATACATTGCAGATAACGCAAAGTAATTTTCACATAAAATAGTTAGATGCAGTTAAAACGAGTTGTTGTAACAGGGATTGGTGCATTAACACCAATAGGTAATACTACCGATGAATATTGGCAAGGATTGATTAATGGTGTTTCTGGGGCAGCACCCATTACTCGTTTTGATGCTTCTAAATTTAAAACTCAATTTGCTTGCGAGGTAAAAGGGTTTAATACTGAAGACCATTTTGACAGAAAGGAAGGGCGAAAGCACGACCTTTATTCAAAATTTGCTATGGTTGCTTCTTCTGAGGCTGTTGCAGATTCTGGTATTAATGAAGAAAACACAGATCTAGGTCGTATAGGAGTAATCTGGGGTTCTGGAATAGGTGGGTTAGAAACCTTTAGAGATGAGGTAGGAGACTTCATCAGAGGTGATGGAACGCCTAGATTCAATCCATTCTTTATCCCAAAAATGATTGCAGACATTGCTTCAGGTAATATTTCAATTAAGCATGGCTTCAGGGGACCGAATTTTACAACAGTTTCTGCTTGTGCTTCATCAACAAACGCATTGGCAGACGCGTTCAATTATATCCGCTTAGGAAAAGCTGATGCGATTGTAACTGGAGGTTCGGAAGCTGCGGTTAATGAGCCAGGGGTTGGAGGTTTTAATGCTCTTCATGCGTTATCGACTCGTAATGATTCTCCAGAAACTGCTTCACGTCCGTTCGATTTGGATCGAAATGGCTTTGTATTAGGAGAGGGCGCTGGGGCGGTTATACTTGAAGACTATGAGCACGCTAAATCTAGAGGAGCAAAAATATATGCAGAGATGACAGGAGCTGGACTGTCTGGCGATGCTCATCATATTACTGCACCACATCCAGAAGGATTAGGCGCCACAGCAGTTATGCTTGATGCACTTAGTGATATGAACATGGACCCAAGTGAAGTTGATTACATTAACGTGCATGGCACATCTACTCCTCTTGGAGATTTAGCAGAAAGTAAAGCTATTCTTAAGGTGTTTGGAGAAAGCGCCTATAAATTGAATATAAGTTCATCTAAATCAATGACAGGTCATTTGCTTGGTGCCACTGGGGTTATTGAGGCGATAGCTTGTATATTGGCTGTTAAGAATGATATTGTCCCACCGACAATTAACCACTTTACTGATGATCCAGCATTCGACCCCAAATTGAACTTTACGTTCAATAAAGCAGAGAAAAGAACAGTTCGGGCGGCTCTGAGTAATACGTTTGGTTTTGGAGGTCATAACGCTTCAGTTGTGTTTAGAAAACTTAGTTAAGACTTGGGTCTTTTCGATTTTCTATTCCCTAAAAAATATAATAAACAAAAACTTCCTATTGAAATTCAACAATTAGTTGGTTACCAAAAAGGCGAATTGCAATGGTATGAGCTTGCTTTTACACATAAATCTATTCTTAAAAAAGAACATAGAGAGATGCCTGGCAAGAGTAACGAGCGCCTTGAGTTTTTAGGAGATGCCATACTCGATTCTGTAGTTGCAGATTATTTATTCAATTCATTTCCTGAGCATGACGAAGGTATTTTAACACAAATGCGCTCTAAATTTGTTAGCAGAAAACATCTTTATATAGTTGCAAAAGAGATTAATTTAGATTGCGTTCTAAAAGCTTCTTTAGGTAAAAATAACCAATCTCAATCGATTTATGGGAATGCTTTAGAGGCATTAATAGGGGCAATCTATCTTGATAAGGGATATGAAGAGGCGGCAGCGTTTATTAAAAAGATAATGCTTAGGTCAGACCAAGTTAATAAAGTTCTTAAGTCCAACACTGATTTTAAGAGCAAATTGTTGGAGTGGTGCCAGCAGGAGAAAAGGAAATTGAAATTCACGACCGAAGCAGACGATAACTTGTTATTTACTAGTGAATTAAAAATAGACGGAAAGTTAGTGGCTAAGGGGTTGGCAAAAAACAAAAAGCAAGCAGAGCAGCAAGCATCGAAAAAAGCATTTGAATTAATTATCGATCAAGCATAGTTTTCGTAACCTTGCAACTAATGGCAATAAAGAAACTTGTTCTGGATTATGACTATGACTTCCTTTTAATAGGGATATTGTCTTCCGCACCTGATTACAAGTTGTGCTGGGGGATAAATAAAGTGCTTAATATTGTATTGAAAAAAGAGAAAGATTTAGAACTACAATTGCACAATAATGAAAAGAATGAAGGGCTTCAATTAACATTTGAAAAGCCGGAGATGACTCCACAATATTCAATGTACACTTATTATAATGAGGTAACCCATCTCAGGTATACCGTTGCTTCGAATAGATCGATAAGTGGGTTACTGATAAAAGAGGAGCAGAGTGTAGATTTTTTTTTAGTAGTGGAAGGGCTGCATGATGATTTAAACAAAGGGGATAGGATAGTGAACGATTTAAGAGAACAAAGAGAAATAATAACGGCATATAAGATTGACCCAAACAATCTTAAATCGAAGCAAAATCTTATTTTTGGATGATTAAATGAAGGGTTGACTATCGTCAATTAAAGGATTAGATTGCAACTATGATTTTCACACTCCCTGATTTGGAGTACAATCGATAGACTAAGTATGAATAAAACAAAGATAATTGCCACAATTGGTCCGACTTCCGCATCTAAGGAAATGCTGAAAAAAATCATTGTTGCAGGCGCTAATGTTTGCCGAATTAATTTTTCTCACGGCACACATGATGATCATTTACAAGTTATAAACTCTGTAAGAGCGTTAAATACTGAACTTGGAATTCATACGGCCATACTCGCAGATTTGCAAGGTCCAAAGTTAAGAGTTGGTATAGTAGCTGAAGGAAGTAAATTGGTAAAAGGAAAGCGGTTGGTTTTTACAACCAAAGAGTGTGAGGGCAGTTCTGAAAAAGTATTCATGACTTACAGTGCTTTTCCAAATGATGTTGCGAAAGGAGATAAGATATTGATAGACGATGGAAAGCTAGTGCTCAAAGCCTTATCATCTAACAAGACAGATGAAGTAGTTGCAGAAGTTCTACAAGGAGGACCGCTTTCTTCAAA
>Ga0055584_100007621_pt1 | contig 10605 bp, 11 predicted proteins | sample OSDHelmetaG_FD_58716 | JGI IMG/M metagenome (GOLD analysis project Ga0055584, IMG submission 58716) | Pelagic marine sediment microbial communities from the LTER site Helgoland, North Sea, for post-phytoplankton bloom and carbon turnover... | ecosystem: Environmental > Aquatic > Marine >...
TAGATCATTACTGTTTCATATTTGTTTCAATAAGTAGTTTTTAACGTGTATTAAACGTAACGTAAGGTACATTTTTTAATATAAAGAGAAGAATAGTGGATGTTCCACTATAAAAAGAGCCTTCAATGTATTTTTTGAGACGTCAAAAAACTCACAGAATCTTGTTCACTTTTTAATGTGATATCGTCATTGGAGCGATCTTTTAGCGCCACTCCAGAGCGCTGTAATGTTCTGGCTTCACTTAATAAATACTGTGTTTTTTTGGCTGCCTCTTGATAGTTCAAACCCGCAGGTCGAATATTTGAAACGCAGTTACGGTAGGCATCGGTATAACCAACTTTGGCCCCCCAAGTTAGGTAAAGACCTAAGCTATCAGGTGAGCTTAACCCTGGACGTTCACCGATTAATACCAAGATGCATTTAGCGTTTAAACGTTGGCAAATATCATCGCCGATAGCAACACGACCGTGTTCGACTAGGCAAATAGGCGCTAATGTCCATTCGTCTTTCTTTTGCTTCAGCTTAGCGTGTTTATCAGATATTGTGCTAAGTGGTAAGTGCTCAAATAAGGCGGTCAAAAATGGTATGGTATTTTGCTTTATAGCTAATGCAGATAAGCCGCCCACAACAGCAATAGCCAGATCATATTCAGTAGCGTTGATAGCGTTATGGTCATCTAGTTTTTGAGCAGAAGGTTCATCCAAAAGACGGCCGTAATCTGGGCGTTGTAAATAGGTTGCGCGATCCTGTGCTCGACTATGTAACAGTAACGGTGCACAACTAGGAGACCAAGATTGATTCATCAAATCGTCGTGTAGGTCAGATACATTTAATGGCGCATGTACCGCATCTATGGCTTGAGCATGGGCGAGTTGGAATGCTAGTAAATGTTGGGTCGGTACACTAATCCCCGCTCGACCAAGGCCTATGCGAGCATCGGTGAAATTGGTCAGTTTGTACCAAGCGTCCACTGTGACAGGATCAATATCAGAGTGAGAAAGGGTAACTTTTTTATCATCCTTGCTCATTAATAGTCTCCAATCATACTTTGTACTGATTGTCGAAATGCTTCAGGAATCTGAGGATTTAGCGTAAATTTTTCGTTATTTTTGAAAATCTCCATTTTAGCTAACCAGGTATCAAATTCTGGCGATGGTTTTAAACCTAATACTCGTCGAGCGTAAAGTGCATCGTGAAACGACGTAGTTTGGTAGTTCAACATAATGTCGTCTGAACCTGGAATGCCCATGATAAAAGTACAACCAGCGACAGCTAATAGTGTTAGCAAGCCATCCATGTCATTTTGATCAGCGGCGGCGTGGTTGGTGTAACACACATCACATCCCATGGGTAAGCCGAGTAACTTGCCACAAAAATGGTCCTCTAAGCCGGCTCGGGTGATTTCTTTGCCATCGTATAAATATTCAGGACCAATAAAGCCAACGACGGTATTCACTAATAGCGGATTAAACTTTCGCGCCACGGCGTAAGCTCGCGCTTCACAGGTTTGCTGGTCTAAACCGCGATGAGCATTGGCCGATAGGGCACTTCCTTGACCCGTTTCAAAATACATAACATTGTTACCAACCGTACCACGATTTAGAGAGAGGGCGGCATCTTGTGCCTCTGCCAAGGTGTTTAGGTTAAAACCAAAGCTGTCATTAGTTGCTTGTGTGCCACCGATAGACTGAAAAACTAAATCCACAGGTGCACCTTGGTCGATACATTCAATGGTATTAGTGACATGGGTTAGAACACAAGATTGCGTCGGGATTGCGTAGTGCTGAATAACGTCATCCATCATTCGTAATAATCGTGAGGCTTGCTTTACGTTGTCGGTAGCGGGGTTAATACCAATAACAGCATCACCGTTGGCATATAACAAGCCGTCTAGCATGCTAGCGGCAATACCAGTCAAATCATCCGTAGGGTGATTGGGCTGTAAACGTGTAGAAAGGTGTCCTGGTAAGCCAATAGTGTTACGAAAAGCGGTTCTGATATGGCATTTTTTCGCTACTAAAATAAGATCTTGGTTACGCATAATCTTGCTAACGGCCGCAGCCATTTCGGGAGTGATTCCTGAACGTATCTTCATTAATACGGCAGGCGTTGCTAAATCACTGAGTAACCAGTCACGAAAGCCGCCGACAGTAAGATGAGAAATAACGGAAAAAGCCAATTTGTCATGATCATCGATAATGAGACGAGAGACCTCATCGTCTTCGTAGGGAATGAGTAAGTGCTCTAGAAAAAGAGTGAGCGGTACTTCTGCTAATGTCATTTGAGCAATCGCTCGTTCTTCTGCACTGTGTGCTGCGACACCGGCTAATCTATCACCCGAACGTGCGGGTGTTGCCTTCGCCATCAGATCAGCCAGGTCAATAAAACCAAACGTGCGCTTGCCGACCATATGACGAAATTGAAAAGTAGAATGGGAGTGGCTCATAAAAACATCTCATTTTTCTAAAAGCAATTGTTCACACAGTACCATTCACTAAGTGTATTTATTAGATATTTTATGACTTTTTACATCATTATCTTAAATAGCTTCCTAAGGTGTTTTTAATGGTTCCGATTACCACCACAGACAATTTTTAGTAAATATAAATATGATAAAGTTTTGCAGCATATTTCATCTTCTATCGGTATTATTGAGTCAGGTGACTCATATATTGAAATCTATCAATAAAATTCAATGTCATTTTTATCAGTTTAATCTTCTTACTTTTTAGGGCGATGTGGCTAGATGGATTCTACGTTTTCTTTGTTCATAATATCTTCCAGAGCTTGTTTAAAAGTCTCGGAAGGCTGAGCGCCGGAAATGGCGTATTTATTGTTCACAATAATAGTCGGTACTGATGTGATGCCATTTTTTTGCCAAAAGGCTTCTTTTTGACGAACGTCATCTGTAAATTGTCCTTTCTCTAGAACCCCTTTGGCTGCTTTTGGGTCTAAGTCAACCGCCGCCGCAACGCTTGCTAAAACGTCATGGTTGCTAATATTTTGCCCGTGAGTGAAGTGTGCTTTGAAAAGTGCTAGCTTTAATTCAGCTTGTTTCTCTTCATGTTCTGCCCAGTGCAGTAAACGGTGTGCATCAAAAGAGTTCCACATACGGCTTTCAGGCTTAAAACTAAATATAAAATCTACTGCTTGGCCACGCTCTTTGATGACTTGTCGATTCTGGTCTGATTGTTCTTTTGATATTCCGTATTTTTGTTGGATATGTTCATCAAAATCTTGTCCCTCTTGCGGCATATCTGGGTTTAACTCAAAGGGTTGAAACGTTATTTTTGCATCGATTTTATCATCTAGTTGTATTAACGCTGCCTTAAGATTTTCTAAACCGACAACGCACCATGGGCACATGATATCGGAAACAAATTGAATATCGATTTGATCTTTCATAGTATTTTTCCGCTAAAAACGAGTCTATAAAATGGATTGGGGCAATGCTAAAAAATTAAAGTAGACGCCGCGTATTTTGTCAATGTTAGGCTTTTAAAAGTACTCAATTTAGCAATCCTTTTTAACCTTCTAAGTGGTTATATGATTTAATATAAGGCTATCTTTTATCCTTTTGAGTCTCTGTATTGGGGCGAGTCTATTACTATGCATGATGTATCTCTGTGGCTTCTTTTAGTGTTTGTAGTAGGAAGTTATATCCAGAATTTAACGGGCTTTGCATTTGGTTTAATTGTGATGTGTACGGCTGGGTTATTTTCTCTTGCGCCATTAGATACCGTTGCTTTTTCCGTAAGCGCTCTAAGTTTGGTGAACGGTGCAACTACGCTATATGGTGGCGTCTGGCGACAAGTTAATATGAAAAACTTGTTGGTGTATTTTCTGGCTTCTACACCCATGATCGCTGCTGGTATTTATCTACTGAATTATTTTGGCACTACCGCGTTACATTGGTTACAACTGCTACTAGGCATACTTATCATAGTGTCTTGTTGCATGAGTATGATGAAAGCAAAACGAGACGCTAGGCCTTCTGCTGATTGGGTCTATTTTATCTTTGGTGGGATCTCTGGTCTATTTGGTGGACTATTTTCTACGGCAGGCCCACCTATTTCCTATTTAATGTATCGTCAGCCGCTTAGTCTGAGTGTTATCCGTGCTACGTTACTCAGTGTTTTCTTTGTTTCTAGCGCTTTAAGGGTGGTTATGATGGGGGTTACTGGCCAGATCTCTGCGTCGATGCTTTGGCTAAGTTTAGCAGGATTTCCTTGTGTGTTTTTAACGGCTATTTTAGCTAAGCGTTATCCTCCCAATATCTCGCCAGCTTTGGTTAAGCACATTGCTCAAATTTTGTTATTACTCTCCGGCGTTAGCTTGACGTTAAAGGCGCTACTTTAATGTTTGAGTTTTACCACTGATAAAACCAAATAGGCAGACTGTAAAAAGCGATCTACCTTTTTGGAATGTCTTAGAGTAAAACTAGATAACGCCCAGTTCAACTAAGCGTTCATGTAGGTAGGTTTTTGCTGTATGGCGCTCAGACAGCACAACTTCTGGCCTCGGATGCAAGAAAAGTGGCAATGAAATACGCGACTTTGTTTTATCCGCCCCTTGAGGGTTAATTACACGATGTGACGTAGACGGAAAGTAGCCACCAGAGGCCTCTTGTAACATATCGCCAATATTCACAACTAAAGTGCCAAAATCACAGGGCACATTCATCCAGCTTCCATCCTTTGCTTGTACTTGCAATCCCGGTTCATTGGCTGAAGGTAAAATGGTCAACAAGTTAATGTCTTCATGTGCGCCCGCACGGATAGCCCCAAGTTCTTCATCGCCTTTTAATGGCGGGTAATGCAAGACACGAAGTAATGTCTGATTACTGTTATCCACCATGCTAGAAAGCGATTGAGAATAATGCTGAGCAATGTTTGTTGGTGTGTGTTTTTCAACCCAAGCGAGCAACTCAGCCGCTAAACGATTTGCCTCGGAGTAATATTGAGTTAGTAGCGCTTTTTTGTCTTCTGGACACTGACCCCAAGGGTAATAATGAAAGTACTCCTTGATGTCTTTTTTGGTGTGGCCTTTTGCGGTTTCAGATACATCTGGTGGAAAGTAGCCATCTTGAGTGCCTTTGTTGTAGCGATAGTCGTACTTTTCTTCGCTATCAAAAAAGGTCTGCCACTCTTGGTAAATGGCGCTAACTAAAGATTGCTGGATTGGATGATTCTTCAAAACGCCAAAACCGGTGTCGTGAAGGGATTTTACAAAATCTTCTTGGGCTGTAGCACTAGTGTAATCTATGGCTTCTAATGTCATTGTTTCATTCCTATCTATCAAGTGATGGCATCGCTAAGTTTGTTATTGGCGACTGAACAAGGTTGTTGGCTTGTGTTGTCATTATTGAGAGGAGATTAAAGTAATGAAAAATAAATTTAAGAAGACCAACCACTGTGGAAGAAGAGACGTAAGTCGATAGACTCCGCACAATACTGATGTCGCCAATCAGTCAACTCAACTGCTGCTATATAGCTGAATACCAAAAAAGAGATCGATGGCAAACGATGAGGTGATGAATGGAAGGTCATTGTGCATATACCTAGGTCTTATGGGCGTTTTTTTAGCGAATTAGATTATTTTTTATGATTTTTGACCGTTTGTGTCAGTTTACCGTCTGAAATAGGCGTTTTAAAGAGAAATCGAGATAATTTATGCGATCAAGCTAGGCAAATGCCAAGCTTGTCCTATACTGCAAGTGTCGGCATTATTTTTTAGTCGGAATGCTCTGTGTAAGTTCACCTCATTTTGAGGCTGTCAATGACGCGATTTTTCTGCGTTTTCATAACAAAGAGGGCAAATTAGTATGAATTCATTTTTCGATTCTTTTAAAAATCACTTTCTAATTTCAATGCCACATCTTGATGATCCACATTTTGAACATACCGTGGTTTATTTATGCGAACATACTGTAGAAGGGGCGATGGGTATCATCATTAATCGTCCATCCAATATTGATTTTACCGAGCTTGCAGATCATCTAGGTATGCAAATTACGTGTTCAACGTTAATGTCTGAGCCGATTTATAACGGAGGGCCTCTTGAGGCTGAGCGCGGTTTTATTTTACATACGGCGGATAAATCTTGGAGTAATACGCTGAAAGTAACTGATGATGTTTCCTTGTCTGCTTCTTTAGAAACGTTAGAGCGGATCTCGGAAGGTAACGGCCCAGAAGCATTTCTTATTACATTAGGTTGTGCTGGTTGGGATGCAGGTCAATTAGAATCTGAAATTGCGAACAATGATTGGCTGGTATGTGAGGCTGATTTAGACGTATTATTCAATACTCCAAGCGACATGCAATTTACCGCCGCAACCAATGTGTTGGGAATTGATATGGCAAGACTTTCACCGGATATAGGACATGGTTAATGGCAGCGACACCGTCACAAGGCAATAACCCAAAGCCCAATACCGTTAATACGGTATTGGGCTTTGATTTTGGTACAACGCGCATGGGCGTTGCTATTGGTCAATCAATAACAGGCAGTGCGACACCGCTGGCACCATTAAAAGCCAAAGAAGGCATTCCTAATTGGGATGATATCTCTAAATTGGTTGATGAATGGCAGCCTGATGCGTTTGTTGTTGGCTTGCCTCTGGATATGAATGGCGCAGAAAATGAGATGTGTCAACGTGCGCGTAAGTTTGCCAAACGACTTCATGGACGTTTTAATCGTCCTTACCATATGATGGACGAGCGCCTATCTTCTTATGAGGCAAAAGGTCAAATCATCGCACGCGGTGGTAATCGTAATTTTAAAGAAAACTCGGTGGATGGATTGGCTGCTCAAATGATTCTAGAAACATGGTTTATGGAATCAGCAGAATAGCCGCCGGGTATCAGCAAGTAACAAGCATGCTTATCAATGGATGCCTGACTGATATTTATACATAGTGGAGCAGAAATGAAGTTAGATTTAGAGCAATCCCTAACATCGATGAAAACGCAGTTAATTACGTACTGTGCTGATAAGGGAATCGTAAATCCGATCGTCGTAGGTATTCATACGGGCGGCGTTTGGGTGGCTGAACAGTTAATATCAGTCGTTAAGACTGATGCTCCTTTAGCCACGCTTGATATTACTTTTTATCGCGATGATTTTACGCGAGCAGGGTTAAACCCTAAAGTAAACCAAACTTCATTACCGGCTATTGAAGGGCGCCATGTTATTTTAGTTGATGATGTGTTGATGTCAGGACGCACGATCCGTGCCGCGATGAATGAAATTTTCGACTTTGGTCGTCCTGCTAGTATCAGTTTGGCAATTCTTTATGATTTAGGTCAGCATGAATTACCGATACAAGCGGATGTAATAGGAGAGCAGTTAAAACTTAATGCTGACCAACGGGTTAAGTTGTCTGGGCCGTCACCCCTTACTGTTTCTATTATTGAAGCCCATTAATGTGTATGCCGCACTTTATTTTTTAGGCTACACATACGACAATTAGCGAATGGATAAGGCGATTAGCAATGTGGTTAAATGCAGGATGAAATCTACCAGTTATCTTGCAATTTTTCCGTTTAGCGTCCCATATGCCCAATCATGAAATACAGCATATTGGGCATTTTCCTAACTTACACAGAGAAAGACGATACCGTCTTTGCAGTTTGAGGAAAGCAAATAATGATGCGCTCCGACCCTCGGGCATTACAATTAAATGAACATGGTCAATTAAAGCACTTTTTAACCTTGGATGGTCTTGATAAAACTATTTTGACAGAAATCCTAGATCGTGCAGATTCTTTCCTCTCGATGGGTGAGCAATCTGTTAAAAAAGTGCCACTTCTTCGTGGTAAAACCGTCGTAAACCTATTTTTTGAAAACTCCACTCGTACGCGAACCACATTCGAATTAGCCGCTAAACGCCTTTCCGCCGATGTCATTAATTTAAATATCGAAACATCAGCAACTTCCAAAGGGGAGTCATTGCTAGATACGCTGAAAAATCTAGAAGCGATGCAGAGTGATATGTTTATTGTGCGTCATTCGGACAGCGGAGCCGCGCATTTTATTGCTGAACATTGCACGCCTAATGTGGCCATTATTAATGCCGGAGATGGTCGCCACGCACATCCAACTCAAGCCATGTTAGATATGTTAACGATCCGCCGTCATAAGGGGACATTTGAAGGTATTAAGGTCGCGATTGTCGGGGATATTTTACATTCTCGCGTTGCTCGATCCGAGCTTCATGCGATGACAACATTAGGCGTAGAAGAAGTGCGTTTAGTAGGCCCTAAAACCTTAGTACCTGATTTCTTTTCTGAAATGGGCGCGACTATTTGTCATGACTTAGAAGCAGGGTTAAAAGATGTCGATGTCATTATCATGTTACGTCTTCAGAAAGAACGTATGAAAGGGGCGTTACTGCCAAGCGAAGGAGAGTTTTACCGATTATATGGTTTGACGGAAGAGTCTTTGTCGTGGGCAAAACCAGATGCGATTGTTATGCATCCTGGCCCGATTAACCGAGGTGTTGAAATCTCCTCCGAAGTTGCTGATGGTGAACACTCCGTTATTCTAGATCAAGTAACGAATGGTATTGCTGTGCGCATGGCTGTGTTGTCGATGGCAATGAGTGGTCAGGTACAAAGTGACGACGTGCTAGGGGATGAAAAATAAAATGAAATTACGAATTCAAAATGGTCGTGTCATCGACCCTAGTCAAGGTATAGACCTTGTCACTGATTTGTATGTCGAGAACCAAAAAATCGCAGGAATTGGTGATGCGCCTGCAGGATTTGAAAATGCAGATGTGATCGACGCTGCTGGACTTTGGGTGCTACCTGGCTTAGTAGATCTGGCAGTAGCATTACGGGAGCCTGGTTTTTCTCAGAAAGGCAGTATTGCCACAGAAGGTCGAGCGGCGGTTTCAGGTGGTGTAACGACGTTAATTTGCCCACCTGATACTAATCCTATTGTTGATACGCCAGCGGTGGCAGCTTTGATCCAAGATAAAGCGGACGAGGCTGGCATGGCGAATGTGTTTCCTCTTGGTGCATTAACGCAGGGTTTAGATGGCGCACATTTGAGTAATATGGTGTCATTAACTGATGCGGGTTGTGTTGCCTTGTCTAATCATCGTCGCCCAATGGCGAGCACGAAAGTACTATTTCGAGCATTAGAATACGCAGCTACTCACGATTTACTTGTGGTATTTCATCCAGATGAAAGCAGCTTATCGGAAGGCGGTTGTGCTCACGAAGGGCTAATGTCGACCATGCATGGTTTAGCAGGTATTCCTGAAACTGCTGAAACGATCGCGTTAATGCGTGATTTGTTATTAGTTGAGAAGAGTGGTGTTCGTGCCCATTTTGCTCGTCTATCTTGTGCTAAATCGGTTGAAATGATTGCTGATGCGAGAGCCGCAGGACTTGATGTCACTGCCGATGTTGCAGTACATAACCTGTTACTAAGCGATCAAGTACTTAATCAGTTTAATGGTCATTATCATGTTTTACCGCCACTGCGTGGTGAGGGTGATCGACTTACTTTGATTGAAGGCCTTAAAAGTGGCGCAATTACTGCGATTTGTTCGGACCATCAGCCACATGAAAAAATGGCTAAGGTAGCACCTTTTTCTGCAACAGAGCCAGGCATGGCCAATGTAGAAGTCTTGCTTCCTTTAGCTTTAACGCTAATGGATGAAGGGGATCTAGATCTATCAACTGTGTTGTCTTGTCTTACTTATGGGCCTGCTTCTTGCTTTGGATTAGAAGCGGGTACATTAGCAGTGGGCAGTTTCGCTGATTTTGTTTTGTTTGATAGCACGGCACAGTGGGATTGGACATTAGATAATCGTAAAACCAAAGGTCAAAATTCACCGTATTTTGGCGAAAGCTTTAATGGTCGTGTGATGTCTACCTTTATTTCAGGTCAGCGAGTTTACCACTTAGCGTAATATTACGAGAGCCAAAGCTCTGTATGCTATTTAAGCTTTGGTTCTCTTTGTTGGTTAATTCTTTACTTTTTTTATTTAGTTGATAACTTAACAGATAATGTCAACTAAATTGGTTTTTTTGCATGTCTAGTGACGTCTTATCGAGTAACGCAATTCAGGCATTATATAATCGCCTTACTCAGGTGCAAAAAGAGCGGGATTTATTGCAATACTTAAATGTTAAGTATGCACAGAGCTTGCAGTTTATCGCCAGTGGCCGGTCTGGGGGTTTCTTTTGGGATGAAGTACTCGATGTATGCAAGCGCTTTTTACCTAATGCTTATGGCGTCCTGTTGGTAAAAGAGTCAAATCAATCAGAGTGGTCGTTGATTAATAATGATGAGATCAATGTCCAGTTATTAAAGCCTGAAAACCAGGTTGTTGCCCTTCCTAAAGCATTAATGACTTTTTCTCAAAGTCCATCTTGTCCTATTCGTAAAGATACTAATATTCATCAATCTCCAGAATGGGCGTTATGGAAGTTTTTTTTGGAGAAAAACAATTTCACAAGTGTCGTGATGGTGAATGTAACCACCTCAACTAATGCGGCTTACCTAGTGGTAATGTTGCAATAAGAAACACTGCCATTAGATCGCTTGACGGAACAGGCCCTAATAGACAGCGCTCAATTAATACAAGCG
>Ga0055584_100007622_pt1 | contig 10604 bp, 9 predicted proteins | sample OSDHelmetaG_FD_58716 | JGI IMG/M metagenome (GOLD analysis project Ga0055584, IMG submission 58716) | Pelagic marine sediment microbial communities from the LTER site Helgoland, North Sea, for post-phytoplankton bloom and carbon turnover... | ecosystem: Environmental > Aquatic > Marine >...
ATTTTCCCATTAATTAATTTTTTTATTGCTCGCTTTTCTATGAAAAATATAAGCTCTGATATATCAAATTCACCCATGATTAATATTGTTTGGTATGCATCTATTTCGCTGGTGTTGTCGTTGATGATCAGCTTCGCGATGGCTGCTGAACAGGTGGCAGATCCATCATCTGAACAAGCCGCGCGCGAAAGACCTATTGAAGAAATATCTGTAGTTGGCGAACGCTCAACCCTGTTCTTGCTTGAAGAGATTAAAAACGCTGAAGTGCTGATGTACGATATTTTTAACGACCTCAACAGTACTGATGATTTTGATGTTAATTGCCGCAATGTTACACATACAGGTACGCTGATTCCAGAATGGGAATGTGATTCAGGTTTCATGACCCGTGAGCGTTTTCAGAATACACAGGATTTTTTGCAGTTTGGATTTATGCCAAAGTCCGATGAAGAGATGTATTGGGAAAATCGTGAAAAAGTGGCAGCGCTGAATGCCGAGATGCTGAGTCTGGCCAAAGAAAATCCAGAGCTGGCCGAGGCCATGCTGGAACTGAATGCCAAAAGACAGCGACTGGAAGAAATGGAAAGCAGGAAGCGGGAAAAAACGAAAGGCTTTTTCAGCCGGCTGCTGGGTAAAGATCCAGATTAATTCAAAACAACAGTGAGGCGATAAAAACCAGAACAGCCGCACTGGTTCCTACCACCAGCGTTCCCAGTGTATAGACCCGATAGCCGGTTTTGACATCAATGCCGGAAAACTGGGTCATGACCCAGAAACCACTGTCATTGGCATGGGACACGACCAGGGCGCCGGCACCGATGGCGGCTACTATCAGGGCCTTGTCCATTTCGGTAGTAAAGCCCATAGCCACCAGCAATGGCGCAACGATGGAAGCGGTGGTTATCAAGGCAACGGTGGACGATCCTTGTGCTGTCTTTATGGCTGCGCACAGGAAGAAGGGCAGCCATATGCCGAGCTTGGCCCCTGATAAGGAGTCAGCCAGGGTATCTGCAATGCCGCTGTTTTGCAGGATGGCGCCAAAAATACCTCCCGCACCGGTAATCAAAATAATATTGGACGCATCTGCCAGAGCCTTGCCTACCCATCCGGTAGTGGCCAGCATTTCCTTGTCCCATTTTTTGGGCAAAAGGAAAGCGAACAACATGCCTATGATCAAGGCAATGATCGGGGAACCGATGAATGAAACAAACTTTACCAGGCCAGAGGGCTCAAGACCTTCAGTCAGAGAAAATTCCATTATGGATTTTCCTACAATGAGCAAAATGGGGATCAGTATCGGTAAGAACGATTTGAAGGCACTGGGCGCCTGCTTCATTTTTTCTGCAATAAGCTCGTCGGTGATTTCCGGGTTCGGATCAATATAGGTTCTGGAGGCAATTTTTTTACAATAGACAATGGCAATGATCAGGGACAACATTCCGATCACCAGACCGACCATCATGACCAGACCGACATCGGCACCGATGATGCCCGCGGCCGCTATGGGCCCGGGCGTAGGAGGTACCAGCACATGGGTGATCAACAGCCCCAGGAACAAAGCAGTAGAAGTCCCCACGATGGAAAGTCCTGCGGCCTTGGTTAAGCTTTTGTTCAAGGGGTTCAGGATGATGAAGCCACTGTCGGCAAACACCGGAATAGAAACGATAAAGCCAACGATGCCCATTGCCTCATGGACACGTTTTTTGCCGATGATGCGCAGTACCACGTCGGCTAATTTGTAGGCACCCCCGGAATGCTCAAGAAAGGCTCCGATAATGACGCCCAGTACAATCACAATGCCGATATTGCCCAGGGTTCTGCCAAAGCCGTCATTGACCTGATTAACAATAGTGTCCAGCGCCATGCCGGAAAAGAGGGCGAAAAACAGGGCCGCTGCCAGCAGGGCCAAAAAAGGATGCACTTTCCATTTTACGGTCAGTAAAATGATAAGCAGGACACTTAAAAACAGTAAGACAATATTAATCATGGTAAATGGGGGTCAGAGTCATATTTTAAGCGACTGATTTAAGTGCTAGTGGTGGCACATCAAACTCAATTCCGGCCCATTCGCTACGCAGGAAATTTCTGATATTTCCGTGATCCACGCCTTCCGGATTTTGCAGTACATCAACTCTGTAATAATCACCAAAACAGTGCAGGGTTTGTGCCCTGTCCAGACTATGTAAGAGGGCAAAGCCAAATACCTTACAGGAACCTTCATTGGTGCCTGATTCATTGATTCTTTGATGGGCGTCTTCACCACTGGTAAAGCGCGTCGGGGTAAAATCATAGTAGTTGTCAATCACCTCAAGCACCTGATTAAAATGAACCGTGTCAGGTGCATCAGCAAGCTGACTTAATAGCTGGCTTAGCTGGCTGTTATTATTTGTTGTGTTTGTTGAATCAGACATTTGCATCCTCTGTAAGAGTTTTGTTTGATGTTTCTTTTTCCTGCATGCGTGCGATGGTGTCGGCAAAGGTTTTTTTCGGCACGCGCTGTAACCTGGTCAAGGCTGTATGGGAAACCAGATCAGCATCCAGCTGTTGTTCCAGATCCCTTAGCATTCTGGCCAGAAGGTGGGCTGTCATTTCTGCATCGGCCAGGGCGCGGTGATAGTCTCCTGTTGTTGGTAATGACAAATATCTGACCAGGGTGCCCAGTTTATGATTGGGCATGTCCGGATACATCCTTCTTGCCAGCAGCAGGGAGCAGGCAAATTCTGTACGCCGCCTTAAGCCTGCCCGGGCATATTCTGCATCGAGAAATTTAGCGTCAAAGGACGCATTATGGGCAATGAAGGGTATGTCGCCAACGAAACTCTGCAAGGCCTGCATTACGCTGGGTCCATCGGGTGCATTACGCACCATGCCATTGCTTATGCCGGTCAGCTCCTGGACGAATGCTGGGATCGGTCTGCCGGGATTGATCAGGCTCTGGTAACTGTCGACTATCTCGCCATTGCATAAGATCACTACGCCGACTTCAGTGGCTCGATCACCCATGTCAGGAGATAAACCGGTGGTTTCAAAATCGATGACGGCGAATTTTTTCAAGGGGTGTTATTTCCGACTAATTGGCGACAGACCACGTTTGCGTGAGTAAGGCATGTTCTGAACATGATCGTCTTATTGGATTACAGATTAAAGTCTCTAGCGAGAACTATTTAATATTCTCAGAAAACATTGATGCATGGCTTCCGGGCTGGGTGAATTAGCACAGCTTCGATTACTTTCCCTGAACACGTCCTGGGAGTTTAGCCTTGCAATCAGCAGTTTTGTGGTTGCATCGACTTCATCATATTGAGCCAGTAGCTGTTGTGCTTCTGCAGCCCGCACAGATTCTTTTTGATTCCACTGCGCGACATTCTGATTATAGGCTGCTTTGGATTCATTGAGTTGTTGCAGCCGCCGATCAAGTGCGCTTTTCTCAGGCGTTAATTCATCTTCCCATTCCTCGCATGCATTTAATTCATCCACGCTTAATTGCCGGTCACATTCCGCATCATGGCGCTCTATCTCGGCATTGAAGCGTCGAATGTCTGCATTATAGGCATTAACATCCCTGTCATAATTTGCTTTTTCTCTGTCCAATGGCACTTTTTCTCTGTCATGGTTCTGTTTGATGACAAGATTGGCATTAATTGCCGTTTCGGTTTCTCTGGCAAGATCCAGAATAGTAGCAAGTTCATCGAGAAGCCCTTGTGGGGACAGGGTTTCATACTGGGCATTCACTGTCGATGACCATAAGCCAAAGGGCAGTATCAAGGTAAATAATAATTTTCTGGAAACTTTCATTTTTCCCTCAGTGGCTAATAAAAATTGGGGTCAGAACATTATTAAAATAACGAAAAATGAAGTCAGAACACTAATATTAATAGTGTTCTGACCCCAATTTATTTTCCCAGTTTTTTGCCCAAGAAAGATCGTACCAGTCGGGGATTTTATAATCTATGACGGTATCGGGTCTAAAAGCAGATCTTGCTATGATTAATTGTGCACTCATTGTCTTTTCGCTCAACATTGGCGCGGATTTCTTAAAATAAAAGAGTCTATAAATAGCATTCAGTACCATGCAATATTTTGCTGATGGACAATTCCAGAACCACTGATTATGCTTTTTATGGATGTAAATATACCATTGGCTTATGTTTAGCGGGATTTGATTTTAAAAGGAGTGATTTTTGATGAAAACAACACCACTGCGCAGATGGGTAGCCAGCCTCTCATTGATTGCGATAACAGGCCTGGCCTGTTCGGCACAGGCACAGGATATCGCGATCACCAATACGCGTATCATCATTGGTAATGGTGAGGTTATCGAATCAGGAACCCTGGTTGTGCGTGATGGCAGAATCACCGAGGTCACTGCAGGGCAGGCCAACACCCGTGGTTTGCAGTCCATCGATGGCAGCGGAATGACAGCTATGCCCGGTTTCATCGATGCGCATCGCCATATCAATACCGGGCCGGATGAGAAAGCAGAAATGCAGGCGCAACTGGAAGCCGGTTACACCACGATTCTTTCGGGTGTTGGTCCCGCGGAAGGTAACCTGATGTTGCGTGAACATATTGAAAGCGGGGAGATCAACGGGCCACGTATCATTCCTTCAGGACGCATCAATCTTGCCGACCATACTCCGGAGTCAGCGCGTGCCGAGGTGCGTAATCTTGCTGACATGGGCATTCAATGGACTGGTGAGATTAGCCTGACGCCTCTGCCCAGGCCAAGCCTGCACGAAATAGAAGTGCTTGAGGCCATTGTCGATGAGGCTCCGAAAGTGGGCGTGACTGTTCAGGTACATGCGGTGAGTACCCAGGCCATGGTGGCAGCAGTTAACGCGGGCGTGCGTCGCCTGGTGCATATCCCCAACAAGAATTTTGTAGATCATGACGCGGTACAACTACTAGCTGATACCAACACCATGAGTCTGGCGACGATTGGTTTCGGTGCGCCAGTGTTTGGTGTGTTCACGGAAGCTAACGAGCCACGCTTTCGTGATGGCAAGGCGTGGCCGGAGTTTATCTCAGGTGCCAACCGTGACGAGCAAGCCCGCGCTGTTGGCACTGAAATCGGTTATACCATTGTGAATGCCCGCACCATATGGGATGGCAATGCCATGCTCGGTTACTGTACCGACACCCGCTATGATCCCCATGCCGGACTTCAACATGAGCTTGAGTCTTATAAAGTGATGTTCTCAATGAAGGATATCATTCAGCTGATGGGGCCGAACACCGCTGCCTATATCAACATGGCTGACGATCTGGGCACACTTGAAGCCGGCAAACTCGCCGATATCGTGCTGGTTAAGGGTAATCCGCTGGAAGGTTTCTGGCACATGCTGGACGCACGTGTCGTGCTTAAAGAGGGCAGCATCGTCGTCGACAAGCGCGATTAAAAAATGGGGGTCAGAACACTATTTAAAATTTGGGTCATGTGATCTTTATAAAACAATAGTGTTCTGACCCCCATTTTATTTTAGCGTCTGTACCAGAACTCCGCGTGGCAGCCCTGGCAGGAGTTATTAATTGCTGCGCCGGTTTCTATCAAACCCAGTACATCCTTGTTTTCAATAGTTTCCAGTGTGGCCTGCGTAAAAAACTGCATCTGCTGGATGTAGGAGCGCCAGATTTCAGGGTCACTTTCTATTAGCGCCTCAATTTCTTCTGATCGGTACATGTAGTCGGGATAGTCTGCATCCTGAACAGCATCGTTGATACTGCGACCGGGAATCAGCAGTGCATTACCGGCCTCAACCAGGGTGATAGCGCTGGCGCGTAGTGTTTCCCAGTCTTCATCTGTTTGTGGGGCCACATCTTCCACGACACCCTCTACCGTGGCGATATAACGCACTGCCTGCCACAGTTTCAGGACGTTGGGTTGGACTATCTCATTCATTAGTGTGTTGACACTGTAGCGGATATCAAAATTTTCAACGGGGTCGCCAGCCGATGTTGTTACAGGAGCCGGAGCTATCAAGATTTCCATGCCTGAGGATGCTGGTGCTGAAGCGTCGGCTGCCCCCTGATCAGCCGAGCATGCGATCAGTGCTAAAAATGTGAAACAGGCAAATAAAGTCTTGAAAGTCATGGGCTGTTTTCTTATGACAGTATTGGATGACATAACAATACTACCCTGAGAAGCGCTTGCCTAGACCATCGCCTTTAATGGTGCTTTCTCTAATTACGGATAGACCTTACAGGTTTCCCCGGTTATCCTCGGTGGGTTCTCCACCTGTTCATAACAAAAACTATAAATAGAGAGATGATCATGTTGCAAAAACTCAAAAGCATTTTCGTTTTTACACTGGCGACAATTGTTGTCGGGTTTTCACCTCTTGCTGCCTTCGCTGCTGAACCGATGACGGAGCGCGTACAAGATTATGCCGCTATTCAGACCTTGATAGTCAAATATGCGCACGTTTATGACTCACGCGATGTGGAAGGTTATGTTGGTATCTTTACTGAGGATGCGCAATTTACTTTTACTGGCAACGCTTTGAACGGCCGTGATGAAATCCGGGAATTTATTACCGGGGTTGCTAACTCACCGCCACCGACCATTAAAAGCCACCATGTCATCACTAATACCCTGATCGAGTTTGTCAGCGACTCCGAGGCGCATCATCGGTCTTACTGGGAAATTGTTTCTGGTCCTGCAGGCGGTCCATTCACTGTAGGTAATATTGGAGTTTATGACGATGTTGTCGTCAAACAAAATGGCCAGTGGCTGATTTCGAAGCGCCACATTCCTGATTAAAATTGAGGACGGGGTCTGCCCCCTCTAATTAAGGAGAAAATTATGAATAAATTGAACCTTGGACTGATACTGATCAGCAGCATCGTACTGGCATTGGTATTTAACGCCTTTCTTCCTTCCAACTTGTTTCGGTCTGCGGAAAATTCTGCCAGTACTTTAGCTGTAACTGAGATGGTAGTGGTTGAGCCGGAAATAAATGGCAGGGTGCCGTCGTGTGATTTCTGTGAAACCGAGCTTATTGAAGCCGGGGAAATCGCTGACTATATTGCCGTGGCGATGGCGACCGGGCTGACTGACCAGCAGATTCGTTCTCTTGATATTGGCAGATCCAATGTGCAGTTAGCGTTGGCTCATCGTGGTCCACTTGCCGAACCCAATCCGCGTTCTGTTGCTGTGCATAACCTGGTGACCGAGGTCTACGTGGTACTGAGTGGCTCCGGTACGAATATTACTGGCCCGGACCTGATTAATGCAGAACCGCGACCCGACGATTATCGTGCTGTGGTCTTCCTCAACGGACCAGGACAGAACGCAGAAGCGGTGCGCAACGGTACTGAAGTGCAGTTGGAAGCAGGCGATGTTTTTGTAATTCCCCCTGGCACCGGTCATCAGTTCACGCGCATTGATGATCACATTACCTACCTGATGGTCCGCATTGATCCGGACAAGGTAGTGCCTTTGTTTGATGCAACAGAGTCAGAAGATTACCTGGCAGAAAATTTGCCTTGAGAAAGAAAAATAGGGGTCAGAACACCTTTTCTATATAAAGAAAGGTATCTCCAAGCCCTTTAAATTGGGTCTTAATATAAGAAACCTGTTCTGACCCCTATTTTTTAGTTCAGAGCCATGGCCAATATTTTTGCCACATGCATTGCCTGGCGCGTGGTGGCGGAATCAATCTGGCTGCGGCAGCTGGTGCCGTCAGCGACTAATAATGTGTCTTTACCAGCAGCGCGAATCGCCGGTAACAGGCTCAGTTCTCCCATAGCCTTTGAGGTGTCGTAATGTTCTGCATCGTAACCAAAGGCACCCGCCATACCACAACAACCGGAATCAATAGTTTCCACGTCCAATTCAGGGATCAGTGACAACACAGTTTGTACATCGGACATTATGCCAAAGGCTTTTTGGTGACAGTGACCATGCAGTAATGCTTTTTTATTGATGACGGCTTTTAAATCCAGTTTGAGTTTTCCGCTGTGGTGTTCCCGGGCCAGAAATTCCTCGAACATCATGGCTGATTCAGATAACTTCTGAGTGTCTTCACCGGGTAGCAATGACTCGAATTCATCACGCAGGGTGAGCAGACAGGACGGTTCCAGCCCGATGATGGGTATGCCTTTATCTACAAAAGGTTTCAGGGTTTCCAGAGTGCGGGTCATTTCTTCTTTGGCCTGATCGGTAAGACCGGCGCTAAGAAAGGTACGCCCGCAGCACAGGGGGCGTTTGTTATCCAGGGGTTTTGGAATGTGTACCCGATAACCCGCTGCTTCCAGCACCTTTAATGCGGCGCGGGCATTTTCCGGTTCAAAATAGGTGTTAAAGGTATCCACCAGCAGTACCACTTCTCCTTGAGTGGAGGCCGTACTTTCTGTTGTTAACCCCTGGTGTTGAGAAAACACATCACCTCGCCAGGTGGGTAAGGCACGGTGACGCGTGAAACCCAATAGTTTCTCGTTGAGTAAAGGCAGGCCGGGGATCTGGTTGCGCAGGTTTAGTAGCAAGCCGAAATATTTTGCCCATGGCGCATAGCGGGGCAGGTAGGCAATGAGTTTTTCTTTTAAGGGCAGGCGGCGATGTTGGTAATACTGATGGAGAAATTCGACTTTCATTTTTGCCATGTCCACGCCCACAGGACATTCACGCTTACAGCCTTTACAGCTGACACATAAGTCCATGGTGTCAAACATTTCCTCTGATAACAGCGCATCCTTACCCAGCTGGCCACTGATGGCCAGGCGCAGGGTGTTGGCACGACCGCGGGTCAGGTGTTTCTCATCATTGGTGACTCTATAGGAAGGACACATATTGCCGGCTTCAGCCTTGCGACAGGCACCGTTGTTATTACACATTTCAATGGCGCCGTTAAAACCGCCCCAGTCTGACCAGTCCATAACGGTATTGATGGCTTGTATTTCATAGTCTGGCTTGTAGCGGAACAAAGTGCGCTCATCGAATTTCGGTGCGCGCACAATCTTGCCAGGATTGAATAGGCCCCCGGGATCGAAGTTGTCTTTTACTTCTTCGAAGTTTTCGACCATGCGTTTACCGAACATGACTTCATGAAATTCGGAACGGGACATACCATCGCCATGTTCGCCGGAATGGGAGCCCTTGTATGCGCGCACCATTTCCAGACATTCCTCGGCGATGGCGCGCATCTTACTGGCGCCGGTTTCCTCCTTCATATTCAAAATGGGACGCACATGCAGACAGCCCACTGAGGCATGGGCATAAAATGTGCCTTCGGTACCATGTTTGTAAAAAACTTCGGTGAGGCGACGCGTGTATTCCGCCAGGTCTTTCAGGTCTACTGCGCAGTCTTCAATAAATGACACCGGTTTGCCGTCGCCCTTCATGGACATCATGATATTCAGGCCCTGCTTGCGAACTTCCCACACTGCCTGCTGAAAAGTCGGGTCTGTAGCTTCTACAACGGCATCCACAAAACCCATATCATTCATCAGTGTGACGAGATCGCGCAAACTACTCAGCTGCGCTTCTTCGTTTTCCCCGGAAAACTCCACCAGCAGCAATGCTTCAGGTTCGCCCACGACAAATTGATCTACGCTTGCCTTGAACATTGGAATGTCCCGCGCCAGATTGATCATGGTGCGATCCACCAGTTCCACAGCAGAGGGCTTGAGTTTGACAATATGCTGGGTAGCATCCATGGCGGCGTAAAAGGTGGGAAAGTGACAGATGCCCAGGGTCTTGTGTCTGGGAAGCGGTTGCAGGTTTAAATGAATTTTCTGAAAGAAGGCCAGGGTGCCTTCTGAACCCACCAGCAAGTGGGACATATTGGGATCCTTGGCAATCAGTGCATCAATATTATAGCCACCGACGCGTCTGAGCAGATCGGGGAAGCGATGGTTGATCTCCTCTTTTTCGCGTTCACCGAGCCTCAGCATCCGCTTAATTAAATCGCCGCGGGCTGCGTCATCGGTAAGGGCTTGGAAACGCGCGCTACTGCCATCAGCTAGCAGGGCGTCGATAGCCTCAACATTGTGCACCATATTGCCGTATCGAATAGAGCGTGAGCCACAACTGTTATTGCCTGTCATACCGCCCAGCGTGGCGCGGTTAGCGGTGGAAACATCCACCGGGTAAAACAGGCCATGGGGTTTGAGGAATTTATTCAGGGGGTCCAGCACCAGGCCGGGCTGGACACTGACTGTGCGTTTATCGGCATTAAAATCGGTGATATTGCGCAGATATTTACTGGTGTCTATGACCAGGGCTTCATTGACGGTCTGACCATTTTGAGAGGTACCGCCTCCACGGGGCAGTACCGGGATGCCGGCATCTTTGGCGATCTGCAGGGTAATCTGCACATCTTCTTCGCTTTTTGGCACCACTACCCCCAGAGGCATAATCTGGTAGATGGATGCATCGGTAGAGTAACGGCCGCGGCTGAAGTCATCGAACAACACCTCGCCTTGTAACTCTTTGTTGAGAAGGATGGCGAGAGGGTTTGTATTGGCTTTGGCGTTCAAGAGGATTCCAGTGTTTATAAGTTCGCGATTGAAACCGCTACTGCAGAAGGATTAATTATTGTTTCAGTGAAGAGTAAGGGAACAAGGAGTGGGGGGCAAGAGACAAGAGGAAAGAGGAAAGAGGAAAG
>Ga0055584_100007623_pt1 | contig 10604 bp, 7 predicted proteins | sample OSDHelmetaG_FD_58716 | JGI IMG/M metagenome (GOLD analysis project Ga0055584, IMG submission 58716) | Pelagic marine sediment microbial communities from the LTER site Helgoland, North Sea, for post-phytoplankton bloom and carbon turnover... | ecosystem: Environmental > Aquatic > Marine >...
CCACCTGTTTATAAAAAAGAAGTAGTAGAGAAGGCCTCTTCGGTTTCTCAAGATAAAGTGAGTCGCCCTCAAGTTACAGTGAAGAAGCCGGTTGTAGTAAAAAAAGTGGAATCGGTTAAAAAAGTAATGCCACCTAAGGTAGTAAAAACAACACCGAAAAAAGTGACTTCTAGTACTTCTTCTAGCTCATATGTGAAAGTACGTGATTGGCAGTGGCCAACTAAAGGTAAAATTTTACAGCGTTTTTCTGCAACGACAGGCAATAAAGGGGTTAATATCGGAGGGAAAAAAGGCCAGGCAATTTATGCAGCAGCAGCAGGGAAAGTGGTGTATGCCGGTAATGCGCTACGTGGATATGGAAATATCATTATTATTAAACATAATTCCGATTATTTAAGTGCTTATGCACATAACGATGTTTTACTGGTGAAAGAAAATCAAAATGTAACCGCAGGGCAAAAAATTGCTTTAATGGGTAAAAGTTCTTCACCTATAGTGCAATTGCATTTTGAAATTCGCTATAAAGGAAAATCTGTCGATCCATTGCGTTATCTGCCGTAAAATGCAGACTTTAAAAATAAAGTCTGATCTCATGTTTGATATTTTTTATAAAGTGTAGCCTCGGTTTGAAAAGGAACCCTTGTGATTATTACTCGTTATTTATTTAAGGAAACATTTAAAACACAACTTTCGGTGTTACTTGTTCTCTTTTTAATTTTTTTCTGTGACCGCTTGATTCGTACTTTGGCCGATGTGACCGAAGGATCTATTCCTAGTGATTATGTGCTTTTATTGGTCGCCCTGAATATGCCTCGTATGGCAGAATTAATGTTGCCACTTAGTTTGTATATTTCTATTTTATTTACCTTTAGTCGATTGTATGCAGAAAGTGAAATTACCGTGATGTATGCAACGGGAATGGGAAGCAGTGTATTAACGAGAGCGGGATTAAGGTTGACCATCTTTACTATGTTACTTGCTATAGTGAATACTTTTTGGTTATCACCTTGGAGTAATTATAAGTCGGAAGCTGTTATTGATCAGATTGCAGCAGAAAATGGATTAAATCTTTTATCTAAGGGGCAATTTCAGTCTACACCTGATGGTCGAGCTGTGATTTTTATCAATGATATAAAAAATAGCGGACAAGATTTAAGTGGTATTTTTGTGGGGCAATTAAAAGATATTTCCACCCTAAAACCTAGTGTTCTCTACGCGAAAACAGGGCAAGCTATAGAACAAAAAGATGGAGGGCAGGTGTTAGTCTTGTCAAAAGGCACTAGATATGAAGGGATACCTAATCGTTTAGATTATCAGAATACTACCTTTAATAACTATAGGGCGCTGATTGGTCAGAAAAAAGTAGAATTAAAAGATCGAGATTGGGATGAAAAATCCATACAGGTTCTATGGCAATCGCGCAATAATAAAAATGCCTTTGTTGAACTGCAATGGCGCATAGCTTTAGTGATTTGTATTCCATTGTTGATTATGGTGGTGATCCCGCTTTCTAAAGTGAATCCAAGACAAGGTCGCTTTGCTAATGTCGTTCCCGCCTTACTTTTTTACCTCGCCTATTTTATTTCTATTACTGCAATGAAAAGTGCAATGGAAGATGGCCGTATTTCAGCAGACTTTGGATTGTGGGGGCTACAATTTATGGTTGTTTTGGTCATTTTAGCAATGAAACTGAAAAATACCCTGTTCGTTAAACAATTATTCGCACGAGGTGGGGTGAAACATGTTTAAACGCATTGATTTATATATAGGTCGTACCCTTATAGTGACGACGATCCTCACTTTACTTTCTTTAGTTAGTTTATCTGCTGTGATTAAATTTATTGATCAAATGGGAGATGTGGGAGATGGGACTTATGGTATTTGGGATGCACTGCTTTATGTGTTATTTAGTGTTCCTCAAGATATTGAAGTTTTTTTTCCTATGGCTGTATTACTCGGTTCCTTACTTGGTTTAGGTATGCTGGCTTCTAATTCTGAATTAACCGTGATGCAGGCTGCGGGCGTATCTAAAATGCAAATTGGTTTTTCCGTATTAAAAACGGCATTACCACTGATGATTATTGTAATGATATTAGGTCAATGGGGCGCCCCTTATACCAAACGTTATGCTAGAGAAATGAAAGCGGTGGCTACCTCAGGCGGGCATATTATGGCCATGCAACATGGGGTATGGGCTAAAGATAATGATAGTTATATTTATTTTGGCCGTATTGAAAGTAATGGGACAATTAAAAATGTCAATATATGGACTTTCAATGCAGAGCATAAATTGATGAATTATACTTCAGCTCAGTCTGCTAAATACCTCAAAGATAAAATATGGGAATTAGGAAAAGTACAAAAAACGGTCTTTACTCAAGAACTTATAACAAAAGAAAAGTTGCCCTCTATTCCGTGGAAAACGAATTTAACTCCAAGTAAATTGTCAGTTGTTACTGTAAAACCGGCGGAATTATCTTTGACCGGGGTCCATGATTATGTCAATTATTTACATGAGACCAATCAAGATGCATCTCGTTATGAGTTGGCTTTTTGGCGAAAGGTTTTTCAGCCATTAATTATTGCGGTGATGATGTTGTTGGCATTATCTACAGTTTTTGGCCCATTACGCTCAGTGAGTACTGGGGCACGAGTGTTGTCAGGAATTATTCTGGGATTTGGTTTTTATACAGTAGATCAGGTCTTAGGTCCTATGAGTCTGGTGTATAATTTCCCTGCTATTATTGGGGCTATAGGTCCTAGTTTACTCTTTTTTTGTTTGGCACTTTATATGCTAAAAAGAAAATTATAGTAGTCTATTTCAAACTGGTGTATTAATAAGAAAAGTAGATGAATTAATCTTAATTGTGTAAGGGGATTTTAGTGTTTTTTCAATACAGACAATTAAACAAGATAGTGACAATTGTTCTCTCTTTCTTCATTTTTACTCTGTCCAATGCCTGCGCTCAAAATAAGACATTGAGTAACATTGCGCCTGTTGTTAATACCCAACCCCGTACTCAAACGCCATTGGTACCTGAAGATTTACCTCAGGGCGTGACACTAATAGAAGATCATCTTGTTTCTCAGAATAAGGTGATGATCCCCTATAAAAAATATCAATTAGATAATGGCTTAACGGTTATTTTATCTCCAGATCATTCAGATCCTTTAGTTTATGTAGATGTGACCTATCATGTAGGATCTGCTCGTGAACAATTAGGTAAATCAGGCTATGCTCATTTTTTTGAACATATGATGTTTGAAGGTTCTGAACATGTTGCTTCTCAAGAGCATTTTAAACTTATTACTCAGGCTGGTGGGGAGTTAAATGGTTCAACGGGTCGAGATTATACGCATTATTATGAGACAGTGCCTTCCAATGAATTAGAAAAAGTCTTGTGGTTGGAATCCGATCGTATGGGATTTTTAGTTAAAGCCATGACAGAAAAGAAATTTGAGAATCAAAGAGTGACCGTGCTCAATGAGCGGGCACAACGTTATGATAATCGTCCTTATGGGTTAGTTTGGGAAAAAATGGATGAAGCTTTATTTCCAAAAGGGCATCCTTATTCATGGCAAACTATTGGTTATACCGCAGATTTAAATCGCGCTAAAATTGATGATCTTAAAGCTTTCTTTATGCGTTGGTATGGCCCTAATAATGCCATATTAACCATAGGGGGCGATATTGATATTAACCAAACCTTAGCTTGGATTGTAAAATATTATGCCACCATTCCCAAAGGACCTGAGGTAAAATCGCCTGCTAAGCAGCCAGTTTCTTTGATGGCGAATCGATATATTACTTATGAAGATGAGATTACTCAACCTATGTTGCTTATGGCTTATCCCACGACTTATATAGGTGACGGACAAGAACAAAGTTTGGATATGTTGGCCACTATATTAGGTCAGGGTAAGAATAGTTTACTTTATCAAAACTTAGTTAAAACAGGGATGGTAAGTGATGCAGGCGCTTTTCATCGTTGTTCTGAATTAGCTTGTACTTTATTTGTTTATGCGGATCTTAATTCAGGGAAAAGCACCCTAACTCAAGTACGAGATGAAATTATCTCCCTATTTTCTTCTGTGAAAGAAAAGGGGGTAGATCAGTCTCGATTAGATGAAATTAAAGGTCAATCTGAAGCTCAGGCGATCTATGCTTTGCAAAGTATTGCAGGAAAAGTGACTCAATTAGCCACAAATCAGGTATTCTATAATCAGCCGGATAGATTACAAAAAAATATTGATGCTATCAATGTGGTGACTACAGATAATATTGAGCATGTTTTTAATGAATTTGTATATAAGAAGCCTTGTGTGACATTAAGTGTGGTTCCTAAAGGGCAAGCTGATAAAGCGGTTGCTATGCCTAATTTTAAGGTAGCACCACGAGAAGATATACCTGAAAATGAACCAGAAACAACGCAAAAAATATGGTTGAATCGTTCTATACATGATAATTTTGATCGTAATTTGATTCCTCCCTCTGGTTCTCCGGTTAAGGCAAGTTTGCCACAAATATGGAAGGCAAGCCTCAAAAATGGTATGAAAGTCATAGGAACTCATTATGATGAAACGCCAACGGTTAACCTTAATTTATATATTCCAGCAGGTCATATATATGAACCTGTGGCTAAAATAGGTGTTGCTTCTCTTACGGCTCAAATGCTCATGTCTGCCACTAAGACGGCAACAGAAGAGGTCATTCAATCCCAATTAGATAAGTTAGGTAGTCGCCTGAGTGTTAATTTAGGTACATATACGACGGCGATAAGTTTAACTACACTCAGTAAAAATTTATCCGCTTCACTGGCTATTTTACAGCAACGTTTATTAACGCCAGCTTTTAACTCTGATGATTTTAAACGCTTAAAATCACAAATGCTAGATGATATTAGATCTGATCAGAATCAACCTAGTGTGTTGAGTTCACGAGCGGTTAAGCAAGTATTATTTGGTAAGCACACTGCCTTAGGTTTTCCTGTACAGGGAACATTAGAAACAGTGAAATCTATTTCTTTGGCTGATGTTAAAGCTTTTTATCATCGATATTATAAGCCTCAACATGCTTATCTTACGGTGGTGGGCAATCTGGATAAACTCCAAATATTATCTGAACTTAATGGGTTGACTAAGATATGGAAAGGACAGAGTCAATTAGTATCTAAGGCACCGAAAATGCCTACTTACAAAGATCAAAACATTTGGCTTGTAGATAAAAAAGACGCTGCACAAACAAGCATTCATTTAGTCAGAAAAGGTTTAAGTTACGATCCTAGTGGTGAGTTTTATAAAACTCAATTAGTGAATTTTTCTTTAAGCGATAATATGAACAGCCGTTTGATGCAAAATTTACGTGAAGAAAAGGGTTACACCTATGGGATTTATGGAAAAATAGTGGGAAGTAAAGATTTTGGTTATATAGACATTGGAACAGATGTAAAAGCTGCTACTAGTGTGGATGCATTAAAAGAGATCTTGGATGAACTCAATAAAATGGCTCATTTAGGGCAAACAGATCAAGAGATCGCTTTTATGCGTAAATCTATTGAACAACGGGATGCCTTAGGTTACGAAACCCCAGATAAAAAAGCGGGGTTATTATCTCAGATTATGTTTTATGGTTTAGATGATAATTATATGCAAGAACAACAAGCGGTGACGCGTAATGTGTCTAAAGAGGCGTTGATTCATTTAGCGGAAAAATGGTTTGCGGCTAAAGATTACCAAATTATTATGGTGGGAGATAAAGAAAAATTAATGCCTGCATTAAAATTATTGAATAAGCCGATACAGGTATTAAATTTTTAATACTTTGTAGTCAATTACAAAGATGGGTATAATAAAAAATATTAAGATTAACAAATAGTAAGCAGTGAGAGATTGTTTATTCATTAAGGAAACATTGGGGATAGTATGCAGTTGAAACGATTGATGCCTTTATGCTTTTTATTATTAGCTGGGTGTAGTGTTTTCGAACCTTTGGTTTATAAGATCACCATAAATCAGGGGAATTTTATTGAACAAGCTAATATTGATAAGCTTAGATACAATATGGATAAAAGTCAGGTTCAATATCTATTAGGTACCGATATGTTAATGGATAGCGCTCATCCTAACACTTGGACCTATATATATTATACTAAGCCAGGTCACGAAGATGCGATCATTAAGCACTTAGTTATTGATTTTGATGATAATGGATTATTAACTAAGGTGAGTGGAGATTACAAAATACCTAATTTACATGCGCCTATTTCTGTTGTCGATTAGGCAGACATAAATTTGCTAAACAAAAAAGGTAGGTGAAATCCTACCTTTTTTGTTTTATGAGAACATTAAAATAAACGACTTGACCAACCCAGTTTATGGCGTAATACGTGGTAAAAATTATAATCTTTAGTATGTATAAGTTGTAATTTGTTGATGTTACGTTTAATGATCACTTGATCTCCAGGTTCTGCTGGTAGCGTGACCTGTCCATCGCAACTTAAGCTTAAACTGCCTAAATTATCAGGAGCAATAACAAGTTTTATTTCTTGTGCGCCACTTAAGACTAAAGGTCTACTGGAAAGTGTGTGGGGATACATAGGAATGAGTGTGATGGCATCTAACTCTGGAACAATAATACTACCGCCACCAGAAAGTGAATAGGCGGTTGAACCTGTTTGTGTTGACATAATTAACCCATCGGAACGTTGGGAGTAGGCAAAATTATCATCAATATAAACTTCAAATTGGATCATATGTGCTAATTTACTGGGATGGAGCACAGTTTCATTTAAAGCGGCACTTTGCGAACGGATGAGCCCGTGGCGATGTACCTCAGCCTGTAATAAAGTTCTTTCATCGACTTTATATTCACCTTGCAATACTTTAAGCAGTGGTTTTTCAAAGTTATCTGGATCTAAATCAGTTAAAAAACCTAAATTTCCCTTGTTCACACCAATGACTGCTATATCAAAACGGCTTAGTACACGCGCTGCACCTAACATATTACCATCACCGCCTACAACAATAGCTAGATCGGCTTTTTCACCAATTTCGGTGAGCGTAGCCAATTCATTATTATGGCAATGGATATCGGTGGAAAGACGATGTTCAATCAAGAGGTTAAATTGACGTTCCTTTAGCCATGTATATAATTGGCGATGTGTGGAAAAAGCCTCTGATTCACGAGGTTTACCTATAATAGCAATGGTAGAAAAGACGTAAGACATGGGTATTTCTCTCTATTATTTCTATAATCGTGTAAATTGGTTAGTTGAGGTCTCTTTTTGCGGAGATAGTGTTTACCTCAAGATATTATTTGTATTTGAAATGTAATTTTTGAGTTTACTCTATATGTTAATAGGGTAAAAGAAAAGAAGAAAAAAAGGTAAACGACTTGATCATTAAAATATCGTCCCCATAATAAGTCAGTAATTAATATTTAAACTTTTAATATTTAAACCTAAGGTATTTAACGGAGCCAAGCATGAGCGAAGAAAAAAAGCCATCAAATGACAACTTAGATCAAAACACAGCAGATGTTGATGTAGTAACGGATGAATTTGATACTGAAGATGAAAGCATTATTGGAGAAAAAGAGGAAGGGTTATTGCCTGAAAACGAATTACAAACTCGAATTGATATGCTAGAAGCGGCTTTGGCAAAAAGTGAAGAAAAAATTGCAGAACAAAAAGATTCAGTGATCCGCGCTAAAGCTGAAGTAGAAAATATCCGTCGTCGTACGGAACAAGAAATTGATAAAGTACGTAAGTTTTCATTAGATCGCATTTTACGAGACATTATTCCAACTATAGATAATTTGGAACGTGCTATTGATGTGGCTGATAAAGATAATGAAGATTTGAAACCTATGTTAGAAGGTGTTGAATTAACTTTAAATTCATTCCTGTCTATTTTAGGTAAAAGTGGTTTAACGCCTGTTGCACCTCAAATTGGCGACCCTTTTAATCCAGATGTACATCAAGCTATGTCAATTCAAGAAGATGCAGAGCTCGCACCTAATAGTGTTATGTTAGTTATGCAAAAGGGCTATCAATTAAATGGTCGTGTGGTACGTCCAGCGATGGTGATGGTCTCTAAAGCGCCAGCTGAAAAAGAATAAGAGGAAAAAAGGAATTGAAATTTCAATTCCTTTTCTTTTACAAAGCAACCCTAGGCAATTAATAATTCTTTGGCGTTAGCTAAGGTTGTTGCAGTAATTTTATTTCCTGCCAATAAACGCGCGAGTTCTTTGACTCGCGCTTTTTCGTTTAAAGGTAACATACAAGTTTGAGTACTAGTACCATCGCTTTGTTTAGAAACAAAGAGTTGTTGATGTCCACAAGCGGCCACTTGAGGTAGATGCGTTACACAAAGAACCTGAGTTGATTCCCCTAATTTTTTTAACATTTTTCCCACAATCGTGGCTGTTGCACCACTGATACCAACATCGACTTCATCAAAAATAAGTGTGGGGGTTTTTACTTTTTGTGCGGTAATGACCTGAATAGCCAACGAAATTCTTGATAATTCGCCACCTGAAGCTACTTTAGTCAGAGGTTGTAATGGTTGGCCAGGGTTAGTGGTAACCAGATAATTGATGGTATCTATACCTAGTGGAGTTGCACGATCTTCATGATGAGTTAATTGAATGAGAAATTCACCATCAGTCATATTAAGTTTATGCATGCTAGAAGTGATTTTTTTATTGAGTGTTAGAGCAAAACGCTGTCGGCTTTTAGATAATTTGTGAGCTTGAGTTAAATAAAGTTGCCATTTATCCTCAATTATTTTATTTAACAGTTCGAGATCTGTGTCGAAATTATCTAATTTTTGACGAGCAAGAATAAGATCTTGATGGTGTTGAAATAAATCTTCAGCAGCTACTTGATGTTTTTTTGCCAGTGCAATGATTTGGCTAAGACGTTCTTCCACATATTGAAAACGTGTAGGATCTATATCTAGTTGGCTCTGATAGCGTTGTAATTCTTGTCCTACCTCTTCTACTTGAATAATAGCTTCGTTGATCATTTCCACAAGCTCGGTTGTATTGCTATCAATGTTGGTTAAAGATTCTAATGATGAGAGGCTGTGTTGCAGTAAAGATAAGGCATTGCTCTGTTCACCGGTATAAAGTTCCTCTAAGCAAGTATCAGATAATTCAACAAGTTGTGTAGAATTGGCTAAAATTCGATATTCTTTATCTAATTCTTGGTATTCATTTTCACCTACAGCAAATTCGTCTAGTTCTTTAAGTTGATAAATAAGTAATTGTTTGCGTGCTTCTTGATCTTCTCGAGATTGTTGTTGTGCTTTCAATTGATTAACAGCTTGACGCCAATCTTGGTAGGTTTGCATAGTATGATTAATTAAATCTTGGTGGCCTGCATATTCATCTAGAAGGGTGAGCTGGTATTCAGATTTGATCAGTTGTTGATGTGCATGTTGACCATGGATGCTAATGAGCAGTTGACCTAAGGCTTTTAATTGAGAAGCGGGAACAGGGGTACCGTTAATGTAAGCTCGTGAGCGTCCTTCTGCAGTGATAACGCGTCTGAGGATACACTCTTCTTCATTATTGAGTTCATTATGTTCTAACCATTGTTTAGCCTGGCTATTATGGCTGATATTGAAACAAGCACTCAGTTCGGCTTTTTTTTCATTAGGACGGACCATTTGTGATTCACTTCTATCTCCCAAGCACAGACTTAAAGCATCAATGGCAATTGATTTTCCTGCGCCCGTTTCTCCTGTAATAGTGGTCATTCCTTTATCAATGTCTAGATCGAGTTGTTTAACTATAGCAAAATTAGAAATAGAGAGATTAGCTAACATAATGAATTCCTTCCTATAGATGATACTATCAATCACCAGTATAAAATGGATAAGACTGATTTTATGTACAGTTGATCTTATACTGTATTTATTCACAGTCAAGAAATTTTTAAATTTTAACTTGAAAAATAGAACAATGCCCTTATTTATTAAACAACGTTAAAAAAAGAAGATATAGAAATTTTTAACAAAAAATATTTTAAAAAATACTTGAATTAGAAAATTTAGCCCTTAGATATAGAGCATCAAAGGATTTTCTAAAATAGATAGAAAACATTTAATTAACATAATTATTGGAGATAGCCTGATGGGTAAGATCATTGGTATTGATTTAGGTACAACAAACTCTTGTGTTGCAGTTCTTGATGGTGATGCGCCACGCGTAATTGAAAATGCAGAGGGTGAACGTACAACAGCGTCGGTTATTGCCTACACTCAAGATGGTGAAACGCTAGTAGGTCAACCTGCTAAGCGTCAGGCTGTAACTAACCCAGAAAATACATTATTTGCGATCAAACGTTTAATTGGTCGTCGTTTTGAAGATGAAGAAATTCAGCGTGATCTTGAAATCATGCCTTATAAAATTGTTAAAGCAGACAACGGTGATGCTTGGGTTGAAGCTAAAGGTAAAAAAATGGCTGCCCCTCAGGTTTCTGCAGAAATTTTGAAAAAAATGAAAAAAACCGCCGAAGATTATCTTGGTGAAAAAGTTACTGGTGCTGTTATTACTGTTCCTGCTTATTTTAACGATGCACAACGTCAGGCAACTAAAG
>Ga0055584_100007624_pt1 | contig 10603 bp, 9 predicted proteins | sample OSDHelmetaG_FD_58716 | JGI IMG/M metagenome (GOLD analysis project Ga0055584, IMG submission 58716) | Pelagic marine sediment microbial communities from the LTER site Helgoland, North Sea, for post-phytoplankton bloom and carbon turnover... | ecosystem: Environmental > Aquatic > Marine >...
AACCTAGGATGGCGGTATCAAAAACCGCTGCCTTACCGCTTGGCTATGCCCCAATACTAAGATTTTGATATATCATAAATCTAGAAATTTAAATAGTTTTTGCAACCGAAAACCAGTATTTTGGATATTTTAACTTTAGTCCCTTTAAAGCAGTCAAAGCTGCTTTTTTACTTTTAAATACACCATAACAAACGGATCCTGATCCGGTCATTCTTGAAAAGTAGCACCCTCTGTTTTTTCCTATTTCTTTAATTAATTTACCTATAATAGGATGTTTTTTTGTGACAATTAATTGTAAGTCATTATTTTTTCCAATCAAAAAATCTATAAATCGTTTTTTGCTATTAATCTTATTTAAGCTTAATTTTGTTTTTAATGAATATTTTTTTACTTTAGAGTAAACATATCGCGAGGAACATTTTATTTTTGGATAGATCAGTAGAAAATGTAGTTTGTATTTTTTTTTAAAATTATCAATTTTTTTAATGCTTTTTAAAAAACCTTGGTCTTGAAAAAATAATTTAAAATCTGAGCCTATTTTTTTGCCTAAATCTTTCAGCATATCGTTGTTAATTTTGCCATTAATTAAGTATTTCGCAAGATATGCTGCATTGCTGGTTCCCCCGCCTAACCCAGCAAATACAGGTATTTTTTTATTTACTAAAACTGAGTAGTAATTAGATATTAAATTTCTTTTTCTTAATGCTGCCAAAATATTTGTTACAGAATTTTTTTCTTTTATATATTTAGCAAAACTCCCTTTAAATTTTACCCTATCTTTTTGACCCACAATTTTTTTTATTTCAATTTTGTCATACAAATTTATTAAACAGAAGTAAGACTGTAAATCATGCAATCCTATTTTTTTTAGTTTTCTATTAATGCTTAATGATAAGTTAATTTTTGAAAAGGATTTAATTATCATTTTGTTTTAGATACCAGATACTATCTTTTTTTTTATGCTATCTTTTAAATCTTTTTCTGCATCTTTTAAATTTAATACATAATTCCAATAGTACCTGGCTTGAATTTTTTTTCCATTTTTCCATAATACGTCTCCATAATGATCATTTACAACTGGGTCAGCTGGCATCAGTTCGACAGCCGATTGAAGATATTTTTTTGAATCTTCATATTTCTCTAATTTAAATAAAGCCCAACCTAAAGAATCAATAATATAAGGATCATTTGATTTTAAATCATTTGCCTTTTTAAGCATTTGCAGCGACTGGTTTATATTTACTCCTTTTTCAATCCAAGAGTATGCCAGATAATTTATAACATAGGCTTGATTTGGACTTGCGTCTAATGATGCTAGTAAATCCAATTCTGCTTTCTCCCACTGACCTATTCTCTCATAAGCAACCCCTCTTCCATCTTTTGCACCTGCGTACAAAGGATGTGTTTTTTTTATTTTTTTTATTAATTCAGTATAAAGTTGGATTGAATCCTCAAATTTATTATTATTTTTTAAAAATCTTGCATAATCATATATTACATAAATGCTCTTTTGAGATAATTTGTTATAGGTATTAATGACAAGTTTAAGAGCTTTTTCTTTTTGATTTTCTTTTATAAAAATTTTTGCATTTTGTTTAGCGCTGTACCAAAGAAAAGCTTCCCCATGTTTACTTAATTCTTTATAGATTTTTTTAGCTTGAGAGAAGTCATCAATATTATAAAAATTTTCAGCTAATTGTGTGTCGAAAGAATAAAAACTATGATTTAAATATTTTGATAAATTCAAATAAAAATTTGAGATGGTGTAGATTTGTTGGGATGATAAAGCGTTTGCAGTAATATAAAAGAGCTCAGCCACAACATCTGACAAGTTTTGACAATTAAAATTATTTTTATATTTTTTATTATTTAAATTAAACTTAAGCTGACTAAGTAGTAAATTTCTTGGATATAACTCAAGTGAAGATTTTACTAATTCTTTAGCATCATTTTTTTTTCCTTTATTCAATAAATAAGTTGCATAAAAATAGTTATATCTAGAAAAATCTGTTTTTTTATTTGAAATAAGTTTTTCATAATAAGTTCTAGTTTTTTGACTGTCATAAAAACAATGTAAAAATACATTTTGAATACTCTTTAAGTTTTCAAATCTAGGATCAATTTCATTAATTTTTTTTTGTGCATCTTTTAAATCTAAATCTTTAATACTTATCCAATTTAATAGTGAACTAGTTATAAAATTGTTTAGCATAGAGTTGATTTTTCTTTTTTTAAGTTTCAAAAAATATTCTTTCGCTAAAATGTGATTTTGATTCTTTAGATAATAAACGCCCATAATCAAGTCACTTTCAAAATTACTTAATTTTTTCTTTTCTAATTTTTTTGAATAATTAAAAGCTTCATTAAATTTTCCTAGATTAATCATTGAGTAAAGATATCTTAACGGATAATTCAAATGACTTTCTTCTAAACCATTTAACTTTTTTAAAAAATCATACGACTCGTTATACTGACTATCATTTAAAAGTAATATTCCTGAAAAATAGCTTGAAATATAACTTCCTTCGTTAAATTTTTCTGAATTTTTAGCTTGGAGAGGAAGAAAAAAAATGATGACAAATAGAAATTGTAATATAAGCTTTAAATTAAATTTAAAAATATTCATAAACTTCATGATAAAGAAAATTAATACTAAAACAATTAAGTTAATAAAATTTTATAACTTTATTAACTATAATTTGATTTATAATAATACAGCAATTAATAGATATAAAAAAGATACTTTTGAAATACCAGCTCATAAAGCTGAAAAACTTAAGAAATTAAAACAATCTATTTGTAATATAAAAAATTGTGATTTAGAGAAGAGTGCTTCTAATATTGTCTTTGCGGATGGTAACCCAAAATCAAAGATTATGCTAGTTGGAGAAGGTCCCGGTTCTAATGAAGATTTAGAAGGGCTTCCTTTTGTTGGCCGAGCCGGGGACCTTCTAGATAAAATGTTATCTTCAATCAACTTGGATCGTAAACAAGTTTATATAACCAATGTAGTAAATTATCGTCCACCTGAAAATAGAAGTCCAACTGCTGAAGAAATAGCAAGATATTTACCATATCTTAAAAAACATATTGAAATCATTGATCCAAAAATTTTAGTCTTATTAGGTAGTTCTGCAATGAATGCTCTAATAGGTGAAGATGAAGTCATTTCAAAAACAAGAGGCAAATGGATTGAAAAATCAATTGGAAAGTGTAAAACTTCAGTCATTGTTACTTTTCATCCAGCTTTTTTAATGAGACAACCAACCCAAAAAAAATTGGCCTGGGTTGATCTTAAAATGATTAGAGATAAAAAAATAAAACTTAAAATATAGTAGGGTAATCAAATGATTACAGCTGGTGTGGATGAAGTAGGAAGAGGATGTTTGGCTGGACCTGTGGTTTCAGCTGCCGTTATACTTAAAAAAACAGTTAATCCTAATCTGTTAAAAGACTCAAAAAAAATAACTTTCAAAAAAAGAATCGAAATAGCAGAACATATCAAGCTTCACTCAACTTATGCTGTTGGTATGGCCTCGGTTGAAGAAATATTTGAATTGAATATCCTTCAAGCAGCTCTACTTTCAATGAAACGAGCTATAAATAAATTATCAATAAATCCAGAATTAGTTTTGATTGATGGAAATTTTGCTCCAAAAGGTTTAACAAATTTTAAGACCATTGTTAATGGAGATGAAAAAATTAAATCTATAAGCGCTGCTTCTATTGTAGCTAAAGTTTTTAGAGACCAACTAATGATAAAACTATCAGAAAAATTCAATAATTATGCTTGGGAGAGAAACTTTGGCTATGGCACTAAAGCTCACATGGACGGACTTAAAAAATTTGGAATAACATCTCATCATAGAAAGAGTTTTAAACCCATACACAAGATATTGTCGAAGTAAGCCTCTTAGGCACTAAAGAACTCTTTTTTTTTCTAAATTGGTTTGACCCTAGATTCAATTTAAGGTTGAATCATAGAATGTCAAAAACTTTTAACAAAATCATTAATGGAGATTGTCTTTCAGAAATAAAAAAAATTCCAGATAAGTCTTTTGATTTAGTTTTTGCTGACCCGCCTTATAACATGCAAATCGGTGAAACTTTAACTAGACCAGACTCAAGCAAAGTAAATGGCGTTAATGATAAGTGGGATCAATTCAATAGTTTCGAACATTATGACAATTTTTGTATGTCATGGTTAAAGGAGTGTAAAAGAATTTTAAAAGATAATGGAAGTATTTGGGTTATAGGATCTTATCACAATATTTTTAGACTAGGTTTTCATTTACAAAATTTAAACTACTGGCTACTTAATGATGTGATTTGGAGAAAAAATAATCCAATGCCTAACTTTAGAGGGACAAGGTTTACTAATGCCCATGAGACATTAATTTGGGCATCAAAAGATAAAGGATCAAAATACACTTTCAACTATCAATCGTTAAAATGCTTAAATGATGACTTGCAAATGAGATCTGATTGGACGTTGCCGATTTGTAATGGAAAAGAACGATTAAAAAAAAATGGAAAAAAAGTACATTCTACTCAGAAACCCGAAGCTCTTTTACATCGAATTATTTTAGCTACAACTAATAAAGGAGATGCTATCTTTGATCCATTTTTGGGAACTGGGACTTCAGCTGTAGTTGCCAAAAAATTAGGTAGGAAATATTTTGGAATAGAAAGGGACAAAAAATACTTTAAAGCTGCTGATAATCGAATAAAAAAAGCAAAAATTATTGAAGAAGAATATCTAGATACAATAGAAAATAATAAATCTAAACCCAGAATACCTTTTGGTTCTCTAGTAGAACTTGGGATATTAAAACCTGGCACTATTCTGTTTGATCCAAAAAAGAAAATTAATGCTAAAATTATGGTTGATGGTAGCATTAAATATAAAGAGTCAGAAGGGTCTATTCATAAAGTGGCAGCAACAATTATGGGTGCTGAAAGCTACAATGGTTGGACTTATTGGCATTGTAATATTAATGGATCTACAGTTGTAATTGATAGTTTAAGGCAAAAATTTATCTCGAAAAATCAATCCTAATTTTTATAAACTTTGCCTAAATAACTTTTCATAAAAAATTTACGTTTTACCAAAAACTTTAAAAATATGTTTCTAGTTTTTTGCATAATTGAGCTTGAAAAATGAAATATAAAGAAATTAAAGTTTGTTCTTTTTCTAATTATTTTTGCTCTTTTTGATCTAAGCTCAAAATAACTATTGTCTTTTCCTAGCCTATCTTTTTTTAATAAATTAAATATTTCAAAAGCACTTTCTATAGATTGGCTGGCACCTTGTGCGAGAGTTGGCAAAAATCCATTAAAAGCATCTCCTATATAAAATACTTTTTTATTAGTAGAAGGAATAATCTTTGGAGTAAAATATAAAGGCAATGTTTTTATTTCATTGTTAAATATATCTTTTAATTGGGGATTTTGTTTTAAAATTAAAGTTCGAATTAATTCTTTTGTATTATCTGGGTCATATTTTTTGCATCTCATTACGCAAACCATATTCAATTCTTTTTTTTTGTTTATCGGATATAGAACAATATGGCTATTGCCTCCGAGCATTAAACTTATATGTTCTTCGTTAATATTAAATTCAGCCTTTGAATTTAATATTAATCTTATTGCTATTGCTTTTTTAAACTTTGGTTCTATTCTTTTTTTTTCAAAAAAAGACTTGGTGACAGAAAATATGCCATCAGCAGCAATTACAAAATCTACCAGATCATTTGTATTATCATTAAACTTGACTAAAATTTTATCTTTTATCTCGGAAACTTCTTTGATTTTTTTTCCAAATCTTAAATGTTGTGTATAAATATCCTCTTTTAGAAACTCAATTAAAGTTGATCTTTGTAAAGTGGTGTATTTTGTTTCAATACTATTAAACTTAGATAAATTTAAATCACATATTTTTTCATTTTTAAGATTATAAAAATCTAAAGTCTTAGGATGAAATATTTTTTTATTATCTATTTTGTTAAAATTAATTTGGTTTAAGATTTTAACACTATTAGCAGCAAGCTGAATTCCAAACCCTTGTTCTAAAGACAAACTTTCTGCTTTTTCATAAACCATGAAATCAAAATCTGAATTTTTCTTTAATAGATTTGCAAGTGTTAATCCTGCAATACCTGCTCCAATAATAGCTATTTTTTTTTTCATTAAAATAAAATTGATATTTGCTTAAATATTTTTTTTGTAAAAGTTGGAATAAATTCTTTATTCTTTTTTATTGAATACCAGTTGAAACTAGAAGGTATCTTATTTGAAAACTTATAATACAAATTAATATTTAATTTAATATTCGATATAGAATTTTTGTAATTCTTGAGGAACTTCCAATTTTCTTTCTTTGATTTTGAAATTGTTTCTTTTATTAGTGGTAAGTTAAATTCTTTTAAAAAACCTAAATTATTTTTTTTTGTAAGAGCTATTTGTTTCTTTTCGTTTACATAACAAAAAACATCATAATTTTTATTTTTGATCATTTTATTTTTAAAGTTTTTTATTTTATTTGAAGAGTTTAAATATTTACAAGTTTTGCTCAAATTACAAATGTTGCATTTTGGGTCTTTTGGTTTACAAATTAATGCACCAAACTCCATGAGAGCTTCAACAAAATCAGAATTTCTATTTGAGTTGAATAATTTATTCTTATTAAGTTCAAAAAGCTTTCCAAAGTCAATCTCGGACTCTTTTTTATTAAATATTCTTGTAAATATTCTTTTCACGTTTCCATCAACAGCTATCGTTGGTCTGTCATGAACTAAGCCTAATAAAGCATTAGCAGTATAACCTCCAACTCCAGGTAATTTTTTAATTTCTTTAATTTCATAAGGTAATTTCGAATTATATTTTTGTACTATAAGTTTAGATGAGGCTAAAAGATTTCTCGCTCTTCTGTAATAACCTAGCCCCTCCCACAATTTCAAAATTTCTCTCTCATTGGATTTTGATAAAATTTCTAGTGTTTTAAATTTTTTAGTAAATTTAATAAAATATGGAATTACTGTTTTAACCTGTGTTTGCTGCAACATAAATTCACTTAGTAGCCTATAATAAAGCTTTTTAGGTGATTTTTTGCTTACACGCCACGGTAGTTTACGCTTATTATTATCGTACCAACTAAGAATTTTTTTTGGTAAATTAAATTTTATATGCATAATAAAAATAACAATAAATCCCAGAATTTCATACAAGGTCTAAGGCCTTTTTCAAGTTCAATACCAAAAACACTTAAAAAACACTTGAAAAAAGGCGGTTATAATTATTCTAACATAGTTGATAATTGGACTAAAATGGTTAGTAAAAAAATATCTGACGCTTGTTATCCAGCTACAGTAAAAATGGGTAAAGATATGAAAGATGGTACTTTAGTGCTAAATGTTCTTCATGGAAAAGAACTTGAAATCGAATATGAAAAAAATGAAATTATGGATAAACTAAATTTTTTTTTTGGATATAATTGTATCAGCCAAGTAAATTTGAAAATTGTATCAGAAAAAATACAATTTAAAAAAAATTTGTTTCCTAAATTAAAGAATGTTTCAAAAATTAATAACCAGATAAATCAAGTGAAAAATAATCAACTGAAAAGTTCATTAAGTAATTTTTTAAAGGCTTTTAATGAGAGAAATAAGTAATTTTATCTATAAGATACTATTTTTAGTATTAATAACTTTTTCAGTTAATGCTGAAAATAAAGTTTTAAGTATTGGAAATGCAGACGCTAAAATTATCGTAAAGGTATTCTCATCGCTTACATGTCCACACTGTGCCAATTTTCATAAAAATATTTTTGAGGAATTAAAAAAAGACTATATTGATCAGAATATTGTGCGATTTGAACATCATAGTTTTCCATTAGATTTAGCGGCACTTAATGCAGAAATTATTATTAGATGTCACGTAGATAATAATAAAAAGTTTCAATTATTAAATGAAATTTATAAAAAGCAAAATAAGTGGGCTATTGGTTCTGATATAAATCAAATTAACGAATTAATTAAGAAGATTGGTTTAGACTCAGGACTTAATAACGCCAAAATGAATGAGTGCCTTGAGAGTGAAGAGGCTCAAGATCAAATATTAAATGAAAGAATTGACGCCCAAAAAAAATATAAAATTCAATCAACTCCAACTATCTACATAAATGATATCAAATATGAAAATGGTCATGAATATAAGTTGTTTAAAAAAGAAATAGAAAAACTTGTTAAGAAATATGAGGTTTAAAAAACTAGAAATTAATGGATTTAAGTCATTTTACGAAAAAACAACTTTTTTAATCGAAGATGGTTTAACAGGAGTTGTGGGTCCTAACGGATGTGGTAAATCCAATATTGTTGAATCGTTAAGATGGTGCATGGGTGAAAATTCAGCTAAAAGCATGAGAGGTTCTGGTATGGAAGATGTAATTTTTTCTGGAACTTCCAACAAACCTTCAAAAAACATATCAGAGGTATCTTTAATGCTAGATAATAGAACTAAAGAAGGTTCGAACCAGTTTAGCGAATTCGATGAGATAAAGATTAAGAGAAAAATAGAAAGAGACAAAGGATCTAAATATTATATTAATGATAAAGAAGTTAGAGCGCGAGATGTGCAAACTTTTTTTGCAGATTTGTCTACTGGAGCACATTCTCCATCTTTAATAAGCCAAGGAAGGATAGGTCAACTTGTTACCTCAAAACCAATTGAAAGACGTGCAATTCTAGAAGAAGCAGCTGGCATATCTGGTATTCATGCCAGAAGACAAGAAGCCGAAACAAGACTTAACGCAGCTGAAAATAATTTAAAAAGGGCAGATGAGCTAAAAAAACAACAGCAAAAACAACTTGATAATTTAAAAAAACAAGCCGAAGAAGCAACAAAATATAAAGAAATATCAAGTGAAATTAAAAAAGTAGAGTCAGGTTTATACTATCTAAAGATTCAAGAAATAGAAAAAGATAAAAAACAAATTGTAGAAAAACTCAGTGAACTAGATGATGAAATAAGTGCAATAAACATTGATTTTAACAATAACAATACACTTTTAGAGGAAGAAAATAAAAAACTTTCTCCATTGCGAGATAAAAAAATGGAAAGTGCTGCAAAACTTCAAAAGCTAAATTTAGATATAACAAGTCTCGATGAAGAGGAAGTTAGAGTAAAGTCCCTACAGATAAAACTTGAAAAATCTATTAAAACAACTAACTCAGATTTAGAACGTGAGCGAAGTATTTCACTCGACGCTGAGTTGAATGATAAAAGAATATCAAAAGAAAAAGAAGAATTACTAAAAACTGAAAATGAACTTATTGAAGTAATATCAATTTCATCAAAGGAGCTCAATTCATCAAAATTAAATCTAGGCAACTTACAGGCTGAACTTGAAACATTGTTAAATAGAATAGAAAGTTACATAGACCAAGAAAAGAAGTTAACAAAAAAAATCTTTCATGATTTAAAAAAATTAGTAAATAAAATTACGCTATCTCAAGAGGAATACGCAGAAAAGTATGGAAAAAATAAGTCTATCCAGAGTGACTCTATTAAAAGAAAAGAGAGAATAAAAAACATTGATATTGAGCTTGAAAACTGGAGAGGCTTAAAGTCAAATTCAGAAAAAATGATGTTTGAATTAAATGAAAGAAACAATAAAATTAAATTAGAATTAGATGAAAGTAAAAAAGATCCTGAACGTATAGCAACTTCTAAAGGTCAAAATTTACAAAATTTAGAAAATACGAAAAAGAGAAATGAAGAAATTGAAATAGAACTTGCTGAAGCTGAAAGTAAACATAATTTGATTAATCAAAATTTAAAGGAAATACAACTAAAATTATCAGATCTAAAGGAAAATAAAGCAAGAAATGAAGCTACAATTGAAGGCATAGAAAACAGAAAAAAAGATTTATTATACTCAGTAAAAAATGAATTAGATATTGGAAATGAAATATCATTATTAGCAAAATCAGATTTAAGTAATTTATCCAAAGAAAATTATCCTAGCATAGAAGATCAAAAGAAAAAGGTAGAAAAAATAAAAAAACAAAGAGAGTCTCTAGGCTCTGTTAATCTTCGAGCCGACGAAGAAACAAAAAAATATGAAACAGAAATTAAAAAAATGGAGGATGACAGAGCTGATCTTTATTCTGCGATAGTTAAATTAAAAGCAAGTATTAATGAACTAAATCAAAAAGGAAGAGAAAGACTTCTTGAAGCTTTTACAAAAGTTAATAGAAAATTTAATGAAGTTTACACGAAGCTATTTAATGGTGGTTCAGCCAAAATTGAATTAGTAGATGCCGATGATCCATTAGAAGCCGGTTTAGAAATGTTTGTATCACCTCCAGGAAAAAGATTACAATCGATCACTCTGTTATCTGGTGGTGAACAAGCTTTAACAGCACTATCTTTAATATTTGCAGTTTTTTTAGTAAACCCTTCTCCAATTAGTATCTTAGATGAGGTTGATGCTCCTTTGGATGATGCTAACGTGACAAGATTTTGTAAACTTCTAGATGAATTAACAAAAATTACAAAAACAAAATTTATTATTATTACCCATCATGCATTAACTATGTCCAGA
>Ga0055584_100007625_pt1 | contig 10602 bp, 7 predicted proteins | sample OSDHelmetaG_FD_58716 | JGI IMG/M metagenome (GOLD analysis project Ga0055584, IMG submission 58716) | Pelagic marine sediment microbial communities from the LTER site Helgoland, North Sea, for post-phytoplankton bloom and carbon turnover... | ecosystem: Environmental > Aquatic > Marine >...
GTTTCGGTGTCTACGGAGGATGTGGCCTCATCCAATACTAGGATCGCTGGGTTGTAGATATAGGCCCGAATGAATGCCAACAACTGTCGTTGTCCTACGGAGAGCATGCCTCCGCGTTCCTTCACGTTGAAGTCATACCCGCCAGGAAGCTTCTCGATGAAGCGATGGGCGCCCACCTTCTTGGCGGCCTCTTCTACGACTTCTAGGCTGATCTTCGGGTTGTTGAGGGTAATGTTGTTGTAAATGGTATCGGAGAAGAGAAAAACGTCTTGCAGTACTACTCCCACTTGACGGCTCAAGTAGGCAGGATCGAAATCGCGCAGTTCAATACCGTCGATGCGGATATCTCCTTTCTCGTATTCGTAGGATCGGCTCAGGGTATTGATGATGCTGGTCTTTCCAGCTCCGGTTGCGCCTACCAAGGCTACGTTTTGGCCTTTTTGAACGGTGAAGCTTACGTCTTTCAGCACCCAGTCCTCATCGTTGTAAGCAAACCAGACGTGCTCGTAGGAGATGTGGCCCTCAAGTTCGGGGCGAAGGTTCTTTCCGGTGCCTTCAATGCTTGCGTTGGTGTCTAAGACCTTGAAGACGCGTTCGCTGGCTACCATACCCATTTGCAATGTGTTGAAGCGGTCGGCCAATTGACGGATGGGTCGGAAGAGCATGTAGATATAGAGGAGGAAGGCGACCAATTGGCCGTATTCAAATGTGCCGGTGATCATTTCTTTCGCTCCCCACCAAATGAGCAAGGCGATCGACAGGGCGGAAAGGATTTCTACCACAGGAAAGAAGATCGCGTTGGCAAAGACCGTGCGCAGGTGGGCGTCTCGGTGGCGTGCGTTGATCTCCTTGAATTTCTTCATCTCTTGCTTCTCTCGGTTGAAGATCTGCACGATGAACATGCCGGTGATGTGCTCTTGTACGAAGGCATTTAGCTTTGCTACCTCGTTTCGAACATCCTGAAAAGCGAGCTTGATGTAGTTCTTGAAAATGTTGGTGGCCCAAAGCAGGAGCGGAATCGGTATCAATACGATGAGGGTGAGTTTCCAGTTCAACACGAGCATGAAGGCAATGACCACCGTAAGTTTGATGATCTCTCCCAGGATGGTGAGTACGCCTTCAGAGAAGATGTCGGAGATGGTCTCAATGTCTGAAACCGAGCGCGTAACCAAGGTTCCGATCGGGGTTTGGTCAAAATACTTGAGTCGAAAATGGGAGATTTTGTTGTAGACATCGATGCGCAGGTCGCGGATCACGGATTGTCCAAGCCAATTGGCCAAGTAGGTCTGCGCAAACTGTACCAAGGCTTCCAGGACGAGCATCCCGATGATCACGATGGTCATGAGCTCCAGCAAGTCTGGATTGGGGATGATGATGGATTGGTCGAGTGCGTATTGGATGAGCCACGGACGCAACGGACTGATGGCTGCAGATAGCAACACTAAGAACCCGGTAAAAACGAAGAGGGTCTTGTACGGATTGACGTATTTCATCACCCGCATGAAAAGGCCCATGTCAAATGCCTTACCACTTACCGAAGTGTTTTTTTTGTCGCTCATGGAAGGATGCCTTCTGGGTAGGTGATATGGGTCAAATAAAGGCCATGGGCGGGAACGGACAATCCGGCTTCACTTCGGTCTTTGGATGCGATGATGTTGTGCAAGGTGTCCTTGTCAATGGTTCCCCTTCCCAAGTCGACTAAGGTGCCAACGATGGCGCGAACCATGTTGCGAAGGAAGCGATTTGCGGTGACCTCGAACTTCAACTCGGTTCCATTCTGCGTCCATTGCGCGAAGCTTAGATCGCACAAGTTTGTTTCGGTCTGGGTATTTGCTTTTGAAAAGCAGGAAAAATCCTGGTACTGGGTTAAGATGTTGGCCCCCTCATTCATGCGTTCTATGTTCAGCGCTTCTCGCAATTCCCACTTACGAAGGACAGCGAACGGGTCTTTTTGTTGCGTGATGAGGTAGGCATACGATCGACTGGTCGCAGTAAAGCGGGTATGGGCCTCTGCGGCGACAGGGAAAATCCGTTTAAGTGCGATGGATTCGGGCAGGAGACGATTGCAGCGATAGCAAAGGTCTTCGAGGGGCGGAGCTTCCAATTCAAGGTCGAAATGGGCGAAGAATTGGGTTGCATGCACACCAGTATCCGTGCGCCCACAACCAACCGTGTAAATTTCTGTTCTTAGAATGGTAGAAAGCGCGGAATTCAGGGTTTCCTGAATAGTTTTGGCGTTCGGTTGGATTTGCCAGCCGTGAAAATCGCTTCCGTCGTAGGATAGCTCTATGAAGTAGCGGTTGGCCATAAGCCGACAAATGTAGCCAGAAGATGGATGTAGAGACACAGAATGATAACAGTTCAAGCGCAAAGGCATGGCTCGGGGCGATGCGACTCCGTACCTTGCCCTTGGCGTTGGCATCAACCCTGACAGGTGGATTCCTGGCGATGGAAGAAGTGTCGCTCAATGGATGGGTATTGTTCATGACCGTGCTCACCACCGTTTTTTTGCAAGTGAACAGCAACTTGGCCAACGACTATGGAGATTTTAGTCACGGTACGGACAACGACGAGCGTGTGGGGCCTGAACGCGCCATGCAGTCCGGGGCAATTACGGAGCCGGAGATGCGTCGGGCGATTTGGATCGCCTCCGTACTCTCATTCTTGTCGGGAATTACGCTGCTCTATCTGGCGCCGCTTTCATGGATGATTCGCGGGGTGCTTTTGGTGTTTGGGGTCGCCGCGATCTTCGCGTCGATCAAATACACGGCTGGACGGAATCCGTATGGCTACCGAGGGCTCGGTGATGTTTCCGTCATGGCCTTTTTTGGCATTTTAGGCGTGGTTGGGGCCTACCTCTGCCAGACGGGTGAGGTGGGCCTTGATCTATTGTTACCAGCTTTGTCTATCGGCGCTTTCAGCACTGGGGTTTTGAACATCAACAATACACGCGACATCGAAAGCGACCGCAATGCGGGTAAAGTTACGCTGGCGGTGAGAATGGGGCCTCAGAGGGCGCGGCTCTATCACGTCGCACTGATCTTGATCGGATGCTCCTCTTTTGCAGCTTATGCCTGGGGGCATTTTGCATGGGGATGGGCTTGGCTGTTTTTGGCGGCATTTCCCCTCTTTGCACTTAATGCCTTCAAGGTGTATACAATCCAAGAGGCGAAGCGATTGGATCCGATGCTGAAGCAGCTCGCCTTATCTACATTCTTGTTTTCTTTACTGATAGGGATTGGGTTGGTTATTGGTCTTTGACCAAATGCTCATTCTAACCGTGTTGTCGCCTTACAAGAAATATCAAGCGCTAGTTTTGTACCTATGAAGACTACTTTATACATGGTAACAGTGTGTGCATTGCTCGCTGCATTTGCTGGTTGCAAAGGAAAAGATGAGCCGTTCGAATATCCAGACAATGTGATTACTGAGCCAACAACCGTGACCCAGATGACCCGCCTGATCGCGGAAGATGAAAACTGGACGGTTGAAAACGTGGCGGATGGCTGCAATGCGAATTTTCCTCCAAAGACTTTTGCCATCACAGAGTTGAGCTATTCCAGGGGATTTGCAACCCTATACTTGGTGCCAGATTCTACGGCCTGCAGCCCTTTTGTTTCTGCCTATACTCCTTTTACATCGGAAGAAATCGCTTCTGACTATTGGGACAATTGGAAATTTGAGCTCACCTTTTCAGAGCTGCAGTTGAACGAATCCTCAGCATTGCGCTTGAAATTGGTGTACAGAGAAGTGGACCTGGACGTAGACCTAGCGCCGTTTATGCGTGAGACCATTGCCCAGGATACGAACGCGGCAGATGTAAGCGGGTTGTTTTCCTTTGATATTCAGCAGGGCTTTACCAACTTCTTGTTGAACGGCATCCAATGGGATCCGGATTTCTCAGCGGAATCGGGCAATAGTTTTAGCCAGGAGTCGGATGGGGCTGATCCTCATTTTGAACTTTCCTTGGTATCTGAAGGAACTGAAGCACGTTCTCTTATTGTCTTCACCTTCGTGCGCGTCACTAGCTACGGGGTTCCAGAACCTTAGCCTTTTCCTTTGGCGCAATGGGTATGTTTGTGATGCTGTATGAGCGAAGTAAATGACACCCCGTTAGCAGAGCGCCTGCGACCCAAAACTTTGGACCAATACATCGGTCAGGAGGCCATCGTAGGTCCTGATGGTCCGATCCGGCTTTCGATCAAGGCCGGGAGCTTGCCTTCTATTATTTTTTGGGGTCCTCCGGGCGTTGGAAAAACAACGTTGGCGCAGATCCTTGCGGATGAGTTAGATCGACCCATGTTTTCCCTCAGCGCAATCAACAGCGGAGTGAAAGATGTGCGGGCGGTCATCGAACAAGCGTCTAAGAAGGACCTGCTGAGTACCAAGAAGCCCATCCTTTTCATCGATGAGATCCACCGGTTCAGCAAGAGTCAGCAAGACAGTTTGTTGGGTGCGGTAGAGAAGGGGGTAGTCACCTTGATAGGAGCCACAACCGAGAATCCATCCTTTGAGGTCATCCCTGCGCTTTTGTCGCGCTGCCAAGTGTATGTGTTGGAAGGATTTGGCGTAGACGAATTGGAGCGCATTCTTCTACGCGCTTTGGAGCAAGACGAATGGCTCAAGGAACAAAACCTGCAGATCGAAGAGAAGAAGGCCTTGTTTCAGCTGAGCGGGGGAGACGGAAGGAAGTTGCTCAATACGTTAGAGCTGGTGGCACAGTCGGCCATTGCGGATCAAAAGCCCATTACGGACGATTTTGTCAAGCGCGTAGTAAAGCAAAAGATGGCGCGCTACGATAAGACCGGTGAGCAGCATTACGACATCATATCTGCCTATATCAAGAGTATCCGCGGCAGCGACCCGAACGCTTCGGTGTATTGGCTAGCGCGCATGATCGAAGGCGGCGAAGATCCCATGTTCATCGCGCGCCGATTGCTCATTTTGGCAAGCGAAGACATCGGGCTTGCCAATCCAACGGCCTTGGTCATGGCGAACAATTGCTACCAAGCCGTGCACGCTATTGGTTATCCTGAATGTCGCATCGTGTTGTCGCAAACCACCGTGTATTTAGCCACCTCACCGAAGAGCAATTCTACCTACAAAGCGATCAATGAGGCCCAAGCCAAGGTAAGGGAGACCGGAGACCTCTCCGTTCCGTTACCGATTCGAAATGCCCCCAACAAGTTGATGCAAGAACTGGGCTATGGGGAAGACTACAAGTACGCCCACAGCTACGGCGGAAATTTCGTCGACCACGAGTTCCTCCCAGACGAGATCAAGGGGGCGAAGTTCTATGAGCCAGCAGACAACGCCAGAGAGAAAGGGGTGAGGGAGTTTTTAAAGGCGAGGTGGAAGAAGTATCGTTATTGAGAAGGAGCTAGGGGCTAGGATGGGGGATAGGGGTGACTACCTAAAGTTGTCACTTCGAGTGATCGCAGACGACATAAACTCGCTAGAATAAACCTTGCGCGATCGTATCGAGAAGGCTTGTGGCTGGGGTATGAGGAGTAGTTCATTGGTCCATTAGCTCATTAGCACATGAGCTCATTGAAGTTGTTCTCGATACATCCACGCCAAAGGCGTGGCCACTCGAACTGACATAAAGAGGGGAAAGCCTACGGCGAGATCACTCGAACTGATAGGGGAAAAGCTATTAGCTGTTGGCTGTTGGCTTTTACTTCGGTTACCCCAGGCATTTCTAATGGAAGGAATTTCTGGCAAACCGAGATTGCAGTTGCGGTTGCCGTTGCAGTTGAGGTTGCGGATAGGCTTCTTATAAGCCCCAACTAATCTTTGCTCTTTAATCTTTCTGCACTGCAATGACCTCCCTATTCCCTAAACTTGGGTTGTTCTCGATACATAACGCCTCTGGCGTGACACTCGAACTGATATCCCGAGAGATGACTGCCAACTGCGCACTGCGCACTGCCAACTGCCAACTGCACACTGCGTACTGCCAACTGCCAACTCCCCCCACTCCCCAACTCCCACTCACAGCTTCCCAGTTCCGTTCATCCCAAAGTTTTTAAATTGTGATATTAATTTGATATCATTGTAATGTCAATTAAATCGATCATAATGAAACAAGAACAAACAGTAAGGATGAGCAGTGGATACGTCATGTTAGTCGTGTCGTTCGTCCTTTTAGCGTCTGTCATCGCAAGTATTGTGGTGCAGATATTTCCACTGGCCGTCGTGTGCGCACTTCTCTTTTTCCTCACCATTCCGGGGTACTTTTTCATCAATCCGAATGGGTCGATGGTGCTTACACTTTTTGGAGCGTATAAAGGAACCGTGAAACAGAATGGTTTTTTCTGGGCGAACCCCTTTTATACGAAAAAGCGGATATCGCTCCGGGCGCGCAATTTTGATAGCGAACGGGTGAAGGTCAACGACAAGTTGGGCAATCCGATCATGATCTCCGTTATCCTGGTTTGGAAGGTGGAGAATACCTTCAAGGCTGCCTTTGAGGTAGACAACTTTGAAAACTTCGTACGCGTACAAACCGATGCCGCAGTGCGTAAAATGTCGGGACTCTACCCGTATGACGATTGGGAGGACAGCGACGAGTATAAGATCACCTTGCGCTCTGGCATGACCGAGGTGAATGAGGCGTTGGAAAATGAGCTGAGCGAGCGCCTAGAGATAGCGGGAATTAATGTCATGGAAGCCCGTATAGGATACCTCGCCTACGCTGAAGAAATCGCCAGCGCTATGCTTAAGCGCCAACAGGCCACTGCGATTATCGCAGCACGTGAAAAGATTGTAGAAGGTGCTGTCGGCATGGTTGAAAATGCTTTGAGGCAATTATCAGATAAAGACATCGTCACGTTTGACAACGATAAGAAGGCCACCATGGTCAGCAACTTGATGGTGGTGCTTTGCTCCGATAAAGAAGTCACGCCGATTGTTAATACAGGATCACTTTATCAATAAGTAAGTATGGACCGTTACAAGATCATAAAGAAGGGACTGTTTCAAAACCTCGACAATTTCCAGGAGCAAGTCAATGGAATGGCGGCAGAAGGAAGGCGCGTCGTGAGCTCTTCGGCAGACAATGCTACGTTGTACGTAATCCTAGAAAGACAGCGTTGATCCTATGGCCAAGAAAGCATTTGCTTTACGCGTAGACGAAGAGATGATGAAAGCCATCGAACGATGGGCAAGCGATGAATTTCGGTCTGTCAATGGGCAGATAGAATGGATGCTCGATCAACAGCTCAAAGCGTCGAAGCGACGACCTAAGAAATAAAAAATGGGCAATAAAAAAGGCGACCTCTGTGGGTCGCCTTTTATCGTTGAAGTTCTATTGTCGTTTATTTCTTGAACGGCATTTCGTCAGAAACAGTTAGGCGCTTACGCCCCTTAGCGCGACGACGAGCCAATACCTTACGGCCATTCTTAGAGCTCATACGCTCACGGAATCCGTGCTTATTCTTTCTTTTCTTGAGGGAAGGTTGAAATGTCCGTTTCATGATTTCGCTTATAAAAGGGGCGCAAAGGTAACGTTCTGCATTTAATGTTCAAGTAAATTATCGCATTTCTTTTACGATCGGAACTGCGATCCGTTCATCCCCTGATTCGATGAGGATGGAGTAAATGCCAGCGGGCAATTGTTGCACATCTATTTCCATTGGATTGGCCGCGCTCAGCTGGGTGTTTTCTACGGCGAATACCGTTTTACCAAGCATGTCAATCACAGATACTCGCTGTACTTCTAAGGTACTTGACGAGCCTGTAAGTTGAACAAAGATGCTGTGGTATGCAGGAGAAGGATAGATCCTAACGTCCATCGCTCCGATTTCTTGAATACCACTGCCTACGATGACCAATGAGTCTGACCAGTCGCTCCAACATCCATCCTGATAGACGCTCAAGGTATAGGTTGCGTCGTCAGGATTGAGGTAGTACTGCGTAGTGACCGATGAAACGGTGTCGTTGCGTTTCCATTGGTAGATGGTTCCCACCACAGAGCTCTCTAGGCTGTCCACCAGCTGCAGAATGCTTGGGGTCGGAGGCGTTGGAATCACTTCCATCACGATCGCATTAGAAACGTTCGTGCAGCCATTCGTGTCGACGATGGAGACAAAGATGCTGTCTCCATTGGAGAGCGTTGAGGTTGTCCAGGTGTTCGATGCACCAGACTGGATAGAAGTATCATTGACCTGAAAGTCGTGGGTTGCTAAGCCGGTTCCTGTATTCGTAAAGGAAACCGTGTCTCCCTCGCAAATCTCAATCCCATCGCCAGAGGCTAGTGTGGAGGTAGGGGCCGGTGAAACGTTCAAATAGATGGCTGTGTCGTCAACGCATCCATCTTGGTCGGTGACATTCACTGAAACGTAATCTCCCGCTTCTACGCCTTCGATGTCATCGGTGCTGCTTGAGCCTACTTGATAGAGGGCGCCGTTGAGGAAGAAGTTGTAGCTCGCCATGCCTAGGTTGGCCGATATGGTCGCAGTGTCGCCTTCGCAATAAGCGTCATTCAGGCTATTGGAAGTGAGCAGGGCTTCGGGCAGGTCTACCGTAAAATTGTTGACGACCAAAGTAGAGTCGCTACCATTCGAATTCTCCACGTATAGGTAAACGTCGTAGGTTCCTCCTTCGTCGAAGGTTAGGTAGGCGGGGTTTGAATGTGCATTGCTGCCATTGACAAATACTGCACCCGAAGATGGGTACACGTTCCAGCTCAAAGAATCAACGCCATAGGCACTGGTGCTTGTGAGCTTGAGTATTCCAGGGTCGCACTGACCAACGCCATTCAATTCATAATCTCCAAATGCCATAGGTGCAATGTTCCCCGGGTCGTACATGTCACTTTCCCAGAGTCCTCGGCCGTAGGTCCCAGCACGGAGCCTGCGCGCTTGCCAATCGCCTGGCACATGGTAGATTTCCAATTCGGTAATCTCTGCCGTTGTAGGAAGGCCATCGTAGAAGGGAACCCAGTTGTTCAGGTTGTTGTCTTTGTAATAAACCCCGGCGTCCGTACCCACATAAATGCCGCCATCAGTGTAAGGATCGGCTACAAGGCAATTCTTGCTGATGTTGGGGAGGTTTCCATTGATGCTCGTCCAAGAAGCTCCAGCATTGTTGGACATGTAGACCACGTTATCTCGGATCAAGTACACGCGGTTGTTACTCTCAGGGGAGGTTTCGATGTCTGCGATGTACCATCCCGATGGAAGCGAGCTAGAAAGGTCCGACCATGCAGGAGAAGAGCCTAATGCATTATCTGATCGAAAAAGTTTGTTGTCGCTCCGCACTGCATACAGACGGTTGCTGTTGACCTTGCTCTGTCTCAACTGACGCATGTTATACGAATTAGACCCTGCAAGGCTGCTGCTTATAGCCGTGAAACTCGGTGATCCAGCGTAGGCATTCGTCGTTCTCCAAACGTTCTTGTAACCGAAGAACATGGTTTGAGGGTTGCTATTGCTCTGTATGTAGGGAGCTACCCATGCGCCGGATTCGGTGATTCCATTTACATTTTGTGCTGCAAAACTTCCGAAGCTGTAGCCCCCGTTGTTGGATCGGGCGACGTTGCCGTAATACACAGATGCATACACATAGAGGTCGTTGGCGTAGTCAATAATGCACTCCATGCCGTCACCACCGCGCTCGGTTCTGAATTGGTTTGCATCCCAAATGGCCGTCCCATTGTCTTGGTATCCGTTGATGACGAAAGCCGCGGTGTTTTGGCTCACGCCGATTTTATAAATCTGAGAGATACCTAGGCTATCTGAAATTTCTGTAAACGTGTTGCCTCCGTTTGCTGTGTAGTACAACCCTCCGTCGTTGCAATCGTAGAGGTTATTGTTCACTGGAGAGAATTGCAGCCAGTGGTGATCCGCGTGTACGGAGGCCGCGGTAGAGCTTCCCACCCAGTGCGCAACACAATCCCAGCTCACGCCAGCATTGGTTGATTTGAATACGTTCACACCACCCGTATAGACCACATCTTCATCTGTTGGGTCTATGGCAATGGCTAGATCGTACCATCCTTGTCCACCCCCACCGGAAGAGGGAGGCGATTCATTCCAAGTGAGAATGTTAGGAGTAGTGGATTGCGTGCCAAAGGAAGAACCACTATTGTTAGAACGATACAACCCACCGTATGCCGAGCTGATAGAGCACAGTACATACACTACGCTAGGACTAGCCGGAGAAACGCCGATTGAAAAACGCTGTCCATTGCTGGGCAAACCACTGGTAATTTCTGTCCAATTATCACCGCCATCGGTACTTTTCCAAAATCCAGCGCCACTTGTCGTTTCAGTAGCGTACACAGTATTGGGATCTCCTGGCTTGAACTGCATGTCTTTGAAGTTATACGAGCTGGTCTCCAATGTCCATGTGTTGCCTCCATTTTGAGTGCGGTAGATACCGCCCGAAGTGGCTGCAAGGATGTAGTCGGCGTTGGTAGGATGCATGAGCATTTGGCCTACGGTCTTGTACCCCATGCCAGAATTATACTGAGCAAAGGATTGACCACCGTTGGTTGATTTGTAAACCCCCAATCCTGGAGCATCGCCCGCATCGCGGTCACCCGTGCCGATGTAGATGATGTTTGTGTTGGACGAGTCAATCAAGATCGATGAAACC
>Ga0055584_100007627_pt1 | contig 10600 bp, 6 predicted proteins | sample OSDHelmetaG_FD_58716 | JGI IMG/M metagenome (GOLD analysis project Ga0055584, IMG submission 58716) | Pelagic marine sediment microbial communities from the LTER site Helgoland, North Sea, for post-phytoplankton bloom and carbon turnover... | ecosystem: Environmental > Aquatic > Marine >...
AAAGCGCAGTTCCAACTAGCCCGGAGACGGGCTTCATCCGAACCCAACTCAAAACGGTTGAGTGAATGAGCTGTTCACGATCGTTGTGATTTGAGAAGCATTCAAATCCGCTCCATCATTCATCAAGTTATTATTATCTGGGACATGATTGAGACCTAAATTATGTCCGATTTCATGAGCCACTACCCGAGCGACCACATCTCTTCCACCGAGAAAACTCGGTAGATTATCACCGACATGCATCGTCACCCCATTGTCGCCTACGTAGGCCAAGCCATTGGCTGTATTTTCCGTCGTGTCAGCAAATCCAGCGGCAATTTCAACAAAGTACATATCGATGATCAAACTTGACGAATTTCCAATTCCAGCGGTATCACCGGCATTTACAATCGTCGTCAGGTCACTGTTGGGCCGCGTGCCACCATTACCAATATTGGCGAACGTATTGTTATAAGTTTTGGGAGCTAGCCACTCCACGTCCACTTGAGCTTGTAGATAAATCTCATCAATCAATCGTTTGATCTCTGCTTCTTCTACGGCAGTCCCCAAGAACTCTGCGGTATTGGAGCCGTTTGTATTTGAAACAATAATGGGATTGATAGTAACACGTTCAATCACATCGGCTTCGGCGACACGGTCCCCGTCTGCGAATCGAAAATTCTCTGTGTCATTTGTGAGATCGGTTCCTTCGACATCGACCGTATCGTCGACCACCAGACTTTCACCGCTTATCGTGATGTTGAACCTGCTAAACGCAAAACCGAAAACGACGTAGTCATTTCCGTCACCCGCATCAACCACGTCATCGCCAAATCCAGGGATAATATAATCGTTGCCGCCTCCACCGGAAATTGTGTCGTCGCCAAGCTGTCCGGCTAGGTAGTCATTGCCGGCACCACTGGTCAGGGAATCACTGCCATTTTGACCATGCATTCGGTTTTCACCATCGCCAGCTGTTACCTGATCGTCGCCATCACCACCGTAAAAAATATTTAGCCCCAATCCACCCGAAAGAACATCGTTTCCAGTTCCGCCAAGAACCAAATCCGCATCCGCTGGATCCGTCGCTCCGGGCAAACCACCATCGCCTAAATCGACGATATCATCTCCGCCCAACGGGAAGACCTGATCCGCACCATCTCCGCCAAAAACAGTATCAACATCTGAACCGCCAAAAATCAAGTCCGCCCCTTCATTCCCTAACAGGCGATTCAATCCCTCACCACCAAAGATCCGGTCATTTCCGAGTCCACCTTCAATTTCATCGGCGCCAAGTCCACCGATCAAACGATCATCGTCGCCAAAGCCAAAGATGTTGTCATCACCGTCGCCACCGTTGACCACATCTATCCCAAAACCACCAATCAGCGTATCGTCACCGTCGTTACCGAGAATAAGACTCTCGACCCCGGTCTCATTGGTGAACTGATCATCACCGTCAAACCCAATAAAGATGACTTTTGATACTGCCGATTTGGAAAAACTCTGATCATCAAATCCGTCCAAACGAGCTGCGTAAGTCTCGGAGTTAACTTCGAAAAATCTGCCAATATTGGCACTTACATCTCCAGCAATGGTCACTTCACCAGACGAAAAATAAATGCCTGCTAATAGGTTTCGAGATTCAAGACTTTGAAAACTGAAACTGCTTAACTTGGTCGCGCGTCTGCGATTGACCAACTTTGGACTCCGCTGTTTCCTGCCTTGAAAGGCGGCTTTAAAAAATTTCATCATCGTTTCGAAACCCTGTTTCATGTTGATTTCTGCCAAATGCCTGTTTTCAAACGTACCATATTAAAAAGCGACCGTAGCACAAATACTGGATTCCTGATCTGGCTGGGGACGCGATAAAAAAGTAAATGCCAGCAACGCCACCGGTAAAACGACGTTTTTGTTCCCTGCAGCTAGAATTGGATACACCGCATTCCCCAATCGAGTTGATTCAGCAGTGGCAGCAACCAGAGCAATTGGTAAAGAAATCTAAGTGTTTTCATCGAAAAGGCACCCGATCTCAATCGGACAACTTCCATCACTGTTTACAAAAACAGACGTTTTTCATGGACGATCATTTGCCCGTTACTTTCTCGGGCGCGATGCACCAACTGCTCTCCCTCCCCTCGATGCGCATAAATCGCTTCTCCGGGACTGACGAGTTGGTTCCAGTGCTTCTGGAAAACGTTCACGTCCGATCTATTTTTCGCCAGAGCTGTCGGAACCGCATGGTACATCGCGAGCTCTGTTTTTGTCTTTTCGAAATAATGCCCAAGCAGCTCAGGAAGAATACTTGACAACCAAGTTTCATAACGATGTTTGACGTGCCTTGGGATTAGATAGCGTGGACGATCGATGGGGCCCAGCAACTCTTTCATTGCCTCACTAAATTGCAAACTCTCGGCGGGACTGGATTCCTCTAGAAATATGCGAACATATCCGCCAGACAATTGGCCTAAACGATATCGCAACCCCGATCGAAAGTGACCAAGCTCGACAAAACTAAGCATAACCGCTTCGGCCATCGATGAAGTGAGCGACTCCTCGGTCCAAATTTGTTTTTTCCTAATCCCGACTGGAAACCCAAAACTCTTATTTGAGCTTTTGATTTCAACAGCATTGATCGGCAGCGCACGGTACGGATGACCAATTTTCCACAACTCTCGAACGTGGTCCCGGTTCTCACTGCGCATTAACATCTCAGTGTTCAGCACGGATGCCGCGCCAAATAAGCCTTCGGGTTTCACATCTGTAAATGCGGGATGAACATGCCCAACCCCCATTTCGATAACTCCATCGTCACTCACTCCGTAGAGGTGCCTGTGCTTATCCTTGAAGCGTCGGTAATCGTCATACCCCTTGTTGAATTCCGGCGCTAAACAAACCACGTCCCAATTATTAGCTAACTTGTCATTCCAGGCAGGGTCCAGACGAAACGACCGCCCTCTCAATTGATTGATACTCATCTTGGTGGTAACCGTGGTCAAATCAATCAGAACATTGATTTTATTCGCATCCCACCCTTCACCTAATAAGCCTCGGGTTCCAACCAAACAGCGAGTCAAACCTTTTTGAAATAAATCCGTGATCATTTCGACGTAGACCCTCGGAGCCCAATCGGCGCCTGCACCGCTAATTTGCCGGAAACCCGCCATCGCCTTCGATGACAAAGAAACCGTCAATTTGCGTTTCTCCAGCCATTGCCGACAGTCGTACAAAAAAGCCTCTTCGATTTCATCGTCGATCAAAATGGTGGTGCCGGTTAAAAGAATTGGATCGAGGAGATCCGTCTTCGGATCACTTAAAACAGATTTAAACGCCGCGATCGCACCTCCCGTTTCACGGTCCATCAATTCCTTTAATTCGGATGTGACCGCAGAAGATCTTTCGAAGTCAGCGATAACAACTGCCCGTAACCGCTTGTCCAAATTATCCATCTCTTGCCGGAGAATCGGAACCAAAGCATCGGACTTGCTTTTGGAATAGGCAAGCACCCGGCCAACCGGGGAAACGCAAGGACGAGTCCCCGTTTCTGTCACCTGAAATCCAAGCGTCCGTAGACTCCGTGTCAACCTCTCTCCTACTTCTTGCAATTCTGGCTCACTTGCCCGCCTCAAAAAATAACGAATGAAGCGATCCAAAACAGAAACCCAGTATTCCAACGGTGGGACTCTTGACGGTAAATCTTCGCCCCCCAACTCAGGCACATCCGGGGGCAATCTTATTTCACGACTGATCAAAAACTGCCTGGCAGCCAGCGAAAACACGGGATCACGTCGTTCAAAATTTGCCCAGTTCGTCGCAACCCCAACAGGCAAGGTTAAATCTGAAAGCGTTCTGCTGATCCACTCTGGTAAATTCGCGGGAGAACTGACGGAACCGACCGGGTCAGAATGAGTCCCAGCCGGTAAAGATTCCAACTCGTTCTTTAAAAACCCCTGATCACATACCTCTTCAATCAAGTCACTTAACTGCTTATCTGCTGTCGCAATGAACTGAAGCTCATTGTTGTTGGGGCGAACAAAATATGCCAAATCTTGATAGGGCGCTAAATAGCCATCTTTGACAACCGCTGGAACCGGGACATCGAAATCTATCGGTCCAAAAAATTGATCATACCGCCGAACATCACGATCATCTTTGCCCGCCCGATCGGGTGGAGTCGCCGTTAACCCCAACACAACGGGATCACCAAGCATCGGCATCGCATCGGCTAAAACCCTCCCCCAGTGCCCAAGCAAATGATGGCATTCATCTAAAATAACCAGTCCTACCTGGCGTTCCACTAATCGCCCTAGCGTTTCCCGACTGGAACGATGAAGTAACGAAACCGAATCCCCGCCGCGAGAAACCTCGTCACGAATCTTCTTTTTAAACCCGCTTATCTGTTTTTGATAATATCCTGGATTCTTTTCTCGCAGATCTTCAATCCAACAATTTGCCTCGTCCAAAGTCGCAACTTGGTTGTCATCGATTAACTTATTCCGCCATAACTCTAATCCCGACTGGTCTATCTCACTTATTCCTCGAGAGGGCAGGGTAATCGACTGATAGGTCAAAGAGGTCAGCAATTCCGGTTTTCGCGGATCGGTAGAAACATGCGATTCGAGATCACCCTTAATTTTAAAGAGGTCCACACGGGACGCCCATTGTGATTGAATCGCAGAATTGGGGGACAAAACCAGACAAGGCTTCCGCACAAGCTCAGCCCACAAATAAAGCCCAAGAACCGTCTTGCCCGATCCAGGTGGCGCGACGACATGCAAACGTCTTTGCCCTTGAGACAATTGCTTTTTCGCAATTTCAAATACTTCCTGTTGAGATGGCCTCAATTGACCAGCAAACTCAATCTCAGGAAAAACTGAATCGCCCACTCGTTCCTCACATTCAAAAAATCGAATTAAATGGGCCTGCAGAAAAGACAATTCACGAGCAGCCTAACCAACGGTTTTGATATCACTCATTTTTTCGACCCGTACAGCACAAACTTTATATTCACCCGTTCCTGTTACCTGATCGCCAGCGTCGTTGGTTAAAAGATTGGCCCGAGATTCTGAAAAATGCATCGGCATCCAGATACAACCCGGTCGCATGCGAGGAGAAACCCAAACTTCCGCTTCCACCTCCCCGCGACGCGACATTACACGAACATTTTCGCCGTGTTTCAATTCTAACTTCCTTGCATCACTACGATGCATCTCAATAAAATTATTACGCTGTTTAGCAACTGGCCCCGCATCTCGACGGGTCTGCGTCGCACTATTGTAATGGTAAAGCGTACGTCCCGTTGAAAGCACCAATGGGTAATCATTGTCCGGCAACTCGGCACTCGGGCGATAGTCAACAGCTTGAAAGGGAGCTCGACCAATCATAGGCCCGTCAATATGCAACGTTGGAGTCCCCGGATGTGTCTCGTCAGGACATGGCCATTGAAGCCCCGAAATACTCTCTTCCAATCGCTCGTGAGAAATGCCCGCAATCTTTGGCGTGAGCGATGCGTACTCGGAGAACACCTCACCAGCATCCTCGTATTCTGGCATTGGATAACCTGCGGATCGAGCGACGTCGCACAAGATCTTCCAATCTTCCCTGGCTTCTCCGGGAGGATTTACTGATTTACGAACCCGCTGCACTCTCCGGTCACTGTTGGTGAAAACTCCATCTTTCTCTGCAAAGCAAGCTCCCGGCAAAATGACATCCGCAAACCGCGTGGTCTCGTTGTGGAAAATCTCCTGACAAACTACGAATTCACAACGGTTCAGCCCTTCTTCCACTTTGGTAACATTTGGCTCAGAAATCACAATATCCTCGCCCATTACATAGACAGCCTTAAGGTTGCCGACGGCCATCTCCTTCATCATGACATTCAGATTCAAGCCGTTGTCCGGGGACAACGGTACACCCCAGGCGTTTTCGAATTTCTCCCGAACCTTGGAATCCGTTACCGACTGATACCCCGGATAAAAAATTGGAGTCGCTCCCGCGTCATTAGCTCCCTGCACATTGTTCTGTCCTCTCAATGGATTCATCCCAGCCGACCGAACGCCGAGGTGACCTGTCATCAGAACAAGATTCGCTAAACAATAAACATTGTCGGTGCCGTGCGTGTGTTCGGTTATCCCCAGAGTGTAGTAAATACCGGCATGTTTCGTGGTCGCATACAACCGCGCTGCAATTCGAATATCGTCTGCCGGCACTCCCGTAACTTCTTCTGCCTTTTCGGGCGTGTAATCAGCAACTTTTTCCGCCATCGCATCAAAACCATCTGTATTGGCCTCGATAAATTCGCGATCGTGAAGACCTTCGGCAATGATCACATTGGCCATCGCCGACAACAGCCAAACATCTGTCCCTGGCTTCAGTTGCAAATGCAAATCGGCCATATCCGCCAGCCAAATTTTCCGAGGATCCGCAACAATTAGTTTTGCCCCTCGTTGCCGCGCACGTTTCATCTCCATCGCAATGATCGGGTGTGCCTCGGTCGTATTAGAACCGATGACAAACATTAATTCTGAATCTCGTATCTCCTCGATCGAGTTAGTCATGGCACCCGCGCCAAACATTGTCACCAGACCGGCAACGGTGGGAGCATGTCAGGTGGCAGCACATTGATGAATATTGTTAGTTCCAAAAACCGCTCTCGACAACTTCTGCATTAAGTAATTTTCTTCACCAGTACATCGGGAAGATGAAATGAAGCCGAGAGAATCAGCCCCATGTCTTGCTTTAACAGCCATTAAGCCATTTGCCGTTGCCTCCAATGCTTCTTCCCAGGAAGCTGGGCGCAGTTCCCCATCAGCTCCGCGAATTAAGGGCGTGGTGATTCGATCCTCATGATGAATGAAATCATAGGCAAACCTCCCTTTCACACAGAGGTTCCCGTCATTGACCGTCTCACCCGGTTCCGGACTGGTGACTTTGACTACGCGATCATTGTGGACGTGCAGATCCAGCTGACACCCAACACCACAAAAGTTACAAGTCGAACGGGTCACTTCTGTCTCAAGTGTTACTAGGTTTGTCGGCGCCTTTTTCTCAATCAAGGCCCCTGTTGGGCATGTCGCAATGCAGCCCCCACACAGTTCACAGGTGGTATCAAGAAGCCCGCGATTACCCGCGGTGGCAATCGTCGTCTCACCACCACGATTGGAAAGCGTGATCGCATTAACCGCTTCGACTTCATCGCAGTATCGCGTACAGCGAGCACACAGAATACACAGTTCTGGATTAAATTCGATGTACGGATTCACGTCTTCCGGACGTCCCGCTCGAGGCGCATTAACGGGCTCAAGGGGCAACGGATCAATCGTCTTACACAGTTCTCTCAACTGATTTCCGTTACCGGTCTCTACCGGCAACCCCGACTCATCGAGCTGATGATCCGACATGTACATGCTATACAGAATCGTACGATGCTTTTCGATCCGCGTGGATTCTGTGGTTACTTTCATATCCGGCTGCACTTTCCACGCACATCCTGGTTGCAATCTGCGCTGCCCCTCGACCTCCACCAGACAGACCCGACAAGCTCCAGCAGGCTCAAGCCGTGTATCGTGACAAAGCGTCGGTATTTCAATTCCCTCACGCCGCGCAACATCGACGACCGTCTCACCTGAAATCGCTCGGCAAGATTGGCCGTTAATCTCAATAGAAAAAGTCTCGACCCGCTTCTGATTCGGATAATTCATTGGCTCATTCGTGATTGCAGTTAGTTACAAACCGGCACAATACTGGTAATAAAAATTCAATCTCATGTTTTTCAATCTCTTGTTTTAAAGGCATCGGGAAAGTGCTTTCTGGCCGATTCAAGCGGCTTTGCGGCTACCATGCCAAGTCCACAAATCGACCCCTCTTCCATTTCCCAACCGACATCGGCAGTCATTGCCAGCGTTACCGGATCGCCCAACTGGATAAACTGATCGACCTGCCGCCGGATGTATTGTGTTCCGATTCGACAGGGCGCGCATTGACCACAACTCTCACGCTCAAAAAACTCAAGCTGCCAGGCCGCCGCTTTTGCCATGTCGACGGTATCGTTAATCACCACAACTCCAGCACTTCCCAACATCGAACCCGCATCTGCAAGGTGTTTATAATCCAAAGGCAGTCCGTGTTCGGCAATCGGTAAAAATCCGGACGACGCCCCACCCGGCGAGAAAGCAATTGGGTTTCCAACATACCCTCCGGCTGCCGCGACTAACTCGTCCAACGAAACGCCTAACGGCAACTCATAAACCCCGGGGGCGACGACGTGCCCAGAGATACAGTAAAGCTTACTGCCCGCTTCAGTTTTCCCGAGGGAGCGGAACCAATCTCCTCCGCGATGAATAATTGACGGCACACAAGCGATAGTTTCGACATTATGAATCAGACTCGGCTTTCCTCGAAATCCCGACTCAGTGGGGTAGGGTGGTTTCAATCGGGGCATCCCCCGTTTTCCCTCAAGCGACTCCAACAAGGCCGTCTCTTCTCCACAGATGTAAGCTCCGTGGCCTTTGACAATGGTGAACTCAAATTCTTGCAACGCTGCTTTTGAATCTTCCAACGCACGTTCAATCGCGCGATACTCGTTCGTGTATTCGCCCCGAATGTAAATATAAATTTCTTTTGCCTCAATCACGTGAGCTGCAATCGCGAGGCCCTCTAACATTTTGTGCGCTTGACGGAGAATCAATTCTCGATCCTTGAAAGTACCGGGCTCAGCTTCATCTGCATTGCAAATGACATAACGTTCCGTTTCTGCCTGCTGCCGGACCGACGTCCATTTAAAATGAGCCGGGAACCCTGCACCTCCACGTCCCTGAAGCCCCGACGAATCCAGAGCTGCAATCACATCTTCTGGACTCATCTCTTTTACTTTTTTCAATGCCGAGTAAGTTAAATCGACCTCGCCAGCAAGATTCATTGCCAATTCGTTGGGAGGAGAAATAGCTGTTTTGTGTTTTGCATAAGTCACCAGTTCCATCGCTTCATCAAGTGAAGCGGGAGCTAAATCGCATTGTCCCAGGCAACTCACTCGCTCAACCGATTTACCAGCATCCGTCAGTTCCATGGCCAATGAGTCAGCTCCAAACATCTGACAGGTTAATCCGTCGCACAAACGAATCCTCTGGCCCGGTTCCCGAAGCAGAGTATAAAACAGCCCCGTCCCCCAGATGTCGGCTTCAGGTATTCCAGTCTGCTCATGAACCTCTCTTACCGAATCCTCCGTTACTCCACCCGCATGCTCGAGCAATTCAATAATTTTTTCACGGTTGGCATTCGGTTTTTGCATAACTAGTCCTGTAATAATGTTCCCTTTAGGATATAAGAATAATGCGGTTCATGCACCGCTAATTTGACGCAATAAATTCGATCACCGACGTGTTTTTCGCGAATGGATGCTCCTTTGAATCGAAATATAAATAACTTCTCGCGGATCGTCATCAAAATTGGATCGGCACTTTTAGTGGATCCAGACCGCAATTTGAGGAAAACCTGGCTAAACTCTCTGATCGACGACCTCGCCAGCCTCGTTCAATCCGGGAAAGATGTTCTCATCGTTTCGTCGGGAGCGATTGCACTTGGCCGAAGTCAGCTAGGGTCTCCGCAAAGACACGAACAACTTAAATTAGAAGAAAGCCAAGCGGCCGCCGCTATCGGACAAATCGAATTGAGTCGAGCCTACAACGAATCACTCAACCGCCATCAACTTTCCGGCGGGCAGATCCTCCTAACACTTGGTGACACCGAGACGCGGCGCCGGTATCTCAACGCCAGAGCGACGATTAACACCTTATTGCATTCCAGTGTCATTCCAATCATCAATGAAAATGATTCCGTCGCTACTGCCGAAATTCGCTACGGTGACAATGACCGCCTGGCCGCGAGAGTTGCGTCCATGGTTAATGCCGACTTGCTCATCCTGCTCTCCGATATTGATGGACTCTACGTGCAACCGCCTTCCATTAATCCCAATGCGAAACTTCTGGAAGAAGTCGAGTTGATAACGGCCGAAATTGAAAACATGGCTGGAGAATCCACCAATCAAAATTCAAAGGGAGGCATGAAAACAAAAATTGAAGCTGCAAAAATAGCAACCGCCTCTGGAACCACCATGGTGATCGGATCTGGTAAACCGGAGAATCCGATCTCTAAAATTGTTGCGGGGGCGAGATCGACCTGGTTTGCCCCTTCTCGAAACCCAGTCAACGATCGAAAAAAATGGATCGCTGGCGGGCTTGATGTCGCAGGATTGGTTGCAGTGGATCCGGGGGCAATCGCAGCGCTTGAGTCTGGCAAAAGTCTTCTAGCCGCTGGAGTGACTCAAGTCACTGGGAATTTCTTTAGAGGGGATACCGTTGAAATAGTCGATCCTGAGGGAGTTCGAATAGGATGCGGGCTAATCGAATACGATTCGAAGGATGCTCGCAAGATTTTGGGACTTCAAAGCACTGAAATTCAACAACTTCTACGCCAACCCATTCGCTCCGCAATGATCCATCGTGACAATCTTGTGCTGCATCCCTGATCGCATCATGCGAATCTCAAAATACTGTTGGTGGAAACAACGAACTCACTGAACAATATTAACAACGTTGCGGACTTCTTTCGTCTCAGGCCAGTTTCC
>Ga0055584_100007628_pt1 | contig 10599 bp, 14 predicted proteins | sample OSDHelmetaG_FD_58716 | JGI IMG/M metagenome (GOLD analysis project Ga0055584, IMG submission 58716) | Pelagic marine sediment microbial communities from the LTER site Helgoland, North Sea, for post-phytoplankton bloom and carbon turnover... | ecosystem: Environmental > Aquatic > Marine >...
CAAGATAAATAAGGCGGCGTAATTTTAATCTTCAGGCGACAACTACCTTCAAATCTACCGGACCGTCTCCCGAGGTATTCATCATGTGAACATGGGCGCATTCACTTCGAATCTGCTCCAGGCTGTCGATCACTGAGTGAGTAAAACAGACCATCTCCTTCTGTGATCGCGTACCCTTTTCCCCTGTGATTAGATATTGCGTTTGTCGCCATAGTCCAAGAGATTGAATCAGTTGCTTAACGAATCGAGCGAGGGCGAGCCTCCTCCGAAATTGTTGTTGTCCGAGATGAAAATTCCCCTATCCGCGACCCGGAGCATTTCTTTCACGACTCGACTTGGCTCGCGCACGTGATGTAAAACGCCAATTTCGCACACTAGGTCGAACTCACCTTCTGAGAATGGAGGGTTGTACCCGTCTCCGTCTATTAAATCTTCTCGTTTGATGCCCTTGGAGAAGGCCGCCTCGCGCAATGCCTCCACAGGTTCAACGCCCACAACGCGCAGCTCGGGTTTCAACGATTTCAGAAACGTCATGGCCCGACCGGTTCCAGACCCGACATCCGAAACGGAGGACACTCCCGCAAAGTCCAGCATCGCGGCCAGAAATCGAAGCGCAATTTCGTGCTCTGGATCATCGTGAAGAGAGTCATAGCTCTTCGCGATGTCAGAAGACCTGCCGCGTTGTATCTCGTCGGCTTTGCTCAGGTCCATGTGTACTCTCTCGACAATGCGTTGGCCGAATCCATCATCGGCCTTTACAAGACTGAACTGATCGAGCAACAACGGCCCTGGAAGAACTTGGGCCAAGTGTAGTACGCCACCCTCAAGTGGGTCGACCGGTACAACCACCGAAGGCTGGTGATCGGGCTGGCTGCTGAGTATCAGCAGGCTCACTACAATGAACAAAACGGTCAGGCGAAAGTCGCCTGACTCACACGCAACAGTCTCCAGTAATCCTGGTGCGGTTCATTGGGGATTGGGTAGGCTAGCGTGTACAGGGTTCTCTCATCGCGGGCGAGTTAGCTAGGCCCACTTGACGCATCAGGAGGGGGCATTTGGGCGTCAGTGCATACATCCCCGCATGTTCGTCACACCGGACGGTCACGACGACCCACAGAAATTATTATAAATCAGATACTTGAAGGTTTATTGTAGTCTTGATGGCATTTCACTTCTGTCGCAGCGCCTAGCAGCTTCGAGTTAATTTTGTTGTGGTGATGTTTTACATTCGGGCCAATCAAATCCGCGACCATTTGTGTCATCGTGCTGGCGGTCATGGCGTCATAATAGGCATTGGAAATTTCGCTCAGCGCTTGCACCCGTCGCAGCGCAGGCTGATCAGCGTTGTGTCGAGGCTGGAGATCAAAGCGTGGGCGACCATCAAGCGTGTCGCCGTAAGGCTGGTCATGTTCGCGACTGCAGTCGACCCACGCTTGGAACTCAGACCGTAGTGCCGCGAGTTGGTCGGGACTTACAGCGTCGTCAACGGTTAGAACCCCGTCGCGCCAGAATTGATCAATTTGGATTTGCGTTAGAACACTCATCGGTTTATGCCTTATGCTCGAGGTCATTGACAAGCGCCTGCTCAAGATAAGTCTCGCGCGTGCTGACTGGTGGAATACGAGTCTGTGTCATGGCTTGGATGACTCCGTCTTGCGCGCGTGAGCGGCGTACCACTGTATCACTGCACTATCACCAAGCGAGCAGTGCGAGTCGGCCCTGACCCCGTGCCGACACGAATTTATTCTCTATACTCGGCGTCGGTCTGAATCATTGGGAATAGCTGCGTCAGACGGGCGAGGGCAGGGCACATGCAGTGCACGTGCCTTACCCATAGCGCCGATTGTAGATGCTGAAGATGCCTTGTTGCCGGCCACAAGCAAAGCAGCGCTTATCTGTGTAATGATTAGACTGCCAGTTAATTAACACCTCACTGAAGGACACAGTCTCGCGTGGATGAAGACAAGCAGCGCCAGCCCGTGCAACTCACTAGCTCCGAGCCGGCAGCGCAGGGCTTCGATCCGGATGCGTTTGCGCAAGACGATGCGGTGTTGCGCGCGAAGATCAATGCGGAAACGGCGCAGATTGCGTGGACTGGAGTGCAGCGTTTTTTCGCTCAAGGTAATGCTATCTACGTACGACCGGAGCTCGATCTAGTCGATGTAGCGTTTGTCGTCGCACGTAATCAGGCCGAGCAGTTGCAACAATGGATCGAGACCGAATTAGTGCAAGTAGTGACTGCTGAGCAAGCCCGAGAGTGGTTTGAGGCGGATGCTTTGATGTGGAGCGTGGTGGTGCGCCCGTGGGTGCTGGTACAACCGCTGCTCGCTGATAATGGCTAACACCGGCCGGAGGCTCGCTCGCGCGATTGTGTCTGTGGTTCGAGCAGGCAATTCGCATTCAATGCTAGTTAAATTTAGGAGTACATGATGCGTATTTCCGATGCTGAGATTCTGCATTGCAATGCAGGCTGGCGCGATTTCTCGTTCTTAAAACTGCGTACTGATGAAGGCCTGCACGGTATTGCCGAATTCAATGAGTGCTACGGCAGTTTCGGCTTGTCGAAGGTTATCGAATGTCTGGTCGCCGATATAAAAGGCGAGAATGCACTCGCCCATGAGTTCATCACGCAGATGTTGTATGCGCGCACTCGCCAGGCGCCTGGTGGCATCAACGCGCAGGCCATTGCAGCGATAGAAAATGCCTTATTGGACATAAAGGGCAAAGCGCTAAATGTGCCGGTGTACGAATTATTGGGCGGTGCTCAGCGCCAGACTTTGGAGTTGTACTGGTCGCATTGCGGAACCTATCGCCTGAATCCGCAATTAGCCGCTGCGATGGAGCGTGAGCCTCTGCTTAACCTTGATGACGTGCAAACGCTCGGACGTGAAGTGCATGAGCGTGGCTTTAAAGGGCTTAAGACCAATATTTTCCTGTTCGATGAAGGCCCGCAGTTGCACATGCCAGGCTTCGGTCGCTCATCAGGGTGGCCAGAGTTGAATGCGACACCGGCCGTTATTGGCGCGTTGCGCGACCAGCTAGAAGCTTTCAGGGCTGGCGCTGGTGCCGACATGGGCATCCATTTAGATCTCAATTTTAACTTCAAGCCGGAAGGTTATGTGCGGGTTATGCGTGCACTTGACGATCTAAACCTGACTTGGTTCGAGCTTGATATATTCGATGCGCCGGCCTTACGCCGAATTCGTGATGCGGTGAGCACACCAATTGCTTCGTGTGAATCTTTGTTCGGATTACGCGGCTTCAAACCGTTCTTCGAACACGCGGCGATGGATGTGGCGATCATTGATGTGCCATGGAATGGGATCTGGACATCCATGAAAATTGCCGCCGTAGCGGAGGCTTTCGAGATCAACGCTGCGCCGCACAATTTCTACGGTCACTTGTCGACACTGATGAGCGCGCACTTGTGTGCTGCCCTACCGAACTTCCGGGTCATGGAGATCGACATAGATGATGTGCCATGGAAGGACGATATTATTACTTGGAAACCGACGATTGTTGACGGGCACCTGCAGGTGCCGAACGCACCCGGATGGGGCGCTGAACTTAACGAAGAGGTGATTCGGGCTCATCCGCCTTTGCGAGCCGGCCAAGATGCTTAAGCACCCGGCGGATCTGGCGGGCTGCACGCATTGATGGTGAACACTCAGTTCACGCCGACAGCATCGCCGAGCGTTGGGCCAATTTCTGAATTCAATACGAGGTCCGCATGTTGGTCAAGTTCGGTTGGCTCTCGATTTAATATCACTAACTTCGCGCCAGCCCGTTTTGCCACCATCGGAAAGCTGGCGGCCGGGTAAACCACCAGCGATGAGCCGATGGCGATAAACAAATCGCAAGCGCGTGTTGCTTGCTCGGCACGATGCATCGCGACCTCAGGCATCGATTGACCGAATGAGACAGTAGCCGTTTTTACCAGTCCGCCGCACTGTGCGCACTCGGGCGGGCATTGGCTTTGCGCGAAGTCTTCTAATAGCGCAGCCAATTCGTAACGGTGTTTACAAGTGAGGCAGCTTGCATAGGTGCCGTTACCGTGTAGCTCGATGATCTGTTCCTTGCCGATCCCGGAGATCTGATGTAATCCATCAATATTCTGGGTAATGACGTGGCTTGCAGCGCCCGCACGAATGAGTTTTTCGACTGCGCGATGCCCGCGATTCGGCTTTGCAACAGCCATGTCCTGATGCATATCGAGTTTTTGTTGCCAAGCCTTTGTGCGTGCCTCAACTGAGGCGAGGAAATCCTGGAAGTACACAGGCGTGGTGTGCGACCACATTCCACCGGGGCTGCGAAAGTCTGGGATGCCGGACTCCGTGCTGATGCCCGCTCCGGTGAAGATGACCGTTCGCTCGCTAGCTGCCAGTAGGTCGCGAAGTTGTTGGCTGTCGTTGCTCATGCCTGGATTATCGACGTATGCAGGATCAGTGCAATACCCGGGCATACTCCAGTTTCTACAAAATACTCTTAAGTAATTGTTATAATGCTCATTATTCACTACAGTTAAGACTTCACATTAATATCTGTCTAGCCTTTGTGCCGCTGTTCCGTTTAGAAACCGCTGGCACGACTGATGAATATCGTTGAGAAAGCGCATGAAATTAAGCAATGCACGTTATTTGGCTGTTGGCCTCGTCTGGCTGGTCCAACCCATGGCATTTGCGCAAGAAGGTAGTTGTGCGCACACCGAAATGCGCACTTGGGTGGACCAAGAAGAAGTCTGTTATCACACCTACGGACCGCTTAACGAGCGCTACAGCTTAAGCAACGCGGGTAACCTTGAAACGCTCGATGAGTGTTTGAACAGTGCTAAAAGTGCTTACGTGTCGCGGCGTATGGTCTGTGAACTACGCGGTGAAACGCCGTATCGGGCCGACGGTATTCACCGTGACTGGGAGCGCTACCGAACTGCATACAAAACTGCCACCGAGCGCCTGCGCAACAAGTAAGTGACGTGTCTTGCACGTTTGCATGCGATATGAGCGCGTCGTGAGTATAAGTAACTGGAATTTAGATCTTCTTTGACTGATATTGCGCCGCAACTACGTGTAGTGGTGTATTGGCGCCAGTCACCCAGCACTAAAATTTAGACGCGTTTCTTGGCCGCAAATCAATCAAGACGCTGATGCCAGCACGGCTGAGGCGGGATCCGATGATTCCCGTGTCGGGGCCGAGCTCGAGAAGGTAGTCGCGCAAACGCAAGTCGCGAGCGATGATTCAACTGGCGCCTTTGCACAAGGTGCAAACACCTTTGGCGGTTTGTTACGGCCAGTTGACTTCAACCCAGGCGCGATTGTGTCCGGCCGCGGCAGCGGCAATATCATTCAGAACAGTGCTAACGGCGGTACTTTCTCGACCGCATTTTCGTTCAATACCGGCAGTATTACAGGTGGCTTCAACTCGATAATCATTCAGCCTGCTGACGGTACGACGCTGTCTGGCGGCTCTGCCAATTTCACCATCGGCTCCAGTACCAGTTTGATTCAAGGTTCTGGTCTCAATGTCATAGGCTTTCCGGCTGCCGCCAGCGCGACTATTACCAATTTTCAGGTGCAAAGTATTACCAGCGACAATAGCGTTTCGCAGCCGCACTTGAACATGGGCATCGAGTTCAGCGACATGATTAGTAACGTGATCGGCCAAGGTTCTGCGCTATTCCAGGTTAACCAGTAGCAGGTTAACTAGCTGAGTTGCTGCTGTGACATGACCAAGTCTGCTGCCCAGGCGCTCAGCTCTGGGTATTTGCTGCTCGGTACCACCAGCTCCTGCCAGCGGCCCGCGTGTGTGTCGAAGATGCCTTGGTCTTTGTTGAGGCGCCCAGCGTCTGCACACCTTGAGAAATGTCGATTGTCGTGTCCCGCTAACCACGGGAAGATGTTCCAGCGACTAGCTGAATGTTGCACGCTGCTTAGACGCATTTGCGGCGTGTAGTTGAAGGTGCCTGCACCGCATGCGCCTGATTCGGCGACGTAAAGGGTATTCGCGCCGTTACGCGTAACACGCTTAGTCCAATAATCCATGTCGCACAAATGTGGATGATCGGCCAGCCATGCATGCCGAGCTATGATGTTGTGGGCAGCCGTGGCGTCATTAGCCTGCATAATTTCGGCAACACGCAGCCAGCCGTAAATCGCGTGGAACGGCCGAGTATGCGGGCAAAACCTCAAATGACCATTTTCCCAGCTACTTTCGCGAAAAAGCCCGAAGAATAGAAACAGGTCGCCTGGTGCGATGCCAAACGGGCTCAGCTGTATTTGTCCCACTCCTATTTGCCCAAAGGTCGGGCGCCAACCCGGCGCTCGGGCGCGATTTTCACGCCGTAGATCCGGATCGGCATGGCAAATGGCTGCGTTGTCGCGCCAGCCGCGCTTGAACTTTTTCGCATTCCAATTGAGATCGCGCAGCAAGCGCGCGTAAGAGTGCCCATTTGGTGTGAGTAATTCACAGTATCGATGTGGCCCGACGTCTGCGGGGATCGGTAAAGACAGCAGCGTCGTGTCTGGTAATAGCGGACTCGGCATACCACCGCTACTAGAGTCGAAGCCTTTGCGACTAAATATTACGTTCACGATTACGCCGCCGGTGTTTCAGGGGATGTGCAAGAATAGCTGTTCAAAATGTGTTGAGGCGGTTTGTTGATGCCGAACTTGGTCGCCATGCCATGCAGCATTCCAGGAGAACTGGATCTGCATTTATTCGCAGAAGGAAAGCATCGCGCCTGCGCAGACTTTCTTGGCGCGCATGTGGGCGAAGAGGGTGGCCGTGCCGGCGTGAGATTTGCAGTTTGGGCACCCAATGCAGCGCGTGTGAGTGTGGTCGGTACATTTTGTGATTGGAGCATACACGGACAGGCCTTGCGCCGATGCGGCGAGTCTGGAGTTTGGTTTGGTTTTGTCGCCGGTCTTGCTGCGCACGCCTTGTAAAAGTTCGGGTCACAAGCGACGACGGTACGACCACGCTAAAATCCGACCCGTGTGGACGGCTTACCGAAATGCGTCCAGGAAACGCCAGCGTAGTGGTCGCGCCATCTGCATTCGCGTGGTCGGATGAGGCGTGGCTGCGCCAGCGCGAACACACGGATTGGCTGCACGCGCCAATGTCTATCTATGAGGTTCATCTCGGCTCGTGGCGCCGTGGTGAGCATGGCGAGTTCTTAAACTATCGCGACCTCGCACATGCATTAGTTGAGCATGTGTCGACCCTCGGCTTCACCCACGTTGAATTGTTGCCAATAACCGAACATCCCTTTGATGGCTCATGGGGCTATCAGTGTCTTGGCTACTTCGCGCCTAGGTCACGATTCGGTTCGCCGGAAGATTTCCGATACTTCGTCGACTATTGTCATCGTCACAATATTGGCGTGCTGTTGGATTGGGTGCCCGCGCATTTTTTCGCGTGATGCGCATGGCTTGGCGCGTTTCGATGGTACTGCCTTGTACGAACACGCGGGTCCGCGCCAGGGCGAGCACCGTGATTGGGACACCTACATATTTAATTTCGGGCGTAACGAAGTGCGCAGCTTTCTAATTTCAAGCGCGCTGTACTGGATCGGCGAGTTTCACCTTGAGGGCCTGCGTGTCGATGCGGTGGCGTCGATGCTGTACCTGGATTATTCACGTGAGGATGGCGATTGGATCCCGAATCGCCTGGGTGGCAATACCAACCTTGAGGCTGTCGACTTTGTGCGTGAGCTCAATCATGTTGTGCGTACGACACATCAAGGTGTTGTGACGATCGCCGAAGAATCGACTGCCTGGCCACAGGTCTCACGCCCGACGGAGATGGGCGGCTTGGGGTTTGCGATGAAATGGAATCTCGGTTGGATGCACGACACGCTCGACTATCTCAGCCTGGACCCCATTTTTCTGCAGTTCCATCATGTCAATTGACCTTCGGGCCGATGTACGCACACACCGAAAACTTTGTGCTGCCGTTTTCACACGATGAGGTGGTACATGGGAAAGGTACCTTGTTAGGACGGATGCCTGGAGATGACTGGCAGCGCTTTGCGAACTTGCGCTTATTGCTGAGCTTTCAAGCGTGTTTTCCTGGCCCGAAGCTATTGTTCCTGGGGGGGCTGAATTAGCCGCACACGAAGAATGGAACGAACAAACCTCGCTGCCTTGGCATCTGCGCGCGTACCCGGCGCATAGCGGCGTTGAGCGCTTGGTTGCTGAACTTAACAAGCTCTATGTTGCAAACCGTGCACTGCATGAGTTGGACTTTGAGCCACTCACTGGGTTTGCATGGATAGACTGCGACGACCAAGAACAATCGGTGATCAGCTTCATCCGGCGTGCACGTAGCGGTGCATTCGTAGTCGTGGTGCTAAATTTCACCCCACAGCCGCGTTATGACTATCGTATTGGCGTACCCGATGCGGGTCATTATGCGGAATTGATGAATAGTGATGCGCTGCCTTACGGCGGCAGCAACTGCGGGAATTTTGGTGGTGTCGCCAGCGAGCCAGTGGCGTGGATGGGTATGGCGCATTCGCTACGACTACAGTTACCTCCGCTTGCGGCACTGGTGTTGGCATTGCCATAAGCGCTTGTGATCGCGGTGCTTTCAAAGATTTTTAAGTGACAAGCGCCGTGCACTTAGCACGCGCGACGCAAACATTTATTCTGGGCGGCCAAGCGCTACAGCGAGTCGCTCAATTGGGCGCTGGCGAGATCCACCAGTCTAGGTATTGGCCGCTGACGAGCCTGATACCTGGCGCCGCTTGGGCGCTACAACATTCAACTCGGTCGCTCGCGTAGCATAGGCGTGGCCCTTTTTGCCCCCGCTTCACGGAGCAGTCCAGCCCGATGGTTTTAGAATCGAAGTCGATGCGACCGGCTGCAGCGATCGCGTTCACCGTCACCGGAATGGTGATGCTTGCATCGTCCGACGCCATTGTTAAGCATTTAACCGGCCTGTACGCGATTGCGCAGATATTGTGGATTCGCTACGTCCTGTTTGCTGCTTACGGGACCTGGCTCGCGTTTTCTGAGCACGGGCGGGATGGCTACAAGTCTGCTTGTTTGCCGCTGCAATTGGTGCGCGGCACAGTGTTGGTGTGTGCGAACTTGGTGTTTTTGTTCTCATTTTCTCGCCTGCCATTGGTAGACGTGCATGCGCTGATCGCGGCGGCACCTGTGATCGTCACGTGTGCGTCGGTGTTTGTGCTGAATGAAACGGTTGGGGTGCGCCGCTGGCTTGCCATTGCAGTCGGGTTTTGTGGTGTTCTAGTGATGTTGCGTCCAGGCGCAGGGGTATTTCAACTTATAGCACTGGCACCCTTGCTTGGCGCCGGGCTTTATTCTTCGTATCAGATTCTGACTAAGCTTGTCGGGCGCCACGATACGCAAGCGAAAACGCAGTTCTTTACCGGCATGACTGGCCTGTTCTGGTTTAGCTTAATCGCGCCCTTCGTTTGGAAAGAGCCGCATATTGCCGATTTTGGTTGGCTCGCGGCGACGGCCGTGGCGGGCACCTTGGCGCATATCTTTATCATTCGCGGGCTGCATCTTGCGCCAGCCAGCACGCTCCAGCCGTTTAGCTACTCGATGCTGGTCGCCGCGACGTGGCTTGGCTATGTGTTTTTCGATGAGATCCCAGATGCTTATACCCTGGTTGGCGCAAGTATTATTGTTGCTAGCGGGTTGTACACATGGCACCGCGAACGCCTCTCGCACCGGCCCGATGGCGGCTAGCTGGATCTGCGCCCGCTCCGGGTTTCAGGCCCAGCAAATCACATTCACGGTTGCTCGTTGGCTTGGTCAGCACTTTGCGCTGCCAATGCGCTGAGGCTGAATTGGGTGCGCGAGCGAACTGCGATAGATCGTCATGCGCGTTGTGCCTGCGGGCTGCTCGAAACCCGATACGTGTCGAGCCACAAAATATGTGGGATTTAAAATATTAAGATATTGATTTAGATAGAAAATAACGACTAACTCGGCAGTTCTTCAAGCACCGCGTTTGCTCTACAATTACGGGTTGCCGCGCGCAAACTGATTAGGACAATGGTGGTGCTGGCCGAAACAGGCGTTAGTGCTGGGTTCCGATTGGCTTGCGTGCCCGCTTACTTGGACAGTTGATTGGCTCCGTCGGTACCTAGTTCTACCTCATTCGAACACTTAGTAGAGCAACTAGGGGCGGGGCGCGTGCGCCACCAACTGTGTGCTGCTGGAACCCAGCAACTCTTGTTCGCAAGCACTTCGGCAGCGAACTTGTGCGGGCTCGATGCGGCGCCCGACTCGAGTGATTTACAAGTGCTCTGGTCACGTACGCTAAGGCACGATCTCGCCAACTTTGACACATCTTTGCATGAGTCTGCCCGTGTAGGCGCGCTGTGGCAGGCTGAGTGGCGAATAATTCTTGATGATGGTGGATTGCGCTGACTACGAAATGTAGGTCAGCCGCAGGGTCGCGCCCACGGCGTCGTCATTTGGGATTCGATCATCTTCGACATCACTGAGGAGGCGAGTAGGAATTCCAAATCACCGATCATCTCTCGACTGCTGGTATCGTCCTGAGCAGATCCGGTGTCGTCGGCGGTGCGCTCGTCTTCAATAATTTCGAAGCGAAGCGGCGCGC
>Ga0055584_100007630_pt1 | contig 10598 bp, 7 predicted proteins | sample OSDHelmetaG_FD_58716 | JGI IMG/M metagenome (GOLD analysis project Ga0055584, IMG submission 58716) | Pelagic marine sediment microbial communities from the LTER site Helgoland, North Sea, for post-phytoplankton bloom and carbon turnover... | ecosystem: Environmental > Aquatic > Marine >...
TGATGAAATGACGGGATATATCGGTAGCTTCCTGCCACTCGCCAAGAACCAAGCCAGCAAGAAAACTGGCGACGATCGCCCGGACTTCATGACGCTCTATCCTAATCTGGACACCTACGAGACCCGGCTCACACAAGCTATCGACGAAATGACTCAAGCGGGCTGGCTGCTGCCCGAGGATCGCCGTCTCGCCTTTCAGGCCGGAACGGCGCGATGGGAATGGGCTCAGTCACGCCCATCGCCTGAACACACACGATAAGAGCGGAAAAACTCCTTGCGACTGACCCTCCAGCTAGACCGACTAATCGTACTCTTCTCGGCGACCGCCGTGATGGCGACACTCATCATGCTGCCGACATTCCGTGCAGGAGCACGTGAGGAAATCCCGCTCCCGCCGCCGCCCGCGCCGATTCCCACCGACGTTGAATGGGCACAGCACGGGCTCACACCGGCAGAGCAGCGCTTCAGTCCCTTAAAGCAAATCGACCGCAATTCCGTCGCGGACCTCGGCCTCGCCTGGTCCTACGACACTAAATCTCACAGGGGTCTCGAAGCGACCCCCCTCGTCGTCGATGGCGTGCTCTACGCGACATCCACCTGGAGCGTCGTATTTGCCGTCGATGCGAAGACAGGGCGCGAGCTTTGGCGCCATGACCCCGAAGTGCCGCCGTGGAAAGCGCGCCACGCGTGCTGTGATGTCGTGAATCGTGGCGTCGCCTACCACGAGGAAAAAATCTTCGCAGCGACCCTCGATGGACGCCTTCAGGCGCTAGACGCGAAAACGGGGGCGCTCCTCTGGAGCGTGCGTACAACAGAACTCGCGAAGGACTACACGATCACGGGAGCACCGCGAGTCGTGAAGAATCGCGTTGTGATCGGCAACGGCGGTGCGGAGTACGGCGTACGCGGATATTTCTCCGCCTATCACGTGGCTACGGGGGAACTCGATTGGCGTTTCTACACAGTACCGAGCAGTAAAGCCGGCCCTCACGAACATCCCGAACTCGACCGTGCTGCAGAAACCTGGTCTAAGGACTCTCTTTGGGAAACGGGGCTTGGTGGAACCGTATGGGACGCTATGGCTTATGACCCCGACCTCGACCTGCTCTACGTCGGAACCGGGAATGCAAGCGTCTACGACCGAGAGAAGCGGAGCCCCGGTGGCGGCGACAACCTCTATCTCTCGTCCATTCTTGCTATCCGGCCAGAAACTGGCGAACTCGTCTGGTACTACCAAACCACCCCGGGCGACTATTGGGACTACACCGCGACGCAGCACATGATCCTCGCGGACATCGAGTGGCGCGGAAGCCCTCGTAAAGTTCTTATGCAGGCTCCCAAAAACGGGTTCTTTTATGTGCTTGACCGTGCGAACGGCGAGCTTCTCTCCGCCGAGAAATTCGCCCATGCTAGTTGGGCATCTCATGTGGACTTAAAGACCGGACGTCCCGTCGAGCGACCGGAAGCGCATTGGTCCAAGCAGCCGGCCTTCGTTTCGCCGCCGCCTCCCGGAGCCCATAGTTGGCATCCTATGAGTTTCCATCCAGGAACGGGGCTTGTGTACATCCCCGTCAATGAGTCGCTTTACGCCTATTATCCCGACGCGAATTTCCGCTATCGACGTGGCTCTTGGAATACCGGAGAAGACCACGGAAAGATGCATGAGGAAATGGAAGATTACGCGTCCTCGCGCTTTCTCCCCTGCGGCGGCACACGCTTGGTCGCATGGGATCCAAAGAAAGGCGCTAAGCAGTGGGAGGTTCTGCATGACGGAGGCCTTCCCGGCGGCACGCTCGCAACCGCGGGGGAAATCGTATTCCAGGGTCATGGCGGAGGGCACTTCTCCGCATTCGATGCAGTCAATGGTCGTGTGAGGTGGACGGTCGAAGTCGGCGTGGACGTCATGGCCGCACCGATCACCTACGCAATTGATGGCGAACAATATGTCGCGGTACTCGCAGGTGCGGGCGGCAGCCATGGCGGACATAACACCGAGTTCGATCACGACAACGCCGGCCGCCTCCTGGCTTTCAAGCTCGACGCCAAGACGCCTATGCCCGTTGCCAACCAGCGCCCACACAAAGAGGTCAGTGTGCCTCGCCTCAACGTCGCACCCGAGGTCATCGCCCTCGGACGCAAGGCCTACGCCTCAAATTGTTTCACCTGCCACGGCTTGGGCACTCACTCGAGTGGCCTATTTCCTGATCTCAAGACTGCGACGGCCGAAGTTCATGCTCAGTGGGATGCCATCGTTCGCGGGGGGCTGCGCGCCGAAAAGGGAATGCCTAGTTTTGCCGATGCGATTTCGGCCGAAGAGGCAGAAGCCATTCGGGCGTACGTCCTCGACCGTGCATGGCACACCCCTGGCGTACTCGAGCGCGCCCTCGACATCGCCGTCGACAATCTCTGCGTGCCGGTTTCCTGGGCTACGGACTAGCCGGAGGCCCTCTTTTCAAGATCCGCGTAAGCTCCGTATCTGAGCCCACAGGGCGCGTCCAAAATGCTATCAATCAGCAAAACTTTCCAGGAGACACCATGGCTTCCGACGCCTCACGCCGCCCCGCGATCGCGGGCATTTCGCAAATCGTTCAACGTGTAGAGGATCCTGCTCAAGCAGTAGAGCCTCTGGCACTCATGGAACGCGCAATTCGTGAAGCTGCTGAGGATGCGGGCGCACCGCAGCTCGTCGAATCTCTCGATGCGATTTACGTGCCGCAAGGTCTCTGGCGCTATGGCGACCCCGGTCGAATGCTCGGGGAACGTCTCGGTTCCCCGAAAGCGCATACGATTGTTGGCGCGGTCTCGGGTCATATCGTCCAAATCCTCGTGAACCGCGCCTGTCGTGAAATTGCTGAAGGTCGAGCGGACGTGATCGCGATCGTCGGTGGCGAGAGCGAGAACAGCAAGCGCGCGATCGCGCGATCCGGCGGTACCCTCCACTGGAATGACGAAATCGAAGGCGAGCCTAACGAGCGCGTTGGCGAGATGAAGTACAAGTGGACCCAGGATGAAGTGGACGCCGGCATGTTGAATGCCGTGGCGACGTTCGCGCTCTGCGAAACATCACTACGCCACTCCCTCGGCGAGACTCCCGCGGCCCATAGAGATCGCATTTCCGACCTTGCAAGTCGCATGAGCGACGTCGCCGCGGCGAACCCGTACGCCTGGATCCAGCGCTCCGTTCCGGCAAGCGAAATTCGCAACCCCGGTCCGGGCAATCGTATGGTCAACTACCCGTACACCAAGCTCATGACGTCGAATATCTCCGTCGACCAAGGCGCCGCATTGATCATCTGTTCCACTGAAGTCGCCGATCGTGTCGGCGTGCCTAAGGCGAAGCGGGTCTACCTGCGTGCTTCAACCGAAATGAGTCATACGACTTTGCTGACCTCTCGCCAAGACTTGCACCGTCACGCGGGCCAAGAAATCGCTGCACAACGAGTGCTCGAACTCTCGGGCAAAAACGCGAACGATATCGAGCACGTCGACCTCTATTCGTGCTTCCCCTTCGCGATTCAATCAGGGGCAGACGCGCTCGGGATTCCAACAGATCCTGTCCCGAGCCTAACCGGTGGCATGACCTTCTTCGGCGGCCCTTTCGGAAACTATGTAGTGCATAGCAAGGCCAGCATGATCGATCGTTTGCGAGCCGACCCGGGATCCACCGGCGCGATCGGTTCCGTCGGCGGGCTCTTCGCACATTTCTCCTATGGCCTCTATTCCACAGAACCCGTCGACGGCGTGAGTCCCCTGATCGAAGATGTCAGCGAAGAGTTCAAGGCGACGCCCCAGCGCGGTGTCATCGAAAATTTCGCAGGAAGTGCGACCGTCGAGTCGTACTCAGTCGTCGTGGGACACGAAGGCCCGACACAGGCCACCTTCGCGGGCCTAACCGACGATGGCCATCGCGTATGGGCCAGATGCCACGATGCGGATGTGATGAGCGCGCTCCTCGATGATGAAGAGGGCTGTGACCGAACCATCGAAGTAGACAAGGGCATGGCCCAACTCCGCTAGACACCAACGCGGTCGCCGCCCGGCGCCGGGACGATTGCGCGAAGATGCCCACCTCCCCGTTCGCTTGCGAGAGGAACTGGTGAGAAAATTAACAGCCGAATTCGCTGGTCACCGGGAAGGACTCAGTCTCCCTCTTTAAAGCTTCTTGGATCTCGATTCTGGTAGCGCGGATCCGAAGGCTCCCGGAGCGGCGCGAGCAGTAGCTCAAGTCCATTTGCCTTGATCTCGTAGAGCGTGGCCAAAAGCATGCCGAGCCTCCCCTTCGGAAATCCCTTATTTCGAAACCAAACGACATAGGGCTCCGGAAGATCAATCAGCGGACGACCGGCGTAGCGCCCAAAGGGCATCTTCATGCGCGCAATCTGAATCAGCACTTTCTGGTCAGGCGCCACGGGGGTTCCGCCTTTCGAGGCTGTGGCGTCATGAGGCGGGCGGTCTTCGGACATACCCCCATCATGTCGCACCTCGAATGCGGATGCCCATCTCGAATTTCATTCCCTATGATTCGGCGCCTGCGATTGTCTAGGGGGCATGCCTTGAAGAGCGACCACGCCCGCCTTCCCACTCGCCGCAATCCGCCGTCAAACGGCATAACGAAGAGAGCCCACGATGAGCCAGATCAGCCCGACCCATCCCATTCGCCTTAGTGACATCGAGTCTTGGGACTTTGAAACGGATATCGCCGTGATTGGCTTCGGCGGTGCGGGCGGCTCCGCAGCCATCGAGGCCGCAGACCAAGGCGCCTCCGTCATCATCTTCGATGTGGCCGCGGCGAGCGGTGGTTCAACTGCGCTCTCGAGCGCTGAAATCTATATGGGCGGGGGCGGCGGCACGCGGATCCACAAGGCAACCGGGTACGAGGATTCCACCGAGAACCTTTTCGCCTATCTCAAGGCTTGCCAGGGCGAGATCGGCGATGAAGAAAAAATTCGACTCTACGCCGAAGGCAGCCTCGATCATTTCAACTGGATCGTAAGCCTCGGCGTTCCCTACAAGGACAGCGAGTATCCGGGCAAGGCGATTGTTGCGATGACCGACGACTGCCTGCTCTACACGGGCAACGAAAAGGCCTGGCCCTTTAACCAGATTGCAAAGCCCGTTCCTCGTGGCCATAACCTCGAAATCGAAGGCGATAATGGCGGCCCGTTGTTCATGGACATCGTCACCAAGAACGTAGAATCACGTGGCGTTCAGATTGAATACAACGCGCGAGCACTACGCCTCATAGCCGATGAAGACGGGGCGGTTCACGGCTTCGTCGTTCGAATCGATAATCAGGAAAGAAATGTCCGTGCCAGCAAGGGCGTCATCCTGTGTACCGGTGGCTTCTCCATGAACCAAGACATGTGGCAGCACTACAGCCCTGAAGTTGCGAAGCGCGCCCATCCGATCGGTAATCCCTTTGATGATGGCGCCGGCATCCGAATGGGTCAGGGGGCCGGAGCCTCGACGCTCCACATGAATCAGAGCTTCGTCACGATCCCGTTCTACCCGCCGCCGAGTCACACCTTCGGCATTCTGGTCAACAGCCAGGGGCAGCGCTTTCTCAACGAGGATGTGTACCACGCACGAATCGCTGTGAGTAATATCCGCCAACTCGAAACCGGCGAAAAGGTCTATCTGATCATCGGCGAGAAGCACTGGAAACAACCCAATATGCTCGGCGGCGAAGTCGCGGCCGCAGCGGACAATATCGAGGAGCTCGCTGCGGAGATCGGGCTGCCGGTCGGCAACCTCTCGCACACCTTCAACTACTACAACGAAAATGCAGCCAAAGGGGAAGACCCGCTCTTCCACAAGCAGGCCGACTGGATGGAGCCCATTGAGCCCACTTTGGCCGCGGTCGACATCACCCCAGGCGAGCACGGCATCTACGTCGGATTCACGCTGGGCGGCCTAGAGACGCGGCCAAGCGGCGAAGTCCTGACAATGGACGGGGATATCATCCCCGGGCTTTACGCGGCGGGCCGCGCCACTTGCGGCATGCCAAGAAACGCCGAAGGCTACGCCTCAGGGATGTCGGTTGGCGACGTTACGTTCTTCGGGCGGCTTGCGGGGCGTAACGCAGCCAAGCGTTAGTTCTATCTCTGGTTCTAGTTCTTATGGGATAGCGACGGGAAGAAGAGTCGCGATTCGAGCGGCCAAGCGGCGCACATGCCTTCGCCGATTTCTTTGTAACCATCGACTGTCAGCGATTCGCTCCACTGCACGAAATTCCGATAGATACGGCAGCGCTCTTCGTTATTCAGTAAGCGAGGATCCTTGGCCGCTCGCGCAAAGACATAATTCTGATCGATTTGATCCGTGCCGAACCGGATCCCACCGTCCCGGTCGGAATCGAAAATGATGTATTTGGCTCCGGAGGACTTCAAGGACCACGCTCCCCACTCGGGCAAGTCGCCGCCCTGCCCGGTTCCGGGCTCGAGAGTGTGCGCGAAGTTGGCCCAATAGGATCGCATCGCTTCTGAGAGTCGCTCCGCCGAAGGACGATCATCAAACACGAAACGATTGCCGAACCCGAGATCCGTGAGTCCGAAGACAAAGAGCATCTCGACGGCGTGACCGGCACCGATCAGCTTCGAAATATCCATCCCCAGCACGCTCGGTTCCTCATCCCAATCGAAGCGATAGGCCCAAACCGACGGGCCCTGAGCCTTGCGCATCGCCGCAATCGGCTCATCCGCTCCCATGGCTCGCCAGATCAGGCCGCCGTACTCCCCTTCGACGTCGTACATCCGCTCGTTCGAAAAGCCACTCGGCATCCCGAAGGTCGTCTCTACATGCGGCGAATTCATCGCGAAAAAGAGCTTGCTCTCCTCCCGATTCGTTCCCGCAATAAACGGCACGGCGTTATACGCCCCCGGCGTCGACAGGAGATCAATCGGCTCCCCGAGACTAATCACGTGTCCGTCCTGAAAGATATTCGGCGAGATATAGATTGGCATCCCTGTCCCCTCCATCAGAGCGGCGAAGGGCGCGAGGAGTTCTTCCGCTGAGAAGCCACGTAAGAACGCTTCTGTCTCCAGGTCGCTCATCTCAGCCGCGACCCGTTTTGCGGCTTCGCGCCCCGACGCTAGGCCTTCCTGTTCGACCAAAGCGATCACGAGTTCACGGGACGAACCGGGGAGCCCCGGCGCTTCGGAGTCGTCGGTGTAGTGCTCAGTCTCGTCGGGAGTCATGGAGGTCGGTGCGCCACTCTCAGCGATGGCCCCATGAAAGAGCCCCTTCGCGAGGGGCGAAACAAGCAACGAGTACACGTTCATGCCGCCCGCAGATTCACCGAAAATCGTGACCCGATTAGGGTTCCCGCCGAAGGCCGCAATATTGTCCCGCGTCCACTCAAGCGCGCGGATCATATCGAGGGTCGCGAAGTTGCCGGAAGCATCTTCAGGCCCCGACGCAGTCGCACGCAAAGCCGGATGCGAAAGCCAGCCGAAGATTCCCAGCCGGTAGTTAATCGTCACGACGATCACGCCGTTGTCTCGCGCCAACGCCTCGGGCGGAAGCTGATCCCCAGCGCCCATACTATTGCCTCCGCCATGGATCCAAAACATCACGGGGAGTCCATCGTCTGCGGAGAGCACCGAATCCGCTGCCATGGCCGGCGCGAACACATCCAGATAGAGACAATCCTCGCCGCCCATCACAGGATCCCCGCCGAGCTGCGTACAGGGAGAGCCTGACTCAAGGGCGCGACGGACGCCCTCCCAACCTTCCGCGGGCTCGGGCGATCGCCATCGCAACGACTCAACAGGCGCCTTCGCAAAAGGCAGACCTCGCCAAGCATGGACCTGCCCTGCTTCGAGCGACGTTCCCACGACTTCGCCCTGCGAGAGAATCCGCGCCGTTTCTGGAGCAGCCTGCGGCTGATCTCCACTACACGCGATCCAGCCAAGCGAGAGGAGCGACAACAGAATATGGAACGTGCGGGTATTCAAAAATGGCACAGGGTTCTCCGGGAACATCGAGCGAGCGGGAAGAATCCACAACTTTCATCGCGGCACCCGCTCACCAAGAATACTATTTAAAATTTAAAATGTTAGTTTTTCGACTTATCCGAATTGCCCGACTCTTCCGACTTGGAATACGCGAGTGGCGCATCACGAAGTTCGGAGTAAGGCCCGATTCCAAGCCCGTCAATACTCTGCGCTCCGGCGAAGTAGAGATTCCAGATACCCGAGCATTTTCTTGAAACGAACGAGGCCACCCGGCGCGGTACTTTGATCACAGATCGCAACAATCGCAATGTGCTGTGGCAGGTCAAGCTTCTCGATCTTGAGCAATCAGTCGCCCTGGCCACTTAGCCTATAGGTGGCGCTCAGATCCTCCGCGAAATCGACCCTTCCCGCAGCATGTCAGTCCGTTACGGTTAGGGGCCGCGCATCGGACTGTGATCGATGCGTGTCCAATTCGACTCAAAAGGAATGGCGCCATGGCATGGGACTTTTCGACCGAACCCGAATTTCAAACTCAGCTCGATTGGATTCGGGATTTCGTAGACAACACAATCATTCCGCTGGATCTCCTCTGCGAGGGGCTCGATCAGGCGCAACTCGACACGTTATGGGCACCGCTGAAGGAGGAGGTGAAGAAGCGCGGCCTCTGGGCCCCGCACCTCGGCCCCGAAGATGGCGGCCAGGGAATGGGGCAACTGAAGCTCGCGCAGATTCATGAAATCCTCGGGCGCCATTCGATGGCCCCGGAGATGTTTGGCTGCCAGGGACCCGACTCCGGCAACGCCGAACTGCTTGCGGTCGGCGCCACCGAAGAGCAACGCAAGCGGTGGCTCGAGCCGCTGATGCGCGGAGATCTTCGCAGCTCGTTCTCAATGACCGAACCCTTCACCGCAAGTTCGGATCCCACAGAGATGACGACTCGTGCCATTCGCGACGGCGATGAGTGGGTAATTGACGGGCATAAGTGGTTCGCGTCGAATGCATCGGTCGCCGACTTCACCCTGCTCTTCTGCATAACAGACCCGGATGCTGCGCCCCATCAGCGGGCGTCTATGATCGTCGTCCCGAAGGACACGCCGGGAATGACTGTGGTCCGTGATGTTGGGTCGATGTCGCATCCGCACATCTCCGAGCCTGGCACGCTCTACGACCGTATCGGTGGGCACTCGGAGGTTGTCTACGAAAACTGCCGCGTGCCACTGGACCATATGATCGGCGAACCCGGCGAAGGTTTTCTGTTGTCCCAGAAGCGTCTGGGCGGCGGGCGGATTCATCATGCAATGCGATGTATCGGTCAGGGGCAATACGCTTTCGAGATGATGTGCGAGCGGGCCGCGTCAAGGCAGACCAAGGGGCGTGCCCTGGGTAAGATGCAAATGGTTCAGGACATGATCGCGGAGTCGTACACACAGCTCGAGACCGCACGGTTAGTCGTGATGCGCGCGGCCTGGGCGATGGATCAAGGGGGCGACCACGGCTCTTCAGCTCGGACCGAAATTTCTATGATCAAATACTATGTCCCGAAGCTGACTCTTGAGATCATCGACCGCGCAATTCAGATTCACGGCGCACTCGGCTACACGACCGATATGCCACTTGAGCAGATGTACCGGCAGGGGCGTGCTCTGCGAATCGCCGACGGAGCGGACGAGGTCCACAAACAGGCCATGGCGCGTCAGCTCCTCAAGAATGTGGAGCCTGTCGAAGGCTGGCCCTCCGAGCACCTCCCCACGCGTCGCGCGGAGGCGGAAAAGCGCTTCGGAGCGCAGATTGCGGCCGTTCGTGGGGCGAAGGCTGCGGCAGAATGACGCTCAGTCGAACTCGCCGACGCGACGTCCGATCTCGCCTATCTTGTTACGCCACGCATTCCGGGCCCGATGAGCCCGCAAACGAGGATCCACCGTGAACCCGACGCGCCCCACGCCTACCCGTCTCACGCGCCTGTTCGTCTCCGCAGCGCTTCTCTTCTGTTTTTCCGCAGCGCCGGCCTTCGCCGACGAAGATGGAGATGGACCGGACTACAAGAACTACTTCGAATTCTCCGCGGGGGTCAGCTTTATCCCGAATCAGACGATCGAAGCAGGCAGCCTGATGGGTCGCATCGAACCACACACGGATGCCAAGCGACGCGGCTTCAATATCGGCGGCGCATTTGGCAGGCAGATCACGGATATGTTCCGCGCCGAGTTTGCTGTTAGTTACCGCGAGTCAGGTATCGACGCCGTCAGCCTCGGCGGCGCCGGGGTAAACGCAGACGGAAACATCGCGCTCCTCGCAGTCATGCTAAACGGCTACGTCGACCTCAGTCCGGAAGTGATAGGCGTCGACCTCGGCGTCATCCCATACGTAGGCTTCGGTATCGGCTACGGTGAACTCCAAGTCGATATGCGCGAGACGGTCACGAATGCCTTCGATCTCGACGGTCTAGAAAGTGTCTTCGTCTACAACGCGATGGTCGGCGGACGCATCCCGATCACCGACGTGGTGGAGCTTTCCCTCGGCTACCGATACATCGCCACAACCGAAACGGACGAAGCTCGCGTTACGATCCTCGGCATAACCCAAAATCTCGAAGCTGAATTCGATGCCCACGAAGTGTCGGCGGGCGTGCGCTTCCTCTTCTAA
>Ga0055584_100007631_pt1 | contig 10597 bp, 6 predicted proteins | sample OSDHelmetaG_FD_58716 | JGI IMG/M metagenome (GOLD analysis project Ga0055584, IMG submission 58716) | Pelagic marine sediment microbial communities from the LTER site Helgoland, North Sea, for post-phytoplankton bloom and carbon turnover... | ecosystem: Environmental > Aquatic > Marine >...
TTGCCTTTTCCGCATCCTCGAGCGACGCTTTTGCCTTTGCGTCGGCATGAACCTTTTTTATCTCGTTGCTTTTTTTGCGTCTTTCCTTCTTCTTGCGATGCTGTCTCTGGATCTTTCTCGCGACAAAATAATATAATATAATATAATAATAAATGCATGTTACGCTGCTTTGATGAAACATGGTGTTGAATATTAAATAATATTATAGTTATTTATTTATTTAACATTATATGTTAACAAATATGTTGTAAATATTTCGTTCGAGTTTGTTTGTACTTCAAAAAGAAGAACCAATTGCTGCTGCATTTTAGCCATATATTTTATATAATATATATGATAATATAATTAATAATAACTTGTTGCTAAGGTACGCACCTTAGCTTACTACATACCTCTATTATTTGTCAATCAAGTGCTGCTGCCGCCTTATTATTCCCTTAATCCATCCTCTTTCTTTGGCCGTCGCCATCTTCGTTGTATATATTTCATACCTTAAATAAAAACTCACTTTGTATGATAATTGTAATGTAAACTATCGTAGCATTAAGGTATTTTCATTCTATTTTTCTAAATAGGCTATATAGGCTATGTCGATTCACCTGTTTTTTTACATACTTCGTTGTCATGTTATCATCATACATTGTCACCTTAATATTATTTATTATAATTAAAAATATAATTATAATAATATTTCACTCGCTTTGGTAAAAACATCATATGTCATTACCTGGATGCGACGATGCTTTGATGCGCATGCGTGCGTGCTGTGCCACTCGATAGTTATTAGCTACTGCTTAGTTATGTACTGCTATTTTTTATGAAAAATGAAATTTTGATTCTTTTCATGCCCATTGGTTGATGATTGCATCCACTTTTGACAGTTGTTTTTTTGCGAGCAGCTTCGCAGTTTCGTAGTCGATAGCTTGGTGCACTCTTGGCGCTCATTGCATTATTACGTACGCACGAACACAAGATTCTGGGTAAAGCTTATCATCTGTGCCATTCGCTCTTCTTTCTCGCTGAAGTCAAGTAAGCATGAGTTCCGATGGAGATGGTGAAAAGGAAGGATCGACCGTTGAGGAGGGAAGTACGGTTGGGTATGTATCTGAAGAGGAAGAAGAAGAGTCGGAGAGCGAAGATGAAAACAGGCCACTTTCGCCCGAAGAGATTTTGAAAGGCATTCACAAGTCGTGGGTTATCCTGGGGCTTGTCATGGGTCCCATCGTAGTTCTCGGAGCGATATGGTCTCCCGCTGTTCTCTCATCGGCGGGAAAGGATTCAATTTGCCGCGACGATCAGGACGGAAATCCGAGCTACGCAAATGGACTTTCCTGTACAGGAAAGTCCGTGTGGGACGAGAAATTGTGGATAAAAACCGGCTGCGAGAGTAACTGCCGCACCGAGGCAAATTCCTACGGTGTAAGAGAAAGAGAGCACCTCTCCACGCCGGCGTGCCAAGCTTCGCTGAGCGAGTTTAAAAACTTGACTGGATACACTTGCAACTGCACGTCTGACTATGCGTACCTTCCCGGGGGCGTTCGGCCCGGGGTCGTGCTAGTCATCGCCGAGGTGGTGGCGTACATCATCATGGCGGCAATTATTCCAATTATGGGATCCGTAGTGGACCACACGGACTGGAGAAAGAGCTTCTGGAACTTGTGCAAGTGGGGTGTATTTCTCAGCACAGCGGGAATGGCCATGCTTGGAGAAAATTACATCTGGGTGGGGGGACTCTCGTTCTCGATTTTCGGCGGAATATTTTACGAAGGGGTATACGTAGCGTCGTCAGCATACCTGCCAGAAATCACAAAACATTCAGCGGAAGCCGCGAGGCTTGGCGGTGGAAGGCAACTGTACTCCTTCGGAGCGCAGCTGTGTACATTCGTGATCGCTGCTCTGCTCATCAATGCAATCGGCGACGACGATGATAGCGAAGAAGATCTCGTCGCTATCATACTTACACTCATCGTTGCCTTGTGGGCGCTTTGCACGATGCCGCTTTCGTACTCCCGAATGCCCGAACGGAAAGCCAAGAAACCGCTCATTGAGGGCAAGACTCTTACGGGAAGCGCGTTTTCCGACTTGTGGCGCGACTTGCAGAATTTGAAAAAAAAGTACCCCGAAGCTCACAAGTATATCTGGTTCAGAATCTTTTCCTCGCTTGGCATCGGCACGATGATCGGTTTAAGCACAACATTTTTTGTCGAAGCTCTGGATTTGACACAGAGTGAAATCGCGACAATCGCTGGCGTTGTGCTCATCTGCGGGATGCCAGTCGCTGGCATCATCGGAACTTTGGCAAAAAAATTCCCGATGAAAAAACTGCTCGGCGCCGTTGTCGCATACTGGATTGTCCTGGGTTTTGCTCCCCTTCTTTTAACAAAAAAAGAAATGTTTGTAGAAGCGATTGTCGTAGGCGCGCTCTGCGGCATGGGCTTTGCCGCGTACTACTCCCTAGAATTTGCAGCATTCTCAAAGCTAATTCCTCCAAATGCGGAGGCTCAATACGCGGGCTTCTTTGCTGCCACGGGTTACATATTGCGCTGGATATCCCCCGTGGTGTACCTCGTGATTTCACAAACCACCAATGACCACAAGTGGGCTCTATTCCACCTTGTGGCCTACACTATCGTCGGCGCCATCGTTTTTTTCTTCATTGATTTCGAAAAGGGAAGAGCGGAAGCTGGTCGAAAGGGAGACGGCGAGGTTGACGTTGAAATGCGATCCGTCGACGTCGTGCCGGTGAGCGAAGAAAACGAGTCGGCCGTTGTATCCGAGTAAATAACTTGAAATATATCTTGAGCAGGCGTTGTACGATTTGCTTTTACTTTATTTTATTTTGTATTTACTTGTGTTTTTTTTCATGTCATCGTCAGAGCGCAAAAATATACTTGAGAACCTGTGCTCTGGAGAAAAGAGGCTCATCTTTCACATGCTCGCACTTTGCAGTCTCGAGCATGCCCGGTTTCCCTGGATCCCCGATTGCAATAAAGTCATATGCGTTTCCTGTGGTGACGTGTTTCGGAAATACTTCCTTTAAAATAAACGAGAGCTGCGTTTGCAAAAATCTACCTATTGAGTCGTACGCGAGGCAAAGCTTGCGCGCGTCTTCTCCTTCGGGAAAAGAGAATTTGTGCTGTTTCATAAAGCCGTGCAGTCCCGCTGCACTGCCATCCCACTCTGGAAAAATGCCACGTATATCTGGGTCTCGAAACGCTAACTGTGTTTGAATATTTTCCGCGATTTCAATGATGTTGAACTCATCCAAGTCGTCAAAGGGTATTCCCGCTGCTCCTGCGAGATCTTGGATTTCTTCTCTGTACAAGTTGGCGCGCTCGAGTTCCATATCCGATAAAGATGTCAACTTTTGGTATAAAAGCAAAATTGCGCAGTATGTTCTCATTCTGGTCATATTTATGGACACCGTACTGATGGGGCTGTGATGTGCTCCCGCTTCAGCGCCGGCACCAGCGGTGATGTCTACGACGCCCCAAGGAACGAATCCAAACTTTTCATAAAAACGCCTTCCCCTGGATACGACTTGCCACGGCGAAAGATTGGTGTTCTCAACGACTTTTCCTCCCACGGTACATGGGCTCACCGCAGCGTCTTCGCAGGTTACGCACGAGACAGGAAGAATTCCAGTTGGGGTTTTAGGTTCAAGAATTACCAGCGTAAGATGAAATAATACTGCAGCTGCCGGACAAAACTTTTTTTCCGGACTCGTACCCACGTCGGGCGTTTCTCCTATCCACTCAATGTGTGCGCACGCATCTTTGGGAAACGTTAAGATGAGGCAAGTGCGATACGAATCGTGATCCAGCGTTTTGTCGCGTCCTGTGATCCTCAAAAGATTGGTGTCCCCATCTTCATCCTGTTGAATACGGATGAATAATTCGATGTTGGGATCCGTTACTCCCATATCTTTTGCTGATAGTTCGTAGATTTTCCCCTCCTCATCATCGGACACTGGCATTTTTTTCAAAGCTTCTCTGAACAACCTCTTCATCGGATCGTCGCCCAAAGCGATGTCCTTCATTCGCGCGACGATATCACCCAAACCTTTTCTGCGCACGCTCGTGGAAGGAACGCCCAGCATCGCACATAAAAAGATCAACACGGCAATTTTTTCAAGCATATTTAATATGTATGGAACACGTCAAGTCGATATTTATATGAACAGTCAGTCATCAGTCTTCATCGGTCACGCTTTGCATGGGGAGAAGCCTCAAAAAAGATCGCCGGAAACAAAACAACGGCCTCTCGACTCTCGGTGACATTGTTATCCAATATTTCTTTAGTTCCACCATCGTTGTCGTCATCGCTGCGATGCGATGATGATATTTAGCAGATGGCAGTCGATGGTTATATCAACTGCGACATTATACTGCATACAAACAAAATCGAAAATAACATCATTAAATATTAAACTAATTATGTACAACGATATTATATTATTATAAATAAAACAATTTCATCAATCAATAATAAAATAACACCATACTCGTTCACTTTTGCTCACTCTCTCTCTCTCTCGTCGATTTTCAGCCACAGATTTTTGGATTTTGGATTTTCTTTCCATAAAATGAAGCGGCTTTAATATTAGTGCTTTCTTGATTTCGTTTTTTTTACCCTTGGTGGTTATAAATTGATAAACCAAAATATATGGTAAATCGTTTAACGAAAGTAAAATTGAGGAAACTGTGGGATAAGGAGGAATGGTCGCTCGGTATCACTAGACCACCTGACTAGCTGCACATCCACAAAATATCCCAAAAGCTTCGAAATGCATCCTTAAAAGTCCAAATACGCATTGGAAGTGGCCTTTCCCCCCAGCTATCATCATCTATCCTTACTTTCTCTCTCTCTCTCTCTCTCTCTCTCTCTCTCTCTTCCACGGCAGAATAAATATTAGTAAATAATTTGATCTTGATTTTCGTTTTCTTTCCTTTCTCTTCTCTTATTTTCTCTTCTTTCTTTTCAACGCTCGAGTAGGTCATCTCTCATTTCGCAAAGTTCGCGATCATCGATTTGAACATTTTGAACTTAACTTGCACTCCCTTCGCTGAACAACTATGGCATCCGTGGTAGAAGACGCTGCTTGCGCTGCGAAGAGCTGCTGCGCGGAAACTCCGATTCCCGTTGTCGTGCTTTCTGGATTTCTGGGCGCCGGAAAAACCACCACGCTCAAGCATTTGCTGGAAAATGAAGCGTCTCTGAAAATTGGGGTCATCGCCAATGATGTGGCGCAGGTCAACATCGACGCGAAACTCGTGAGGGATGTATCGGCGGGAGCTGGGGAGAGCAATGAAAAGGATAAAGTGAAGTCAGTAAAGTTATCGAATGGATGTGCGTGCTGCACGGCATCTGAAGACGTCGAAGCGGTTTTTATAGAACTGCTTGCGATGGGCACGTTCGATGCGATTGTGATTGAGACTACTGGCGTCGCCGAACCTCGTGAAGTCAGAAAGAATTTTGCGAAAATGAACCTTGATCAGGTCGCGCTCCGCCGCATGGTTACGATAGTTGATTCGAGCGCATTTTTAGATGAAGTCAAATCTACAGACTGCCTTCAGTCTAGGCCTGATCTCGGCGGCGATCCTGGGGCTGAATTTGGAGGCGCCACTTCTCGCCGCGTGGGGAGACGCATGGTCGTCGATCTTCTCACAGAGCAGGTGGAGTGCGCTGACATTGTTGTGCTCAATAAAAATGATACTCTCGCCGATGAAGAGCAGCGGGCGGCGCTGAAGAGTATTGTTTCTGCGCTCAATCCGGGAGCTAAACTCGAAACGGTAGAATGGGGCAAGGTGCCCATCGATGTCATGCTTGGAGGCCTGAACGACACCCCGACCGTTGCCACCATCACTGATATTCACAGCGAGCATCGGGCTGCTGTCGCCAAACACGGTCACGCGCACGAGGAAGATCATGGTCACGGTCACGGCCATGGACACAAGGAAGAGCATGGTCACGGTCATGGACACAAGGAAGAGCATGGCCACGGTCACGGTCATGGACACAAGGAAGAGCATGGTCACAAAGAAGAGCATGGTCACGGACACAGCCACGGTCATGGTCATGCGCATGGGGACGGGCACGAACACAAAAGCGAGAGCGAGACTCGGGCCGAGAAGCGATTTGGTATCCGCACGTTTGTGTACCAGCAAAGAAGGCCTTTTAATCCTCCAATGCTGGCGAAGAACGTGCTTCGTCTCATGGCGTCTGCACAAAAATCTGACGCACACGCTATTGCAGGAGCGGACGACACCAATCCATTCGCACGCATCATAAGATCCAAAGGCTTTCTTTGGCTATCCAATAAGAACGACTACATGCTCTACTGGAGTCACGCTGGTAAATCGTTTTCGGTTCTTCCTCAAGGACGCTGGTGGGCATCCACGCCCACCCAAGCTTGGCCAACTGATCCAGAAAAGCTTCAAGACATCCAATCAGACTTTGACGGCCCGTTCAAGGACAGACGTAACGAGATTGTCTTTATCACCTGCTGCGATTCTACCGAGGAGTTTGCCGCCAATCGCGACAAGATCATCGCTGCATGCGACGCTTCTATCCTGAGCGACGCCGACTGGGAGACATTTCAAGCCACGCACCTTCCCGCTGCTGAGGCGTAATAAAAATAAGCTGCAGATAATAATAAATAATACCATTATTTTTACCTGGCCGATGTTGTTATTTACAATTTACGTAAAATATTTATCTTAAAGAGCCGTTGCATTGTGATGAGAAGCAAATCTTCGATCCGAATCTCTCACTCTTTTTTTTCTTAGACATACTTATTCGAGGAAATGTTATCATTATATGAGTGTTTTGAAAATTCCTCAAAGTCATATGTTGAGCTGAAGATCTTTTTCCCTCCACTTCCCACCTCATCAAACACCTCACTCACGTGTATGTCATCATGTCATGCGTATGAGCCTTTATTTATTTATTTATTTATGTTACAAAAAAATATTATTATTAGCAGTTAGTTGGAACCTTTACGCATCGAAAGTGTAGCGCGGGGCTCCTCGTTTTTGCTTTGCTTCCTGCTTTGAAAAGAAGCATATCGCAAAGGCGTTATTGAACGAAAACGTTTCATTATTAAAAAAAAAAAAAAAGGACCAAGCAAAATCCTAAAACTCTCAAGTCATGGCAGCCCGCGCAAACTTGACCGTCGACGGCTCAGTTCGCGATGCGTTCTTGAGCGCTCAGACGAGCTTTGGTGCAAATGCGGTGAGATGGCTTCGCGTGGAGATTGATGGGGAAGTGATGCGGCTGACGGATACAGGCCTCGCGCGGTCTGCCGAGTCGGCGGGCGAAGATATGGAGGCGCTGGCAGCGGACGTTGCCGCCAAGGGCGAGGGCAACGCTTGCTACGTTGTATTTTGCACTGATCTGAGCATCTCGGGAAGCAAACCGTGGATTCTCGTGGCGTATGTTCCCGAAACATCGAAAGTGAGAGCCAAGATGCTGTACGCTAGCGGACGGGAGGATCTCAAGCGAGCTCTTGGGCACACGTACTTCAAGGGCGAACTTCACGCTGGCGCTTCTTCGGAGCTTTCCAAGGAGGCGCTCAGGCACACGCTGAGAAGCGGGTCTATCGACTTGCCTTATTCGGAAGAAGAAATTATTGCGCGAATGGAAAAGAGCTCGATTCACCCTGGAGGAGAAAAGGTTGCTGTGATCGCTGGTGTTCCTCTTGCCTGCAGCCAAGGTTTGAGCACCCGACTTGACTCGTTTGGCAGCGCAACAAACGGCTCCTGCCTCGAGATCGCGGTCCTCGAAACAGAAACATTTGACCTCGCAGCAGAGCATGCGCTGAGTAATGGCGCTCCTGATCTTGCACCCGTCGTCAATGAAGCGGAGCCTCGATTTTATCTCATCAAAGTCGCCGCAGGCATTAACTTTTTGTACTTTTGCCCCGACGGATGCAAGGTGAAGAAGCGAATGCTCTACTCCACAGCAAAAGCTGCGCTTACTGGCCACATCGAAAACGCGTCCATTGAAGTCGTGAAAAAAGCCGAGGTGAGAGACGCAGCGGGGCTTTCGGATGCGTTTGTCGAAATCGCCGCGCCCTCTCCGATGGATTCGTCTGCTGCGACGTTTTCGAGGCCAGCGAGGCCCGGAAGGAAAAAGAAATCACGTAATGTCAAGCGACACTTTCAAAAAAAGTAAATTTGATTTTATAAATAATATAATAATGTTTTTTTTATGGCGCAGTAGAACAACTAATAAGAATAATAATAATATAACATGAGCGAGAGAGAGAGAGAGAGAGAGAGAGATCTCATCATCATCATCATCATCGTAATAATAATACGCTATGTATCAGTAGTGATTAATCATTCAATCTCAAAGCTCTAGCTTTTCAATCTCTTTCAAAATATCGCTTTCTGTGTTGAGCTTCGTCTTTTGAGCGTCACTGAGCTGTGCTCCCGCCTCTACCTTTTTTTTCAGCTCGTCGATTTGCCGAAGTTTTTTCTTCAGAGCGCGCATGCGCTTTTTAGGATCTACTGCTGCTTGGGGGGCGGGAGGCTGAGCAGGAGCGGGTTCCGGGACGGATACTTGAGGGTCGGGCTTTGGTGCCTTTTTCTTTTTCGGTTTTTTCTTCTTTTTGGGAACGCCGCCCACCACGGGCTTCATTCCGGGAATACCTCGCTGCCTGGATGACGAAGCTCCTCCTGTTTTGAGAAGCGCAGAGAGCGATCTGCCTCCAGTTGCAGCGCCTGATCGTGCTCCAGGCGGCCGGTACGCTTTCGTCTGTTTTTTTGCAGGCTTCGCCTTTGCAGTGCCCCCGCCGCCTCCGGTGCCTCCCCTGAGAGGTTTTTTCCTCGCTGCGACTCGAGGAGATGCGCCGCGCGCTGCATCTTCTTCGTAGGACTTTTCATCCGCAGGGAGCCACTTTGCCTCGAACAATTCCGAAGAGGAATAGTCGAATCTATCGACAACTTCTCCAGAGTAGCTCCAAACGACAATGCCGTTATCGACCCTCATTCTCGGTGCAGTGGACGCAGTCAAAAAAAGACGGCTGCAGGGCGACCATCCAAAATCGACTGTGCAAGACGCGTCGACGGTAGCAAGGAGCGTCTTTCGCTCCAAATCCCAAAAGTCGAGCTCGCCTGCCAGATTGCCAAAACCTCCTATGCACGCAAACTTGCCATTTGGGCTGACACGCACAGTATTTCTGTGCTTTTCGCCAAACGAAAATGTGGACGCGCCCTTGAGATTGTACAACGCAGCTTTTGAAGGCATTTTGCCGCTGATGGCGATAAACGATCTGCCGTCGGGGATCCAATCGAATGCGTAGACGGAGCCCGTTTCGATGGCGCATCCCTCGCCCTTGCGCGTGAGAAGGTATAAACCCGACTCTCCGTAGTAGCTGTCGCCGCTTCCAACGCTCGTTTCGGTCTTGCATAGCACGCCTGTGCTGCTCGGTGCCCACTGCATGGTGACATCTTGCGCTTTAAACATGGATTTGGAGCACGTGGGCGTATCCTCGCTTCCAGGATGCGCATACATGCTCAGCTGCGAGGGCCTGCCCTTCGATTCGCCTTTAAACGTAGCGATTTGGGTGCCATCGGGGGCAAGCCCAAAGATTCTCACGCCCTTGCATCTCGCCCGCCTGCAAATTTTGAAATCGCTGGTGGAGTACACGCGGACCTCGTTGTTGACCATGTGAGCGGCAAACGCCTCGTCCGCCGTCCACTGGATTGAAGGCCAGCTCTTTGAGGATTTTTCGTGCAGACGCAGCTTTTCTTCGCCCGTGGCAACGCACCAAACTGCAATATTTCCCTTTCCATCTGCTGGTTTTCTCTCGTATGTGGTCACAAAGCTCCCATTTGGCGAAAGATGGACCATTGCAAAAGCTCCCTTTACGCTATTTTCGGTGCTTTCGCGAATCACACGAACGATGCTCTCCGTTTTGCTGCTGCTCACAACCGCAACCGCCCCGTTCGCCGCAACTTTTATCGCAGAAGCGGGAGGCGACGAAGCCGAGATCAATTTCACAGGCTTGGCGCTCCTCCATTTCGATTCATCATCCCTCGTCACAGCGATCGACTCCGCGCCGCCCTGCGAAGAGCGCAAAAGAATGCGTCGAGGAAGGCCGTCTCCCGTCATCACTTTATTATTATTATTATTATTATCTCAATCTCGAACAACAACTAGTCTCTTTCTCGATCTCTCTCAATATGTTAATAGCTATTACACGCAATCGAAACGATCCTTCAAAGCAAGCAAGCCGAACAGCAGCAGCCAATGCGCTCCTCGCCAACGGCGCATACAATTATTTAATTATATTAAGAATCGATCCGAGAGAGAAATGGAAGGCAGGCACGCGACCAATAAATAAATCCGGTTAGATATATGTATTTCCATACCAAAAAATCCTTATGTTATATATTATGCACCGACTTTATAAAAAGTGAACATTTTCGTGCGCAGGATTTCACGTATTTTTTTCGCGGATGTGCGCAGCGGGGAGACATCATCGAGGAGATTTAATTTCCTTTCCTTCCCTTTCATTGCAAAATATGCAACATCATAACGTTTTCTCGTATAGAGAGGACGAGAGGGTTTTGTTTCTTGGTCATTGCTC
>Ga0055584_100007633_pt1 | contig 10597 bp, 8 predicted proteins | sample OSDHelmetaG_FD_58716 | JGI IMG/M metagenome (GOLD analysis project Ga0055584, IMG submission 58716) | Pelagic marine sediment microbial communities from the LTER site Helgoland, North Sea, for post-phytoplankton bloom and carbon turnover... | ecosystem: Environmental > Aquatic > Marine >...
AGTGACCATGCTGACCAGAAGCACTGCCGAAGCTGGAGCCACCATGCTGACCAGAAGCACTGCCGAAGCCGGAGCCGGAGCCACCACGATGACCATTGGATCCAGTGACCCCAAATGGATTCTGAGACTGGTAGGAGTGACCATGCTGACTAGAAGCACCGTTAGGGTTGAAACCAGTGCTGGAGCCACCACGATGACCTTGCTGGCCGAAGCCAGAGCCGGAGCCGGAGCCACCACGCAGAGATTTCAGTTGGGCTTTGAGGTCCTTAATCTTCACAGCTTGCTGGTTTGTAATAGCTGCGAATTTCTCCAGCTGGGTCGTCAGCTTCTTGTTGAAACCTAGAGCAGTTGCAAGATCTTGCTCAGCAGTTTGCAGCTGCTGCTTCAGCTCGTTAACCTCGTGAACCTCGTCTACCTGCATATTGTCCTGGAAACCATCCAGATCCTGTGCATCGGAATCACTGTTGGCCACAGACGCAGTTCCCAGAGCCATCGATTTCTCGAAGCCGGTTGGGAGATCATCCAGGTGATTAGCAGTCAGTTGTGGCTGATCGCTAGCAGACGCAACAGTAGTTGCAGCTGCGGTGTAGACTTGGGTGTCGTCTTGGGTGTCGTCTTGGGTGTCGTCTTTGCTGGACATCTTGTCGTCCTTGTTCTTGTTCTTGTTCTTGTTCTTGTTCTTGTTCTTGTTCTTGTTGTTGTTTTTCTTCTTATTCTTTCAAAAGTTAAATAGTACTAATAACAAGTACATTAGTTCATAGAAATGTGTATCTTTCGATTCTCATGTATTAATGTAAAAGTTCTCAAAGTATCAATTTCTATTGAATACCTTATAGATTTTTTTTTTCAATTTTTTTTATTTTAACTAAAATGATAGAAAGTAAATAAACAAAGAAATAAAATTATTTTTTTGTTTGAAAAGTATCTAATATTATCACCTCATCTTATTTTTATATTTAGTGAGAATAATCTCTTAATGTGAGGTTACTTTTTTATTTTTCATCTTTAAAGTAAATAGATGTGACTAGATTGATTACCATGCAAAAGGAATCTCTACTCTTCTATCACCTTGGTAAAATACCCATTTCCATTTTGGGATTTGATCAAGAAAGTCTAAGCCAACTTCATAATGTGGTTTTTTGTTACCATGAGCACCACCACATTTTCCATGGAAAAAGTACAATTGCTTCGTCGTTTTGATACCTGTTCCATTGGCCCAATATCCATATTCTCTTCTCAATCTCTCAAGAACAGCCGTCAAAGTCTTGGACTCAATCTTGATGGAGTTTTTTCTTTTATTAGCAGGTCTTATCGCATTGGTGTTTATACGCCAATGCGATTTGTTTAGTCTGACTGTTGATCCAGTTCTATTAGCTATGCCTGCAAACACAACTGGATCAACACCTTGTACATCACCAACAAAAATTCCAATCACCTTTTTTGAAACAGCACCCAAAACATCCTCAAAAGGCGGGCCGCACGAGTTAGCAACGGAAATCACAGGTTCAAGAAAGATTTTAATCTTGGAATTAGAGTCCAGTTTAGAGCCTTTTTTAGAGCCTTTTTTAGAGCCCTTTTTAGAGCTCTTTTTAGAGCCCGGTTTAGAGCCTTTTTTAGAGCCCTTTTTAGAGCCCGGTTTAGAGCTCTTTTTAGAGACCACAGTGACAGAAAATGCTGACATTTATATTCTTACAAATAAAATCTCGTATTAATTACAATACTGTTACTAAAGTTTATGTATCTTATGATTCATAGTTTACAAATTATAAATAATACTAAGAAATTCACTAATAAATGAATTCTCCATAGCAAATATTTTTCAATTTTTATTTAAGGCATATAAAGAAAAGGCCTTATTTAGAGTAATAATGGACGTATATTTATACTCCTATAATTGCCCTAGATGGTATGGCTCTCATACTGGCTTGAGGAACTTGACAACAAATGAAGATACTCTGAAAGAAGAAGCTCTAAAAGAGATGGTGAATACATCAAATGCTTTATCAGGATCACAGTCTTGTAGTGTCTCTTTAATACTAAAGTATAAACTAGCTATAAGCTCTGTTCAAGCATATTCTAATGTTATTCAATTACCTCATTCATTTGAAAGTGAAATAACTAAAGACATTGTCTCTATTAAAGAATAAAATAATTATTGTGGGAGTACATCTGTGACTGCTTCAGCTGTAGCTGTAGTACTCGTCGTTGTAGCAGAAATAGCTGATTGTTTATGGTTTTTAAGAAATAAAGTCATACCATTTTGCTTAAACATATCGGCTGCTTCTTTTGCAGTCTGTAGTTTAGTAAGAACACCTTTTTGCATTATAGTAAAATGATCTGCTTTAGGATATTTCTTTCTAATATCATCACATTCTCTATCTCTCAGATAGAAAATATTATTCCAATCTTGAAAATATTCTAATAATGTACTTCTTAAAATATGTTTTTTATCTTTTGATTGACCTATTTTGGTACATATTAAATCCATAGGTACGTTACATTTATCCATAATTTCCATAATTAATTTATTATACCAATGATGATCAATTAATATTTTAATAGTAAAAAGTAATGCATTTATTTTTGCAAATAAATTAGGTGATTCAAAATTAAGAATAGTTACAGGGTCAATTTTTATTTGTTCAGTGTTTATAAATTCATATATATGCATAATTTTTTCATAATAAACAGTATATTGAGAAGAAAATCTATCAATTTTATGTTTTAAATTACCTTTAACATGTCCATAACTTGTTAAAGTAGTATGACAAAAGCTATAATCATCCAAAGCTTTTCCAATTCTTTGTGCAATAGAACCTTTATTATAACCAATATTCAATAGTTTTGGTTCCATACCGCTGAGTAAATCAGCCTGTTCTCTAATTTGTTCTGAAAGATTTTTATTAACAGAATCTTTCATTGCTATTTCTTCTAGTAAATCTTTACATTTTTTTTTTAGTTTTTCAAAATTATGAGTTTTTGGTAAATAGGAACTAATTTTTTGTAGCAGATCATTCTTTGTAATTTTATTTTTACTATTTAGATGAGACTTGCGAAGAATTAAAATAGGTTCTGCATCATTAAATTTTTCTTCTATTTTTTCTTGAAGTTCCTCTTTTGAACTATCTTGAAGAATTTGATTAATTTGTGAGGAATTAATACGATATTTATCTAACCATTGAATCATATGTGTTGCATACCAATGATGATTAAGTAATTCAACAATAACATCTGTCATACCTTTAATTTTACGAATAAAAACATTATCTCTCATTTTATCTGTATTAGGAACATGATTTAATGATTGTGTTAAGTCAACTTCATCAATACAATCAGCACAAGTTTCAATAAGTCCAACTGTATCAACACATGTTTGAATTAATTTTCGAAGTCTTTCAAGTGCTGATCCGTCACGATATCCAATACCAGCTAGTAAGGATTTCATTTCAGATTCGATCTCTTGATATGGTTTTGCTGTTTGACTCATCATATCAAGAATATATTTTTCACTATTTTCTTCATTAAATGATTTAACTTGTGTTTCTACTGTTTTCAAACGTCTATGTAATTTTTTATATTCTATATCTGATTGTTTTTTTTCTTTAATTAGTTCTCCATTTGTTTCAAATGTTAGAGTAAGATCTTCATTTAATGTATAATTTTCATCACCTATTTCTTTAATCTTAATTTTTAATTTTTCTAGTTCTTCTTCTCTTTTAACTAATTCTTGAGATAATATAGAATTAGATTCTTGTAATTCTTTATTAGAAGTTTCTTTTTGAGAGAAATTATTTTTAAGTTTTGCATTTTCTCCCATAATAATAGTTTCATTTTTACGTGATTCTGATATTTGTGATTCTAATTCTGCAAGTTGTATTTTTAAATTAAGATTTTCTGCATGCAAAGCACTAATCTGTCCATCTTTTTGGTGATTTTGTTGTTGATTTTGTTGTTGATTCAAATGATTGATTCTTTGTAATTCTTGTTGCATGTGAATTATTTGATAATGCATCATTTGATTATGATGATACAATTGATATGAATTATCATAAATAATAATATGTGAATCATTTATCCAATTTGCATTTGGAAAAAACATATTGATTATTTCACTAGAAGGTTGTGATCCAGAAATCCAAAATGATTCTTCATCTATTTTCCATTCAGTAAATTTTTTTTTAATTATTTCTTCAATCACAGTTTTATTTCCTCCTAACAAAATATGAAGAGTATTTTTTTTCATTAAAGAGTAACAAAGTTTATTATTATCATCAAATTCTTGCCAATGATCTATCAAATTCTTTGATAATTCTCTACCTTCTTCAGGTGTTTCACTATGTAATTGTAAATGTAATATATTTTTTAAATTAATATTTGTAGCTGTACCGGTAGCCATTTTTTTATACTCTATTGTTCTTCTTATTGATTGAATTTTCAATTTTTCACATAAAAATTTTTATATGAAAAATGAACATATCTTGTATGTTTACGGTATTGGGAAACCATGCGATGTTGTGCAGTGATTTTTTTAGTGAGTTATATATCGCATGTATTTGTTGCTAGTATCATTTAGCATTTGACCATGGTGACCAATCCTGGAGCACACCAATTAGACTTTTCAGATTTAAACATTTGGTCAGTATATGCAGCGTAACCTGCACATAAATCCTGAGGAATATTACGAATATTACACTCTTCAAGGTACATAATCTTAATATGGTCGTAGAATTGACACATATGTTTCGTTGGATCTTCGTCATTCGCTTTCTCAAATGTTTTTTCAACAACAGAACGACAGAACCCCCAATTATTTTCTCCTTTCTTTCCCCAGTTAGGATGATTATCCACAACTGACTTTGGTTGTTCTAGAAGATGATGAACCAATGCTCTCTTACAATCTTGTGTAAGAGTTTTCTTAGCACTGCAAATAGTTGTAGAAGTAATCCATTGATCAACAGCATTTGCTGCAGATCCTGCTGCTTCTGAAATAATATTTGAAGTATCACCAGCAGCTTTCGAAATAGTTGAAACTGATTCCGAAATGGCACCTGCAACAGCACCAATACCAGCAGCTGTACCTGCAGCAGCTGTCTCTACTTTCTGTTTGGTACCATGTCCGATATCAGCAACCCCCTTTGCCCCTGTTGATGCACCAGTCCAAAACTTGTAAACAAGTCTAGAAAAGAAACTTGCTTTCTTGGTTGGTTGTTGGTATTCAGTAGAAGCTTCTACTTGTGAATCACAAGTATTTGTGTCAGTAGCAGTAGTATTTGCTAATAGAGCACAGATAGTAATTAAGAATAGGATTCTCTTGATCATTGTTGTTTGTTGTTGTTTTTTTTAAAAGTTGTACAATAATATTTTGATTTAATAAAAAATCGATTAATTTTATATGATTGATCTTTTCAGTTCAATTATTATTAATTATATTTATATCTACATTATCAATAAATAAATAGAATCTGATAATATTTATTTTTCAATTTTTATGATAAATTAATTATTATAATAATGATAGACTCTATCTGGATATCTGTAATATCCAGCTAAAATACGACGTCTAATATGATTTGGTCCTCTATAAGGTCTTCTATTTTGAGCTATTAAAAGTAGAGCAGGTGGTCTATAAGTATTATTATATATTATTGTTTGTAATAGATATGGTATCATTCCAATACTCCAAATACCAAATATACCAAAATTATCTGGATTCATATTTAGTAAATTAATAATAGTAAAACCAAAAATATTTATTAAATAAAATTTGGCTGATAATAATAATAATGGTGATAATATTTTTAAAGTGAATTCTACAATAAAATTTATTATATTAAATAAGATGAATATTGAACTATTGTTATTTTGACGGATAATTTCATTATTTATGTCATTATCAGGTATAAATATATATGTTTCTTCTCTACATATTGGACATTCTTCTTTATTATATTTTTCTATACATTCAACGCACATTATTCCACTTTGACAGTGTGTTTTTACATGATTTTGTACTCTTAAACATATACAACAGTAATTAGGATTTTGAGTTATTTCACTCATTTTATTTATAAGATATATACATTTTATAAATATATTTTCAATTTTAATTAACTTAAAATTAAATTTATTTATTTATTTAAATGAAAATTGTTGTTACAGGATCTACCGGATTACTTGGTAGTTATTTTAAACAAGTTTTAGAAGAAAAATATGGTGAAAATGATTATGTTTATTTAAATAGAAGTAAAAACGACGAGTTTAGTTTAGATTTGGTAGATAGAAATGCAGTTCTAAATTATTTTTTAAAAAATAAATTTGATTATATAATACATTTAGCAGCAAATGTTGGAGGATTATTTAAGAATATGAGAAATAATTCAAAAATTTTTAGAGATAATATAAGAATACAAGAAAATGTATTGGAAGCATGTAATAAGAGTAATATAAATCGTGGTATATTTATTTTATCTTCATGCATTTATCCACATTCGCCTAGTAAATTTCCAATGACAGAAGAAATGCTATTGGAATCTGACCCACATGATTCAAATAGAGGTTATGCATATGCGAAAAGGATGTTATATATTCAATGTCAAAATTATAATAAAGATTTTAATCGTGAATATATTTGTGTAGCACCTGTTAATCTTTATGGTAAGTTTGATAATTTTAGTTTGGAAGATGGACATTTTATTCCATCAATTATACATAGATTTCACTTGAATAAAAATAATAATAAAGTAGTTGCATATGGTACAGGAAGTCCATTGAGACAATTATTATATGCAAAAGATGCAGCAGAAGTTATGTCATATATCTTATTTAATAAAGATAAAACAAAGAGTATTGATTTAATAAATATAACTAATGATGATGAAGATACAATAAAAAATTACATAGAAAAAATAGCAGATGTTATGATAATAAAAAAAGAAAAAATCAGTTGGGATACTACAAAATCAGATGGTTGTTTGAAGAAAACAGTATCTAATAATGTATTAAAAAGTATTTTACCAGATTATGAATTTACAACATTAGAAGATGGTTTGAAAGAAACATATGAGTGGTTTGTAGAGAATTATGATACTTGTAGAAAGTGAATATATTAATTATTTATAATTGGATAAATTTATCTAATTATAAGATAATTTATAATGAATATATTATTCTTTAATACATTCTTTAATACATTCATTTATAAACTTTAGTTCTGCGACTGTTAGTTTTTTACCAAATTTATCTTTTATCAATTTAGTTTTTTTTCGACTTGGTTTATCTTCCATTAATACTAATTCATTATGAATATTTTTTGTAGCACTAACTAACTTCATACCTTTTGATGTATCTAAATAACCATAAATATATAAATTACCTCTATCTATTTCATCATGACATTTACTACATAATGTTACAAGATTTGATTTATTATTTTTATGTAAATGTGTTTTATTTAATTTTATAACAAATCCTTCAGCATCTGTATCTTTCTGTGGCCTTATATGATGTGTTTCTAATGGTATTTCGTTTGGTTTTGGTTTATGCAAACAGATTTCACATTTATCCATAAATACCTTCTTATTATATTTACTTGTTTTTATTTTATCTCCTAATAAATCTTTCTTAAATTGTTTAGCCTTATCAATAAAATGTTTATTCTTCATTAAAAAGCTGGCAACTTCAAGACCATATTCACTTGGACCATTACCATCTTTAAGTAATCTATCATAAACTAACATATTGTTTTCATAATCATAATTAACTTCAAGATGTTTAAATTCTACATTTTGTAGATTCTTTACATCTTCTAATTTAATTAAATCATGTAAATGAGTAGCAGATAAGAATGATGCACCTTCTTCAGCCAATATTTTTATTAAAGTCGCAACTATTATTAATGCAGAAGAATTTTCTGTACCTCTACACACTTCATCTGCTAATACTAATGTATTTTTATTAAAACGATTTAAAATAGCATCTAATTCATTAATTTCAAGATGAAAAGATGATAATCCTTTAAAAATATTATCATTACCAGATATACGACATAACAGATTTTGATATGGAGAAAAATTCATACTTTTACATGCAACGAAATATCCCATTTGTGCTAAAATTACATTAAGACCTATCGCTTTCATTATAGTAGATTTTCCTGCAGAATTAAGTCCAAATAATAAAATACCATTTATTTCTTTACCTAAAGATAGATCATGTGTAATATATTCTGTATCAATAATTCTTTCAACAATTGGATGTCTAAGATTTTTAAAGTCAACAAATGAATTTTCATTATTATTTATATTCGGTTTTGTATAATTAAATTTTTTAGCTGTAATTACACCAGAATTAATAAAATCAATAAAACTTATTAATTTAGTTAATTCCATGAAAAAAGAAGAATATTTTTTATATGTATCTTGCATATCTTTCATAAAATATTCTCTACATAATCCTTTCACTTTTTCATTACATCCTAAAATCATTGTACTTAATTTATCAATATGTAAAGAATTAATCTTGTAATTATTTCCCTTTTTAATAGTTCCCATTTGAATTAAATCTAGATCAAAAATAAATTTATTATCCTTATAATTCAACATTTCATCACACTCAATTTTGATAGATTTCTTAATTTTCTTTTTTAATACATCAAAACGTTTTTTTGTAATTTCAAAATGATACCCATATTTATCAGAATATTCAACTCTTACTAATTTGGTATTATTTTTTGTAAAACTAATTCTACTCTCATTTTCTATTAATTTTGATAAATTATTTGCTACAATATAAAGCATATTCATTGCAGTTTTTTTCTTTTTCATAATCTTATCTAATTCTTTGTAACAACCATCTTTAAAAATATTATTACCAATATCATATAATAAATATTTTTGTAATTGTTCTAATAGATATCTTTCTTCAAAATATTTCAGTAACTTTTTATTTTTTTTTATTAATTTTTTAATATTACCAAAATATGATTTTGAATTTTCTAATAATTTTTTAATTGCACTTAAACTATTAATAAAAGTAAACATTTCTCTCGGATGAATTGTACCTAAAGACATTTTTCTACTTAATTTTTCAATATCACTAATCTCTTTTAAAGATTCCGCAAAATTAATTTTATCTTTTAATAAATTATTTATTATTTTATATCTATTTTGTAGTTCATTAGTATCTATTAATGGGTGTAACATTTGATAATATAAGAATCTTTTACCCATTCCAGTATGTGTATTATTAATAATATCAAATAATGATCTGTATACTTTTTTATCTTCTGAATAAAATACTTCTGTTTTATTTTTTATTAAATCTAATTGAGTTATAGCATCATTACCTAATTTTAAATATTGTTGTTTACCATAAAATTTTGGTATATCTAAATTATTAATAATTGATGAATTGTGTTCTTCTGAAAAACATATTGCTACAATTAAACTAATTCTAACTGTTTCTAAATTTTCCAAATGAAAATATTCTATACCGGATAATTGTGATTCTACTTTCCATATTCTTTCAATAAGTTCATTTTGATAATTGATTCTACTAAATTCTTTTTTGAAATATGTATCTTTAATAATATTAAATTTATTTAATTCACAATAATTATTAATGAATTCATATCTAATATTTTTTAAAGATGTATTAATAATGATTTCTTTTGGATTAAAAAAAGATAGAATCTTACATAATTCATCTAATGCTAGATTTTTATCCGAAGATGATGATTCAATATTATGAATAAGAATTTTACCAGTAGTAAGATCTAATATAGTAAATCCAATACTTAATAATAATTGTTTTGTTTTATAATCTTTACTTTCTTCCAGATATATACTCAAAATATTATTTGATTCTTGTGAATTATTATTTAAATTTGTACCTTGAGAATAAATACCTGTTACTTTTCTTTTAGGACGAGGAGGTGGAGTTACTTGATCAATTACTATAATTGTATAATTTTTATCAATTAATCTATTCAAATATTTTTCTAATGAGTTTGAAGGAACACCCATCATAAAAGGATTTGATATATTTGCAGATTCAATTGATTTTTTATTTTTTCGTGTAACAAAACAATCAATTTCTTCTCCAATAATTTGTAAGTTTGGTCCTTTATCATTTGTACAATATGCTTCATGGAAAGAACCGACTTGCATTAATACAACAGTTTTATTTCCAAATAATTTTTTATATTTATTATAACACTCTATATATTCAGAGACAATGTTATTTTTTTTAACCATGATATAATTTTAAGTAATACTTTCTTAAATAAAATATATAATTAATATATGGACTCATTTATACTTATTGATTCAGATATATCAACAGATACAGAAAGTAGTGATAGTGATCAAGAAGAAGTATTTAACATGCCTGAAATGAATAAATTAATTAATAGAACTGTTGAAAAGTTCTTATTTAATAAAATAAATTTTAATGATATTAACATAAGTAAAGATATATTATTTAATATAAATGATTCAACATTATTAGATTCTACAGTTCTATATTAAGTATTTCATCTTTAAAAACTAACAATGAAAAAAGTAAAGTAAACATTACAAATAAATATATTGGTAAAATC
>Ga0055584_100007635_pt1 | contig 10593 bp, 12 predicted proteins | sample OSDHelmetaG_FD_58716 | JGI IMG/M metagenome (GOLD analysis project Ga0055584, IMG submission 58716) | Pelagic marine sediment microbial communities from the LTER site Helgoland, North Sea, for post-phytoplankton bloom and carbon turnover... | ecosystem: Environmental > Aquatic > Marine >...
TTCGCCCGCTCCAGATAATAGCCATTTTTTCCGATTAAGTTTTTAGATAGCACCTCAGAGTCGAGCGTGTGTCGATAATCACTTTCAGAAAGAGAGTGAAAATGGCGTATATTAAAAAACGTAAACATAAATTTTCAACAACCTATCTTGCAACTGTACAGCGTAGAGGTTTTGGAATTTTTAATAAATCTTTTGCATCAATTAGTGAGGCAAAAAAATGGGCCCGAACTATGGAGAGCAAGTTTGATAAGGGTGATACCTCTGATTACTCAATGGCGTCAAAAATAACATTAGGCGAATTGTTTAAGAGATACATAGACGAGGGCAAACATCTCAAAAAGAAACAAGCACAGAATAATTATGATTAAATATTTTAAATTTTATTAAATAAAACTTATTATTTTAATTTATTTCCAATAATTTTTTACAAAAAAATTTAATTTATGATTTTTTTGCTTTTTTCCTTTACAAACAATTATTGATATATTTTTATCTAAACTGTCTTCTTCTTTGAGAAATTTCATATAGCGTATTTTGCTTGTGGGAAAGAATTTATATTTAATCTTTGACTCAAGAATTACCTTTTGATCCCCATATATTTCATTTGTTGAGGGCACATGTTTGTCATAAAATGTTTTATTTTCTATATATTGGAACCAAATTTTATGTAAATCCTTATTATCAGTATTCCAAAACAACATAGAAGAATTTATATTATAATAATTTACTCCATTAAACGATATGGGGTTGCATAAAATATTCAAGTATTGGTTTTCTATTATAAATTCATTAATATTTTTTAATAATATCATGTCTAAGTCTAAGTACAAACAACTCCCATTTAATATCCCTGGTTTAAAAAGTAAGCATTTATTCCACCAACCCTTTATTGATTTATCATTGAGATTATAAACTTTTATTTGTTCAAATAATTTTCTCGAATCATCTGTAAGGCAAATAAAATCAAAAGGAATTGTTAAATGTCTTTTAACCATAAGATACAAAGTATTTACATAGTCGCTGTCATATTTATCTCCTGATTTTACGCAACAAACATTTATTTTTTTCATAATTTTACTGAATTAGGTTATTAATTTTTGAAATATTATTTTGGCAGATTGATAATAGGCTTTTTTTGCATTACAGATTTTATGGTAATATATTAAATAAAAAAAAATATAAATCAAAATGATTTTTAAATTTAGAAGGAGTTTATAATCATGACTTTCAACCCTATAGCGGCTCAAAACATAATAGAGTGTAAAAAAATAATTAAAGAAAATAACCCTAATGCAATAGATTTAGGGTCCCAAACACCTTCTCTTAACAGCTCATTTTTAGATTTCATAATAAAGAATAATAAATTTTTAGATTCATCTCAAATTATTATGATTAATAAATTAAAAAAAATTAAAAATTTTAGCACCAAAGATTTTTTTAAATCAATTGGATATAAAGACTATTATTCAATTGATATAAACGGCGCATACAATAGTTATAAATTCGATTTGAACAAAGACATACACGATAATTATAATTTCAAAGAAACTTATGATTTGGTAATCAACAATGGAACAGGTGAGCATGTTTTCAATCAATATTCGTTATTTTTAAATTCACATAATATCACCAACAAAGGCGGTTTAATGTTAAATATACTGCCTTTTATTGATTGGATTAATCATGGTTTTTACAATTTTAACCCTATTTTTTTTGCTGATTTAGCAGCTTCAAATTCATATAAAATATTAAAAATCGCATTAGCGAATAGAAATGGAGCTGAAATAGTTCTCAAAGAAGAAGATCAAAATATTTTATTTGAACAGATCAAGCCCCATAAAGCTGCAACAAAGTTTAAAAATTTATTAGATTTTGCCAAAGAAAAACTTGGTATAAATATCTTACTGGTTGTTATTACTCAAAAGAATTCTAATGAAAAATTTAAAATTCCTTTGCAAGGAAAATACTTAGCAGATGTTTCTAGTTTTACTAAAGATTATAAAGATCAAAATCCTGGAAGTGCAAATGCAGAAAACCAAATTCCAGATAATCTAAAGAGAAAATAAAATATATTTTTTACTTTATTTTTTTTTATAAATTTAATTTTAAAAATCAATTTTTATTGATTAGTAATTTTTAATAATTTTATTGGAAGAATAAACGCACTTGAAGATCTTTCTAATAAATTATAGTTTCTGGAAACTTCATTATCTATTGGATATATTACACAGTGAGTGTTTCTATTAATTACATTGTGGTTTAATAGAGTAAATAAATTAACAACTCCTTTTTCATTACCCTCAAAATCATCTAGCATAAATACTGTATCTTCATTAATTTTTTTTTGGAGCATACTACAATCTTCATTTTCTAGTCTTCCATCTAAATGAATAAAGTCAATCACAGCCAAACTATCTAATTCTTTAAGCATCTCAGTGCTGCTAGTTTTATGGAATTGTATTATTTCTGTTTTGGTCAAATTAGGAAAATGGATTTCATTTGAGTAATCACAACAATAAATTTTACAGTTACCTTCGTGAATATAATTATCAGCTGATAACGCCATGCTAAATGTTGACTTGCCAATAAATGAACCTACTTCTAAAATTAATTTAGGTTTAAAAAACAAAACAACAGAAAAAAGCAACCAAGCTGTTGTTGAAGATATAGACCCTGTGTTATAAGAGCTTTGAGTTCTTAAATTGTCTAACTCATCAATTTTTTTAAAAAAATCTGATTGAATAGACACGCTTTTTAAATAACTGTTATCAAGTATTTTTTTCCAAAAAATATTACTTAAATCATTTGGATTTACATTAATTGTATTCATATGTTTAATATTAAACTAAAAAAACAATGAATCTATAAATTGTTTTATTTAAAACAGTTATTGAGTTAAAAATTACTAGAAAAATTATCACTTGTTAAAATCTTTTTATTATTATTATTATTATTATTATTTATGATCTTTAAAGAGAATTAAAATATTAAAGTTATTAAATTATTTTTCTAAAAAATTTCTATAATTAAAAAGCTCAAAATTATATTCACCAATTATATTTATATATTTCCTATAGTAATTTGTTTTGTGTCTTTTCGAAACGCCGTGAAGGGAGTAGGGAGAATTTAAAAACATAACAAGTCTATTTTTTTTATATTCAATTTCTTCAATTAAATTAATTTTTTCATGCCTTACTCTTGATTTTCCGTAAAAACTTGGTTTGTCTTTAAATGAGTAGGTGGTAAGATTACCACCCTTAGAGTTATCTTCTTCATCTTTCATGTATAAAAGTGCAGCATAAAATTCAACAGGGTTGTCTAGATGTGGTTCGATAACAGAAGTTTCACCACTTGTTGGTGTGTTGATAACGAATTGACAATCAAGATTAAAATGACTTTTCTTTTCAAATCTTACCCCAATGTTATTTTGATTAAATAATTTATTTTTTTCAACTTTATATATTTTTTTTATAGCCTCTCCAAAAACATTATAAAACTCTTCAAGAAATTCATAACTTGTGTGAAATTTGATAAACTCTTTCCACTCTTTTGATATTTCTTGGTCACCTAAAGAGCTATTTGCATTATATCGGTAGGCAAAATTTTCTTTATATTCATTCTTTCCTATTATTTTTTTATAGTCAGGAAAGTCAGCATTTAGTTTCTCATAAAGATCAGTGGGAAGCGCATCATCAATTATTACATAAGGAAACTTGTCAAATTTATATTGCATTTTACTTTTATTTTGCAGAACATTATACATAAACAATAATTATAATATTTATGACTAAAATAACAAGAAATGTTTAAGTTATTGAAGTTTTAAAATTTTAGAAACTAAATGATTATTCTTCAGACAAACCACCCAACAAATATAAAAATTACACATCATTTTGCCAATGGCGCAGGTGGAAAAAAATTAAATATTAGTGACTATAAGTTTAATGAAAAAGACGTAATAGCAAGTTATGGAATTTTAAGAGGGACCGGTGAAATATTTAGACAATCAAAAGATTTTTTTTATATAGATCATGGGTATTTAGGAGCTAGTAAAAGATCTTTTAATAAAGGGGCCACTGTAATTAAGGATTTAGAAGGTTATTTTAGAGTTGTTCATAATGAGTATATTGGTTTTGAGTTAAAAAAATATGATAGTAAGCGTTTAGAAAAACTAAATATTGAACTTAAAAAAATAAGAACAAGTGGAGAGTACATAATATTATCTGAACCATCAATTCATATAAATAATTTTTTTAATTTGAATCATTGGGTAGAAAAGACAATATCTAAAATAAAACAACACACAGACAGAAAAATTTTTCTACATAATAAGTCATCACCTATACCACTTGATATATTGCTCGAAAAAGCATGGGCATTTGTAAGTTTTCAATCCACAGCTGGTTTTAAAGCAATGACGAAAGGTGTCCCTGCTCATTTTACTTATAACAATCTTAAAAATATTAACTCTTTAGATAATATTGAGAACGGCAAAATAGATACAAATTTATTTACATCACTTTCTTATAATCAATGGACTCTAAGAGAATTTGACTCTGGAGAGGCTTGGGAGCATATAACGAAATTTAAATAATTTTTTTTATTTCTTTGATTACCATTTCAGGTGTTATTTTTTCAAGGCATTTTTTGCAATGATCACATGGCATTTTATTACCACATGGTGATTGCGTATCATTTACATATAAATTTTTATGAAAATTATATCCAGTTAAATCTGGACTTATATGACCCCCAAATATAACCACTGCCTTTAAGTCAGTTGCCGCCGCCGCATGATGCATCCCTCCTTCAGGGCCTGTAAACAAATCACACATTGATAAAACAGCAGCACTACATCTAAAATTTAATCCACTAATATTTATACAGTCCTTGATTGAATTTCTATCACCATAAGTAATTTGAATAAATGCATAATCCTTTTTTAGTTCTTGAACGATTTTTTCCCATTTGTGAAAACCCCAATTTCTATTTTCATAACCTAGTCTTTTTTTTATATGAGGTTCAATAAAAATAATTTTTTTTGAGGTTTTTTTTTTAATTTCAGAAATTATTTGCTTGGCAATATTTATTTCTTTTTGAGAAAAAAATAATTCACCTTTTTTTGGTCTATAGCTTTTTTTCCAGTTATAATTATCACTAGGATAGTTTTTGCCATAATTTCTATAAGGTCTATTACCTTCATAGTTCTTTATCCATATTATTTTTTTATACTTTTCAGCTGCAGAACCCCTGATAATATAAGGGTTATGATCAAAAACCTCATTCCAATATGATCTAATCCCATCTCCTATGATGAATTTGGCTGTTGGGTAAGTTTTTCTTAGTTCTCTAACCTCTCCACTCGCCATAAGCCCATCACCTAAGCCCATATTTATTTTTTCTCTAAACTTAAATTAAAACTAATTACTATTCTTTTTTTATTAGAAAGGTTAGGATTCACTGAGTGTTCTAAATAACTTGGAAAAAGAACTAATAAGCCGGCTTCAGGTTTAACAGAATTTATTGTTGCATTAAGCTTGTTTGGTGATTTTGCAATAGGAAATTTATATACACGCGCAGGTCTTGGATCGTAAAAGACTATATCCCCGCATCCATCATGAGCGCTCACGTAATAAGCTGCACTAATATCGCTGTTGCTATGATGATGTTTTTGATTCCAAGCACCCCCTTCATTTATTATACTCCACATATTTGTAATTTTGACAAATTGAGATGTTGAATCCCAACTCATATCATTAAGTACTGTATTTATATTTTTACTAATACTAGAAACAAACTTAGCTGGTTTGTCTTCTTTTAGGTTAAAATCTTTAGAGTGCCATCCTTTAAAATTACTTTTTATAATTCCTTGGGGGTCTTTATTTTTAAGATCAGTAATATAACTGAACATTTCTTCATTTATATTTTCATGGTTGTCAATTTTTGAAACCCAAATAGGTGTAGAAAAAAATAAATGCATTTAAATTACTTATTATAATTTTATTTTTTATCAACTTTTTGTATTTTTTCCTTATATTTATTAGTTATCTTCAAGTTTTGTTTTATGCGTTTTTCAAAATACTTAAAATTTTTTCTTCCACTTGCTATATCTGGAAACATTTTTAGAAGTTCATTGATATAGTTTTTAGTCATTAATTTAGTGTTTAAAAACTCTATTTTTAATAAAATATAAAGATGCATTTTGATGTGTTGCAAAATCAATAACCTTTTGATCATTCTTAGAGCCACTGGGCTGAAGTATTGCTTTACATTTATTTTTTAATAATAACTCAACATTGTCTGTAAATGGAAAAAATGCGTCAGATGCACATACAAATTCTTTTTTTTTAAAAAAATCTTTATATTTCATTATTGCCATTCTAGTTGAATCTAATCTGCTCATTTGTCCAGCGCCAATACCAAGAGTTTGTTTATTTTTAGCAAGAATTATAGCATTTGATTTAACGTGTTTTGCCACTTTGAAAGCAAAAACTAAATCATCTAAAATTTTACCTGATACAGATTTTTTTGTAACAAGCTTAATATCTTGTTTTGACACCTTATAATTATTTATTTCCTGATATAATACTCCTGAATTTACAGACCTTAAGGAATATTTCGTATTTTCTTTTAGATTAGTTAAATTAATAATCTTTAAATTTTTTTTAATTTTTAAGATTTCTAATGTTTTTTTATTAATTTTAGGAGCAACTATAACTTCAAAAAAATTACGATTAATAAGTTTGGCAAGTTTTGTATCAATGTTTTTATTAAAGAATAATACTCCACCAAAAGCACTTATGGGGTCAGCCTGTAATGCTTTTTTGTAAGCTAAATTTATATTTTTTGCTGATGCAACCCCACATGGATTATTGTGCTTAACTATCACACACGTTGGTTCTTTAAATTCATTTAAACAATTTATTCCATCACTTATGTCTAAAATATTATTGTAACCTAAGTTTTTACCAGCAAGCTGAGAGTTAAAAAGATTTGCGTTGGATTTTGTTAAATAATATGCTTTTTGATTTGGGTTTTCTCCATATTTAATACTAATTTTGTTCTTTTTTTCTTTCTTTTTATTTCCATTAAACCATTTAAATATTGATAAATCATAATCACTTGTTAATTTAAAATTTCTTTCAGCCATCTTTTTTCTAAAAAACAATGATGTTACACCATTATTTTTTGTTAATTCTTTAATTAAAGGTTCGTAAAATTTTTTATCACATATTGTTGTTACAGATGCAAAGTTTTTACTAGCCGCTCTTATCATTGATGGACCACCAATATCTATCATCTCTATCTTTTTTTCAGGTATTTCTTTGTTTGATATTTTTGTAAATGGATAAAAATTAACAATCACAAAATCTATAATTGGAAAATTAAGTTTCTTAAAAGTTTTTTCATGTTCAGGATTATTTCTTTTGTATAAAATAGAGGCATGAAGTTTAGGGTTTAAAGTTTTTACTCTTCCATCCAAAATTTCTTTAAATTTTGTCAAGTTTGATATTTCTTTGCATTTATAACCAAGAGAAATAATTTTTTTTGCTGTAGCTCCAGTAGAGATAATACCAATATTAAACTTATCAAATACATTACATATTTTTTTAAGTTGAGACTTATCGTAGACAGATATAATAGCGTTTCTTTTCATATTTTTTCTAGTGACCATTCTATTTTGGTGTTTAGTGAAGAAGTGATACCATTTATTACAATCTGCTTTGTTTCATTGGCGACATCATTTCTAACAAAAATACTTTTTTCTATTGCCATTTCTTTGTTTGATCTAAACATCCAAATATTATTTTTTTTTGTTTTTATTATAATATTTTTTTTATTTTCAGTAATTGTTGTTGAAATTTCTGGCATTAGATGAAACCTAATATGATAAACATTCTTTTTTATAATTGATTTTGTTGAAATAATTGTATCTTCACCTTTAAATAATTCTCTTTTTTTACTTATGGATAGTGTTCTTTTACATATTTTTTTATAGTTTGTTAAATAACCATTATGTGTTCCTGATAATAATAATAAGTTATCATCATCTTTTATTTCAAAGTTTACTTTTTTTACTAAATTTTTATTATAATCACTTTCTTTTATTTCACTTATGTTTGTATTATCTAACACTATGGTTGAGTGAGCAGCACTATATTTAAGATAGGCTGGATTTTTCCCTCCAACTTCTGAACCTCCACAATTTGTTATTATTTTTTCACCATAAGCACTTATTTCAATTGCTAGAGAACTAGCCCCTATTTCTTTGTAAAATTCAAGATTAGAAGGCTTAATAACATCAAAAAAAAGGATTTTTTTTAAGTCCTTATAAACTAAAATTCCATTTTTAAATTTAGTTAATGTTTTTGTTTTAACAAATTGTTCTTTTTTAAGAATTTGTTCTATAATTTTGTTATGATTATTATTACATCCATTAAAAAGTGGCAAAGATGCATCAGCATGTTGGTATGTTTTTAAAACAGAAGTCATTGCTAAAATATTATTTTTAAAATTTTGTGATGTTTCAAAATTAAAAAATAAAAAAATATTTCGTATCTCAATTAAATTATTTAAAAATTTAGCATGTTGTAAAATATTATAACTCTTGTGCATTGAATTTTCATCTATTTGCATATTAATCAAATTATCAATTTTTTTAAATATTTTTGCATTTAAGGAATTTTTGCAACATTCAATTAATACAAAGGCAAGAATTTCGTTTGAAGAGATACTATTAGTATTTTTCAATCTCAGTTCAAAAGTAATTCTTTTTATATGGAAATTCAAGATTTTATTAATTTGAGTAATTTCTTTTTGATTGGAAATTGAACAAATAAAATCATAACTGTAGACTAGGTTTATAAATCTTTTTGAGGTATGATCACTGCTCCAAGGAAATTTTTTATAATATTTGAATTTTTTAAACCATAAGAAAATATTTTTTTTTGCTAATTCTATACCTTTTTTCCCTCCTAGTTTTTGATAAAAAAAAAGAAAGTTGAATGTATGGGCATCTAATATGTTCACATTTTTTACGAAATTATCTTTAACAATATAGTGTTTAATAATTTTATAATTTATAAAATCATTTTCTTTAAAATTAAGATCTTTAAAATTTTGATAATTTTTTCCACCTAAACCCATTCTTAGTAAAAATAACTTAAAGCTTCGTGAAAAAAACATTAATAAAAAATTAAACATTTTTAATAAACTTTACTGCGTAAAAACCATCAACCATATAATTATTATATTTTGAGGGAATACAAAAAATATCTCCTTCATCATCTAAGAATTTTTTAAATTTATTGTTTGAAGTTAAGTTAAATTTATATTGAGAGAAGTTTTTATTTTCATTTAAAAATCTATTTTTTATACTTTTAGTTTCATCGTGAAAGAATGAACAGACCATATATATTATTATGCCTTTTTTATTTAAAAGTTTCGCTGCTTTATTAATCAAATTTATTTGAATTTTTGTCAACAAATTCAAGTCGGGTGGTTTTTTTTTAAATAAAATTTCAGGATTTCGTCTCAATGTTCCTACTCCAGAGCAAGGTGAATCTAATATAATTACATCAAACTTCTCATATTCAGGAATATCTAAAGCATTATAATTTATAATTTTGTTACTAAAATTAAGTCTATCAAGATTTGTTCTAAGCGTTTTGGTCCTTTTTAGGCTAATATCATTCAAAGTTACATCGTTCTCTAAACAAATTGTTTGAAAAGCTTTTCCTCCTGGGGCAGCACACATATCTAAAACTTTTTTAAATTTTATTTCAGGACTTAGATAAAGGGGTAGCATTGATGATAAATCCTGTACCCACCAATGTCCTTTTTCAAAATTTTCTAAATCATTAATTTTTTTTCTATTTATAATAAATGCAGATAAATCAGTAGTTTTGTAATGCTCTTCTTTAAAGTTTTTAAGTAAATTATTGTTTTTAAAAACTAAATGAAGTGATGGTTCATAAGTTATATTTTCAATAACCTCTTTTAGGTTTAGGCCACTTTTCTTTAATGCTTTAATGAACCATAAGGGTACAGAGGACTGATTAAATTTTTTTTTATTAATTAACTCTTTATTTTTTATTACATTTTTAAGTAAGGAATTTATTAAGCCTGGATTGAGTTTTTTTATTTTGGCTATTTCAACGGTATCATTCGTTACTGCATAACCTTTAAAATCTAGGTAGATTATTTGAGTTATTGCACAAAGTAATAAAATCTTAATTTTTAAGCTGGTTTTTTTATGTAAGAAATTATTTAATATCTCGTCTATGAATAATTTATTTCTAATACTGTTTAACGCAATATTATAGATCATAGACCTGTCTTGATTATTCAAATTAAAACTTTGAGTTAAGTATAAAAAGCTTTCTTCAAAATTTTTATTTTTTTGATGAATTTCATTAAGAATATTGAAAATTATTAACCTTACTTTTACACTCTTTCTCATTATAAGATATAATCACACATGGCATTTTTTAGTTTTTCATTAATAAAGGGCTCTTTAGCATATATGTCCATAAATATTGAGCCAAACAAAAAATATTATTCTAAAGATATAGCTCTTAGTAAAGAATTGAA
>Ga0055584_100007637_pt1 | contig 10591 bp, 10 predicted proteins | sample OSDHelmetaG_FD_58716 | JGI IMG/M metagenome (GOLD analysis project Ga0055584, IMG submission 58716) | Pelagic marine sediment microbial communities from the LTER site Helgoland, North Sea, for post-phytoplankton bloom and carbon turnover... | ecosystem: Environmental > Aquatic > Marine >...
TTCGAACCCCCGACCCACGGAGTAGAAATCCGTTGCTCTATCCAACTGAGCTAAGGGCGCGTTTTGTCAATATTAGAGGACTGAATCCGAAATGTCAGTGGTTAGACCCGTCGGTCCCAGCGAAAGTTGTCGGCATAGCTCTTTGGCTTTACGACGCGATGGTGTTCGGCCTCAACCGAATAGGTAAGGCTGTGTTTGTCGGCATAAGCCTTAGCCGCTTCCAACGTTGGGAAGCGGAGTCGCACTTGCCGGTTAGTATCGCCGCCGCCGGCCCAGCCCATCAACCCGTCGGGGCGCAGGGCGCGAGCGGCCTCGAACTCTAGCGTCCAGTTATCTGTCTTGGCGCGGCCTTGTTGCATGGCGGTGCGGGCCGGGTTGAAAATGCGCGCGTTTGGCATCGTGGTGTAAACCTTTAGCGGGTTGGCCCTCAAAGACGGCCTGACGACTATGTCACCCATCTATACGAACTCTGTGAACTTGCATCAAGCAGCGCGCCGCCGCAGGACCTCAAATCGCCAAGATAGCAGCACAACAACCAGTACGGCGGCTATCAATCCGCCTTGGAATAACCCAGCCACCCCCTGCCCTGCCGGAATCGCCAGGAACCAGGATGCACCGGTCATGACGAACAAATAGCACACTAGATTGATCAGCGTTGTCGGCCAAGCATCATTCAATCCGCGGGTCGCGTGATGCACGGTGACTTGCGCACCATCCACCAGCAGGAACAAGGCCAGCCACCCCATCAACCCAGCGGCGGCCAGCGCAGTCGCGCGGTCTTCCGTGAAGGCGGAGACGATCTCTTCGGCGAAGTACCAGGCCAGTCCACCGAAACCTCCCATCAGGCCCACGCTCAAAACCAGAGCGGCGGCTAGGGCCAATTTCGGGCCTATCAGCGGGTCGCGCTCACGGGCCCAGGCGACCTGAACACTCGTGGCGACGCCGACGGCCAGCGCCATCATGAAGATCGTGGACAGGACGTTGAACAGGATCGTGTAAACCGCCAACGCCGCAGGGCCAATCCAACCGGCAAAGATCGTAAGCGATGCAAACGCCGCCGACTCTCCCGCCAGGCTAGCGCCGCCGGCGAAGCCGATCCGCGTAATTTTGCGCCAGACCGACCAAGCAGGAACCCGCAAAACCCGCACCTGGAAACGCGCAGCATCCACGCAACGCCAGAGAATCGTGATCAGCGTCACCAGGATAGCCAAACGCAGCAGCGCCGTACCTAGCAACGCGCCGTCAGCGCCTAAGCCCGCGAACTGGTCGAACACCAGCACAATATCCAGGCCAATATTCGCTGCCGCAGCGACGCCAAACGTGATGGCACAGGCACGGGCTCGTCCAGAGGCTTCCAGCACGTAGAGGGTCGCAAACATGGCGAAATGCACCGGTGCTGCCAGGCCCATCCAGGCCATCAACCGACCGCCTTCTGCCGCGACCGTCGGATCTTGCTCCAGAACCAGCAGGAGCCATGGTCCGCCCAGACACAACAATCCGCACAGCAGCCCAGCCCCCAGACCGTAGAGCACCGATGCTCGCCAGATGTCGCCAATTGCGGCCAAGTCGCCACGGGCACGGGAGGCGCTTGTTTCCACCAAAGTTCCGATTAACAGACCTGGGGCCAAAGTATAGAGCACGCTGACCAATGCCGCCGCCGCACCGATCCAAGCTATTTGCTCTACGGAGTGGCGACCGACAACCAGCGCATCGCCCACTACCAGCAAATGCAGGCCAACCCGGCTGACGAATGTGGAGAGGGTCAGGCGCGACAGCGCGCGCAGATGGCCGAACATGCTTTTCCCTAGTCAAATCGGTAACGCGCCTTGTAGATCAGGCGGTATGCCAGATTTCACCCTCGAAGACACCCTCGCCGTGCGGTACGGCCTGCCCATAGCCGGCGTAGATGAGGTTGGGCGTGGGCCTTGGGCTGGGCCGGTGGTGACGGCTGCGGTGATCCTGTTGCCGAACTGCCCGAATGAGCTCCTGGCGCAGATCCAAGACTCCAAAGCCCTTTCACCCCGCCGCCGCGAGGCCATAGCCATCGCATTGCCCCCCTATGCGTCGATAGGAATCGGAGCAGCCTCGGTGGGGGAGATCGACCAACTGAACATTCTAGCCGCCACCCTGTTGGCCATGGGGCGAGCCGTCGCCGCGCTGCCACAGCCGCCCGCAGCAGTTCTGGTCGATGGCAATCGCCTGCCACCCCTGCCCTATCCCGCGGAAACCGTGGTAAAAGGCGATGCCCGCAGTCTTTCCATCGCTGCCGCATCGATCGTTGCCAAGGTCACTCGAGACCGCCTCATGGCGCGTTTGGCGACCCGGTATCCGGCCTTTAGCTGGGAGCGAAACGCGGGCTACGGCACCAAAGCTCATCAGGCAGGGCTGGCCAGCGCAGGTGTCACCCCGCACCACCGCCGCTCATTCGCACCAATCCGGGCGCGCCTGAGTCAAGATGGCCATTGACGGCGAATCACCTCCGAATCACATTGGGTACCCAGAGTCATGTAATTAGAAGAGTTGACTGTGGACGCACCCAAAGACCGCCTTCTGATCGGCGACAGTATCGAGACCCTGGCCCAACTGCCGGATAAGAGCGTCGATCTCGTATTCGCCGACCCGCCGTATAACCTGCAATTGCGGGGTGAGTTGTTGCGCCCGAATAATTCCAAGGTCGATGGCGTGGATGACGACTGGGACAAGTTCGAGTCGATGCAGACATATGACGCATTCACCGTGGCATGGTTGCAACAGGCCAAGCGCGTGCTGAAGCCCACTGGCTCGATCTGGGTCATCGGCTCCTATCACAACATCTACCGACTAGGCTCGGCCTTACAGAATCTGGGGTTCTGGGTGTTGAATGAGGTGGTCTGGCGCAAGACTAACCCCATGCCCAACTTCCGCGGCACTCGGTTCACCAACGCTCACGAGACCTTGATCTGGTGCGCGATGGGCGAGAAATCCCGCTATACCTTCAACTACGATGCCATGAAGGCGCTAAACGAAGACCTGCAAATGCGCAGCGATTGGCTGTTGCCTATTTGTAGCGGGCCAGAGCGGCTGAAGGATGAGGACGGGCACAAGGCCCACCCGACGCAAAAGCCGGAGTCTCTGTTGCATCGGGTGATCTTGGCCTCCACCAATCCTGGCGATCTGGTGCTTGACCCCTTCTTTGGCACCGGCACCACGGGCGTCGTCGCCAAACGTTTGGGGCGGCATTGGCTGGGCATTGAGCGCGATCACACCTATGCGAAAATGGCGATCCACCGCATCAGCAAGACGGTCGTAGCGGCTGATCCCAGCGTGATCGAGACGCCATCCAAGCGGAACGCCCCACGGGTTCCGTTCGGTGCCGTGGTCGAACGCGGCCTGCTGCACCCAGGCGCGGTGTTGACCGATGCTCGTGGCCGACACGAAGCCAAGGTCCGGGCCGACGGCACATTGATCTCCAGCGAGCACCGCGGCTCAATTCATCAAGTTGGGGCCGCAGTCCAGGGCGCACCAGCTTGCAACGGTTGGACCTTCTGGCATTTCAAGTCAAAGAAAAGCAAAGACCGTGCGCCTATTGATGTCCTCCGCCAGCAGGTGCGTGCTGAGCTGGCGATGTAGGTAGGCCGCTCACTTTCTAGACAAAGACGGACAAGCCTATGCCATTGCCCCTCGATACCGACCTCAAGATCGGCCTCCAAACCATCCATCGCCAGCCGGACGACCAAACCGGCCAATGGCTGCCGCAGATCGATGAGCTCGTGCGGTTTGTCGAGGCGGTAGATCAGGCTGGGTTTGACTCGCTTTGGGTTGGCGATCATCTGTCCATGCCGCTGCCCTTCTTCGACCCGCTGCTGCTGTTGGCTCAGGCTGCCGTGGTCAGCCGGCGCATGACCTTCGGCACCGGCGTCTACCTGCTGCCGCTGCGCCATCCAGGGCCAGTCGCCAAACAGGCCGCCACCCTCGACCATCTGACCGAAGGTCGCTTTATCTTCGGGCTTGGCATTGGCGGCGAATTCCCAAAGGAATACGAGGTCGCAGGCGTACCCATCAACGAACGCGGCGCGCGGCTCGGTGAAGGCATGCAGGCGATGCGGGCGCTCTGGTCGGGCGAGCCTGGCACCTTTAAGGGCAAGCACTACCAGTTCGAAGACGTGCTCATGACCCCGCCTCCCCGCCAAGCCGGTGGTCCGCCCTTATGGATCGGTGGGCGATCCCCAGCAGCCTTGCGCCGGGCCGGACGTCTCGCCGATGGCTATCTGTCCTACGTGGTAACACCGCAAATGTACGCCGAGGCTTTGGCAACCATCACCGAGGCTGCAGACGCGGCTGGCCGTCAGGTCAATCACTTCGGCACGGGCCATCTGCTGTTCGCCCGCGTCGACGACAGCTATGAGAAAGCGCTGGACGTCGCCACCGAGAGCCTGTCGAAACGCTACGCTATGGACTTCCGCCGCGCCGCCCAACGCTACGCCGGCCTCGGCAATCCGCAGCAGGTGGCAGACGCCATCATGGCCTTCCACGCAGCCGGCGTCCGCCATATCTCAGTAGATCTGGTCGGCCCCTATGAGCGCCGGATGGAACAGGTCGAACGCTTCGCTGCTGAGGTCATGCCATTGGTGCGCAAAGCGGTGACCTAGGCTTTCGACTACCCCTCTCCCTTGTCCCGAACTCGTTTCGGGACCCACGCCTGAGAGTTTCTTACAGAGCCCACACTTTTTAGAGATCTCTCAGGCATGGACCCTGAAACAAGTTCAGGGAGAGGTTTGAAGATAGGGAGGGAAGAGCCCCTGCAAATCAGCCCTAAACCTTCAGCGCTGGCAGTACCTTGCCGCTGCACGCCCCAAAACCGATGCGGTAGCCATCGCCCTGGCACCAGCCGCGGAGGGTGAGCGTGTCGCCGTCCTCCAAGAAGGAGCGTGTGCCACCGGTCGCCAACGGGACCGGTTCATTACCGCCCCAGGATAATTCCAGCAGAGAACCCCATTCGCTCTTGTCCGGGCCACTGATCGTGCCGGAGCCGAGCAGGTCGCCAGTGCGCATCGGGCAGCCGCTGGAGGAGTGATGTGCCAGTTGTTGCGCTGCCGAGTAATAGAGATAGCTGGAATTAGTCTCGCTCAGCTTGGTTGGGGCCGCCCCATCCGGCTGCAAACTGGATTCCAAGGTGATGCGGTAATGACGGGGAGCCGGGTCGTCCAGGTAAGGCAGCAATGGCTTTTCTCGCGGTGGAGCATCCGTCCGAAAGGCACCTAAAGCTGCCCGTGTTACGACCCACGGGCTGATGGTCGTCGCGGTCGCCTTGGCCTGAAAGGGGCCTAGAGGCACATACTCCCATGCCTGGATATCGCGGGCCGACCAATCGTTCAGCAGCACATAGCCGAAGATCATCTCGTCCGCCTCAGCGACTGTCACCGGCTGGCCAAAGGTAGAGGGCGTGCCGACGATGGCACCCATCTCCAACTCAAAATCCAGACGCTGGCAGGGGCCAAAGTGCGGAGTGTCGGCATCTGGCGCCTTTAATTGGCCCAATGGCCGGCGGAATTCCGTACCGCTCACCACCACCGATGAGGCACGACCATTGTAGCCGATGGGGATGTGCAGATAGTTGGCTGGCAGCGCGTTCTCCGGCCCGCGGAACATGACGCCAACGTTAAAGGCATGCTGCTTGGCTGAGTAGAAATCCGTGTAGTCCGCCACCGCAATCGGCAGATGCATTTCCGCCTCGGCCATCGGCACCAACGCCACGACGCAGAGGGTGAAATCATCCTTCAGGGCCGGATTACCATCCTTTGATAGGAGCGCCGTCAACTGCTCCCGCACTGCCGACCAGGCAGCTGTGCCCAGCGCCATGAAGGCGTTAAGTTCAGGCTTATTGAACACCGGTGCTTCGCCACCAGCCTTGACCAGCCCGGCCCCTTCCAGAGCCGCGAGGTCTAACACTTGGTCACCAATCGCAGTACAACAGCGCGGCGCCTCTCCGCCCTTCGAGAACACACCGAATGGCAGGTTCTGGATGGGAAAGTCGCATTTGTCGGCGTTAGCGGATTCAATCCAACTTGGCATGGTTCTCACCTACGCTTCACCCTACGACAGGCTCTGGGTGAAGCTACTTAAATGTTCGTATCAACTTCACCTTATGCCTGTCACAGGGTGAAGTGCCTTTCCCACAAACTTCACCCTGAGCCTGTCGAAGGGTGAGCGCCGAGTGGCTACAGGCCAGGCTATTTCTTCAGCGATCCGTCATGCATCCAAGCTGCGTGCTGCGGCGCGCGCTTGGTCTTTGCCCACTCCTCCAACATTGGCCATTTCAGTTCGTCCAGCCGCTCCATGACGCCGTCGATGGGCGTGTTGACGGAGAGTTCCATACGATGGCCGTTGGGGTCAAAAAAGTAGATCGACTCGAACAGCGCATGATCAGTCGGGCCGATCACCTCAATTCCATCGGCCTCCAGCTTGGCCTTGGCGGCCAGCAGCTCGTCCATGGTCTCCACCTCAAAGGCAATGTGTTGGACCCAGGCTGGTGTGTTCTCATCCCGCCCCATATCGGGCTTGGTCGGCAGTTCAAAGAAGGCCAGCACATTACCACCGCCACAATCCAGGAACACATGCATGTAGGGGTCAGGCTCTTTGGTGGACGGCACCTGATTCTCGGCAAAGGCCAGTTGGTAGGTCATGCCCATGTATTTTTCGTACCATTTCACGGTCTCCAGTGCGTCCTTGCAGCGATATGCTACGTGGTGAATGCGTTGCAGGGCCATTGGGCGATCCTCCTAGTGCGGGCAACAAATTTGGGTGCAGGGATTGTGTGCCTTTTCACCCCCACCGAACAAGCCCCCATCCGCGCACACTCGACAGGTTGGGGCCTGTTCCGGCATAACCGGCACCGCACCTTTAACAATGGAGACAGATCGCCTATGCCCGCCCCCGTTCATCATGTCCTTGTCTGTGGCTACGGCACCATGGGGCGCGGCATCGTCAATTTGTTCGTGCAAGGCGGCTTCCGCGTGACCGTCTTGACCCGCGACCCAGCCAAGCTCGCCGCTGAGTTGCCGGAGTGCGCCACCGCAGTCGCCGACCTGCCGCCAGATGCGCCCGACCTGGTGATGGAAAACTACCCGGAAGACATGACCGCCAAGCAGGCGTTGTTTGCCCGGCTGGAGGCAGCCTATGGCGGCCACCCCATCATTTCCACCAATACCTCGGGATTAGACCTGACGGTGCTAGCAGCACCCCTCGCCCACAAAGCCCAGTTCATCGGCGTGCATTACCTGCAACCGCCGGACGCCTTCCCGCTGGCTGAGGCCACACGCATCGCCGAGACCTCCGACGAAACCGTCGAGCGCATGGTGGCGGCGCTGAAGCAAGTAGGCCAGGACGCGGTCGTGCTCAACGAACCTGTCGTCGGCTTCCTGTTCAACCGGCTGCAACACGCCTTGCTGCATGAGGCCTATCATATGCTGGAACAGGGCTGGGTGACGCCAGAAGACATCGACAAATACGCCCGCCTCGCCTTCGGCCCGCGTATGTGCGTGACCGGCATCATCAAGCAGAAAGACGTGGGCGGCCTGGACGTCAACGCCGCCTCGCAACGCTCCATCATTCCAGCGCTGCACCACTCAGCCCAACCGGTGCAGTTGGTTCAGGACATGGCGGCCAGGGGCGAGCACGGCGTGAAGTCCGGTAAAGGCTTCTATGACTGGACTGACGTTGATATCACTGCCTTCAAGGCCAAAGCAGCAGACAAAACCCGCCGAATTCTGGCCATCATCCGCGAAGAGGATTGAGACCCCATGTCCACCCGCCTAGACGCGATTGCGCAAGCCCAAGCCCTTGTTGATGACGGAGCCTTTGAGGACGTCATCGGCACGTGGGTCGCCATCCCCTCCACCAGCCAGGAGCCAGAGAAGCGGGACGAGTTGGAGCGCTACCTGCATGAAGCCATCGTGCCAGCCGTTGAGGCGCTCGGCTGCCATTGGGAGGTCCACGAGAACTCAGACCCGGTCGGCGGCCCCTTCCTAATTGCAGAACGGCACGAAGCCGAGGGCTTGCCGACGATCCTGCTCTATGGCCATGGCGACACGGTCCAGGGTCAGGACGACCGCTGGGACGACGGCCGCGACCCGTGGACCACCGACCCAGACGGGGACCGCCTTTATGGCCGTGGCACCGCTGACAATAAGGGCCAACACTGCATCAACCTGCTAGCACTCCTGACCGTGTTGGAGACCCGTGGCAGCCTTGGCTTCAATCTGCGCGTGCTCATCGAAATGAGCGAGGAAGTCGGCTCCCGCGGCCTGCGGGAGTTCGCGACGGAGCAGAAAGATAAGCTCGGCGCCGATGTGTTGATTGCCTCTGACGGCCCACGGCTGAAGCCAGATCGCCCGACAATCTTCCTCGGATCGCGCGGTGTGGCGACGTACAAGCTGTCGATCAACGCACGAGAGGGTGCGCATCACTCCGGCAACTGGGGCGGGCTGATCTCCAACCCCGGCACGCAGCTGATGCACGCCATCGGCACCATAGTCGACCGGCGCGGCGCTATTCTGGTCGATGCCCTAAAGCCGCCGCCGCTTACCAACGCGGTGCGCAACGCCATCGCCGATTGCGAGGTTGACGGCGGCCCGGATGCGCCGGCCGTCGAACCAGACTGGGGCGAGCCCGGCCTGACCCCGTGGGAGCGCGTGTTCGGCTGGAACACGTTCGAGGTCCTGTCATTTGAGACCGGCAACCCGGCCAACCCGGTGAACGCCGTGCCAGCCAACGCCACCGCCTATTGCCAAATCCGCTTCATCGCCGGCAGCGACCAGGATGGCTTCGAACAAGCCATCCGCGATCACCTGGAGACCGAGGGCTTCGGCATGGTCGAGGTCGAGGCCTCCCGCATGGCCATGGCCGCCACCCGCACCGACCTGGATGAGCCGTGGGTGGAGCGCGTCGTTGTCTCCCTGGCAGAAACCCTGGGAGAGCGTCCGGCGGTACTGCCAAATCTGGGTGGCTCACTCCCGAACGACGTGTTTACGGATCTGCTGGGCATGCCAACCATCTGGGTGCCGCACTCCTACGCCGGCTGCAGCCAGCACGCGCCGAACGAGCATTTGCTGCTACCCATTGCGCGCGAAGGCCTTGGAATGATGGCTGGCTTGTATTGGGATATTGGCGCGAATGCTGCCGCGGTATCTAAGGTCACCGAAGCTGAAGATTAGCGAATTAACCGCCGCGGTGTGATCTTGTTAACTTCGGCGCAAGGGTTGCGGGCCTAGTCTGCGAGCACGCTTGCGCACGCGCGGGTTCTGCCTGCCGTGGGGTTCAAATGTGTTTAAGCAATGGGGAAGCCAATGGTCCGTTGGAATGAGCTGGTACAGCCGTTGTCGCCAGACAATGACCCGACTGACGACAGCCGGTCTGCCAGCCTGCCAGAACCTTGGGACATGTTGGAAGGGCTCGATGTCGGCATTGGCCTCTGGAGCCATGACGGCGTCTTGGTGCGCTGTAATTCCGCCTATCAGCGGGCTTTTGGCCCTGGCGCATCGGTCTGCCAACCAGGCGCCGCACTGCAGCAGGTGTTGGTTCTGGCCTGCATGAAAACTGGTGAGGCAGCTTCACGCAATGATTGGGTGGATGCCTTCCTGGCCGCGTTCCGGAATTGCGGCAGCACCGAATGGCTATCCGCCGAAGGCAAGTGGTGGCGCGCGCAGTTTTCCCCACGGCCAGGCAATCAAAGGCTCTGCCGCATTCTGGACGTCTCGATGGAAAAACGGCTGGAGCAAGAGTGTCGGCACCTGGCCAGTGTTGGCAATACCGAGACCCCTCTCGCCAAAGGGTTGGCGCACATGGGGCATGAGTTGCGCACGCCGCTGAACGCTATTTTGGGCTTCTCAGACCTGATCCGTTCGGAGGCTATCGGCCCGCTCGGCCATGCCAGTTATACGGAGTATGCCCATGATATCTATAACAGCGGCCAGGTGCTATTAACCGCGGTCGACCGCATCGCACTGTTGGTAAAGCTGGAGGCCGGCCTGATCCGGCCGCAATCAGCGAATGTTTCGTGCAAGTCTTTGGCGCTCTCGACGATAGAAGCTGTCTCGGCGATTGCTACCACGGCGGAGGTGCTGATTGACGACCAAATACCAGCCGATAGCCCCGCCCTGTTCGTCGATCAGCACCTGCTGACCTCCACCCTGGCGCATCTGCTGGAGAATGCCATCGCCGCCACGGCGGTTGGCAGCTCTGTTACGCTGCGCTGCGTCTTTGATCCCAATGAAGGGCTGGCGTTTGAAGTTCGGGATACGGGCACAGGAATTCCACCAGACCAACTGGCTGCAATCCGCGAGCCGTTCGTGCGGTTGGACAGCGCCAATCCGAACTTTGCAGCCGGCGTTGGCATGGGCTTACCGCTGGCCGATCGAATGGCGAGCTTGCTGAACTGCACCATCGCGCTGGACAGCACCCCAGGCACGGGCACATGCGCCCGCCTGCTGGTGCCGAGCGACCGGGTTATCGCGGAGTAGCTGCTGCCAAATAATAGGGCCGCGGCCGGGGAATAATCCCACAGCCACGGCCCAATCTCTCAAGTCGGCAGAAACCGTCTTTAGAACTTCGTCAC
>Ga0055584_100007639_pt1 | contig 10590 bp, 9 predicted proteins | sample OSDHelmetaG_FD_58716 | JGI IMG/M metagenome (GOLD analysis project Ga0055584, IMG submission 58716) | Pelagic marine sediment microbial communities from the LTER site Helgoland, North Sea, for post-phytoplankton bloom and carbon turnover... | ecosystem: Environmental > Aquatic > Marine >...
AATACACACCAATGGCAGATTTAACACTGGAGGCCGCAGAATGAGCTGGATCGACATTGGCGACATCAACGATATTCCGCTACGTGGTGCTCGGATCGTGAAATCCCAAGTTGGGTGCATTGCTGTGTTTCGCACAGCACCCGACGAAGTATTTGCCGTATCCGACACGTGCCCCCACAAACAGGGCCCATTGTCTGAAGGCATCGTACACGGCCAGTCCGTAACATGCCCGCTGCACAACTGGGTGTTTGATTTGAACACTGGTCAGGCCCAAGGCGCTGACGAAGGTTCTATTCCGACCTATCCTGTACGTGTCGAAGGCAATCGCATTATGCTTGATGCAGATTCTGTTTCACAACGGAGCGCTGCATAATGGACGGCGCAGCAATACCGAGCATCCGCTCAACCTGCCCATATTGCGGTGTCGGCTGCGGGGTATTGCTGCATCCGGACGGTCAGGGGGGATTGTCAGTTTCGGGCGATCCTGATCACCCTGCTAACTATGGTAAATTGTGTTCCAAAGGATCGGCCTTGGGCGAAACCATGGGCGTTGAAACCCGTCTCGCTGCCCCACGCGTGTTTGGTGCGGGGGCGACATGGGACGATGCGCTTGATCTGATCGCCAGCCGCTTTGCTCAAACCATCAAAGATCACGGCCCAGACAGCGTCGCGTTCTACCTGTCTGGGCAATTGCTGACCGAAGACTATTACCTCGCCAACAAGCTTATGAAGGGATTCATGGGCTCAGCGAACGTTGATACAAACTCGCGTCTCTGCATGGCGTCCTCTGTAGCGGGTCACAAGCGCGCCTTTGGCACAGACACTGTTCCGGGCACTTACGAAGATCTAGACGAGGCCGACCTGATCGTTCTCACGGGCTCCAACCTCGCTTGGTGCCACCCGATCCTGTATCAGCGCATTCTCAAGGCGCGCGAAACCCGCGGCACCAAGATTATCGTCATTGATCCGCGCCGTACGGCAACCTGCGATGTGGCCGACCTGCACCTTGCGCTTGATCCGGGCGCGGATGTGGCCTTGTTTAACCGCCTTTTGGTTGAAATCGCCGCTCGCGATGCCATCAACCCAGACTTTCTCGCGCATACCAACGGCTTTGATGCTGCCCTTGAGGCCGCTAAATCAGACCTCGCGGTGCCAACGGGCCTGTCCGAGACCGACATCAAAACCTTCTGCGACATGTGGATCGACACAAAGCGTGTCGTCACCATCTATTCACAGGGCGTGAACCAATCCACATCCGGCGCAGATAAGGTCAATGCGATCCTTAACTGCCACCTTGCCGCTGGCCGCATTGGTACACCGGGTTGCGGCCCGTTCTCAGCCACAGGCCAACCCAACGCCATGGGTGGCCGTGAAGTGGGCGGCTTGGCCAACATGCTGGCCTGTCATCTTGATCTGGAAAACGAAGATCACCGCGCCGCCGTAAAAACCTATTGGAACGCTCCCGCTGTCATCCCTGATGCTGCGGGCCTCAAGGCCGTTGATATGTTCGACGCCGTTGCCGATGGCCGCATCAAGGCCCTTTGGGTCATGCACACAAACCCTGCCGTAACCATGCCTGCCGCCGATCATGTGCGTGATGCTATCGAAAATTGTCCCTTTGTGGTGGTCAGTGACATCACCGATCAAACCGACACCGCACGCATCGCTGATGTGGTTTTGCCGGCCTCAGGTTGGGCTGAAAAAGACGGAACCGTCACCAATTCTGACCGTACCATGAGCCGCCAACGCGGCGTGCTGACCGCCTTTGGTCAGGCCCGCCCAGACTGGTGGCATCTGGCTGAGGTCGGTAAACGCATGGGCTGGGCAGATGCCTTTGATTATGCAGGCCCCGCTGATATTTTCCGTGAATACGCGGCCCTGTCTCAAATCGCCGGTGGCTTTAACAAAGACTTCGACATTTCCTGCCTCAAAGACATCACTGATGAAGGCTATGATGATATGGCCCCAACACGTTGGCCCGTCTCGGCGGCCAAACAGGGCGGCCGTTTCTTTGCCGATGGTAAATTCTTCCACGGGGATGGCAAAGCAAAACTACTGCCCGTCACACACCGTGCACCCGCCGCAATGCCGACCAAAGATGCGCCGTTTGTCCTGAATACGGGTCGCAACCGCGATCAGTGGCACACTATGACACGCACGGCACTCTCGCCGCGCCTATCGGCGCACCTTGCGGAACCCTACCTCGATATCCACCCTGACGATGCCACCGAATTAGGCATTGCAGCGGCTGACCTCATCAAAATTTCAAGCCATAAAGGCCAATCCATCCTGCGCGCCCGCATCACAGATGCTATGCGCAAGGGCCATGTTTTCGCACCCATCCACTGGACAGGGGAAACCGCGCCCTCGGGCCGGATCGATGCGGTTATCGCAGGACACGTCGATCCTGTTTCTGGCCAGCCGGAAACCAAAGCTATGCCTGTGGCCGTCGAACGGTTCGACGCAGCGTGGTACGGTTTTGCCGTGTCTCAAAAACCGCTGCGCCCCAAGGTGGCCTATTGGGCACAGGCCCGCACCACCGCTGGCGTGCGCATGGAATTGGCGGGCACCACGCCTGTTGCCGATTGGGAAGCTTACGCACGCGCGTTGTTCGACCTCCCCGATGCAGACGTCAGCTCGGTGATCGACCCCAATCGTGGCGGTGTGCGCATCGTTCTTTCACTCGACGGAAAGTGTCTTGCGGCCCTGTTTACGTCACGCACGCCCATCGCGGTATCGCGTGATTATCTGGCAACAACGCTAGGAACTGCGCCCTTACCAATTCTAACGGGCAGGCCCCCAGTTGATCAACCTGACCCCGGTCCGGTTGTGTGTTCATGCTTTAATGTTGGGCTGAATACGATCCTCTCTGCCATCGAGGAACAAAACCTTCTAAGCGTCGACGCACTTGGCATGGCTTTACAAGCGGGTACAAACTGCGGATCCTGTAAGCCAGAGCTGACAGATATCCTGCGCAGCGTGAGTGTGAAAGAAGCCGCTGAATGATTCTTGCCGAAACAGTGCGAATTTTAGGGCGCGGGCAGGGGCGCGCGCGCTCGCTAACGCAAGACGAAGCCTTCAACGCCATGCAGCTGATGCTGACAGGCGCTGCCGACCCCGAGGCCATCGGGGCGACACTGATGTTGATGCGAATGAAAGGCGAAATTGCCGAAGAAATCGCAGGCTTCGTTCAAGCCGCCCAAGCGGCTTTGCCGACTGACCCAATCGCCGATCTTGATTGGTCCGCCTATGCCGCTGGCCGCACACGCGGTTCTGCGTGGTTCTTGCATTCCGCCAAAACGGTGGCTGCCCAAGGCCACCGCGTTTTGTTGCACGGCTGGAACGGTACCGACACCGCCATCCGCGACGGTGTGGCCCAACTCGGCATCCCTACCTGCGAAACGCTCGACGATGCAAAGCGTGCGCTCGACAAAGGCAATATCGCCTACCTCCCGCTCGAGGTGTTCCATCCCGCGCTGTTCGACCTGCTAAAACTGCGTGACAAATTGGGCCTGCGCTCTTGCGTCAATACTGTCTGCCGTATGCTCAATCCGGGTCGCGCGGATGCCTCCGTACAGGGCGTGTTCCACCCGTCTTACCGTCTCCTACAATCAGACGCCGCTCAACTTATAGGCTGGGATGCGCTGTCTGTGATCAAAGGCGGGGGCGGTGAATTTGAACGTCACCCCGGCAAGCCGATCGAAGCCTTTGGTCTGCATGCGGGCACCCCGTGGCAAGACACGCTTTCCCCGCTGATTGATGACCAATCCCGTTTGGTTGATCATGCAGGCGACGTCACCGACATCTCTGCCCCCTTTGTGCAAGCTATGATCAATGGCACCACCGAACTTGCGCTCGAGACCCTAAAAAACAGAACTAATTCCGCAGCCGCCTGACCGATTGAAAGGCACGCCACATGAAAAGTTTTCCAATGTTCATCCGCACCACCAACCGCCGTGTTGTCGTGGCAGGCGGGGGCGAACAAGCAGCACAGAAAACACGGCTGATCCTTAAAACCGACGCCCAGATTGAGATTTTAGCCCCAGAATTGGATGATGAGCTTAACGCTCTCGTCGTCGAAGGCCGCATCATCCACAAGACCGGTCCCATCAGAGAAACTAGTTTTCGCGGGGCGGCTATGGCGTTTATCGCAACCGGTTGTCCGGGTTTGGATGCGTCCCTCCACGCTATCGCAAAGGCGGCAGATGTACCGGTAAACGTGGTTGATCAACCTGACCTGTGCGATCTTACGACACCGTCTATCGTAGATCGTGACCCTGTTGTTGTGGCCATCGGTACGGAAGGTGCCGCACCGGTCTTAGCGCGTCGTATCAAGACACAAATGGAACAAGCCCTTTCGCCCAGCTTGGGCAGTTTTGCAGCTCTTGCAGGCCGTTTGCGCCCTGCAGTTGCTGCACGCGTTCCACGCGAAGGTCGCCGTGCCTTTTGGGCGTGGGCTTTTAATGAAACCCCATGGCAGGCCCATAAACGTGGTGCCGAACGCGAGGGCGCTAAACAGCTGAAAGACGCTATCGATGCGGGCGGTGCACCAAAGGCCGCTACGACTGGTTCTATCGCACTCGTGGGGGCAGGCCCCGGTGCCCGCGATTTGCTAACCCTGCGCGCGGTTGAACGTTTGCAGGAGGCAGACGTGATTTTTTACGATCGCTTGGTCGATCCACAGGTATTGGAATTGGCGCGCCGCGATGCTGAACGTGTGTTCGTGGGTAAGGTTGTTGGCGCACATGCGTGGCCGCAGGACCGGATTTGCGAAGTCGTAGTTGCAGCAGCCAAACAAGGCCAGCGCGTTGTGCGCCTGAAATCTGGCGACCCGATGATCTTTGGCCGTGCTGCAGAAGAAATCGAAGCCGCCCAAAAGGCAGATATCCCAATCGAGGTGGTCCCCGGCGTGACAGCCGCCATTGCGGCATCTTCTATGTTACTAGATCCGTTAACAGCCCGAGGTGAGGCTGATGCGCTGACATTATGTACAGGTCATTCCAAAGATGGGTCTGTCAGCACTGATTGGGTACGCAATGCGACACCCGGTGCGAAACTGGTGATTTATATGGGGATGGGCGAGGCGCCTCGGATCGCTGAACAGTTGATAAATGATGGAATCCGTGCGGATCTGTCTGTCACGATTGCAGCGGACGTATCCAAGGACGGGCAGCAAGCCTTTGATACAAACCTTTCGCGCATGGCTGCGGATATTGATGATCATTCGATCAATGGCTGCGGGTTGATCATGATGACGATTCCCAAAGATCATGTTTCTAACAGATTTGTTGCCGAGCACAAAAACAACCCGACTAACGTGGCGGGATAATTCGCCTAGGGATCGTCATTGATCCCTTTCCATGGGGTAGGCATTCGGGTCTAATAGTTCAAATTAGAACAAGCCCAAGGATTACCCCATGTCCAAACGCCTTGCCCTTGTGGCCCATGATGCCAAGAAAGACGCATTGGTCGCTTGGTCCGTGAAACACACGCAAACCTTGCAGGGTTTTACCTTGTTTGCGACAGGGACCACAGGTGGGCGACTGACCGAAGGGACTGGATTGTCGATCACTACGTTGCTTAGCGGGCCTTTGGGCGGTGACGCACAATTGGGGGCGATGATTGCAGAACACTACCTTGATGGATTGATCTTTTTTATTGACCCGATGACCGCTGTTCCACACGATGTTGACGTTAAATCCTTGCTTCGCCTTGCGATTTTGTATGACACTCCGCTGGCGGTCAACGAGGCGTCGGCCAACGCGATCTTGAACGAACTTTCCGGTGATTAAGGGGGCATAGATGCAAATCGATTTGAATTCAGATCTTGGCGAGGGTTTTGGACCTTGGTCGATGGGTGATGATGCCGCGATGTTGGGGATCGTGACGTCAGCAAATGTGGCCTGTGGGGGGCATGCCAGCGATCCTGAAACGATGTTTAAGACCATGCAATTGGCAAAGGATAACGGCGTCTGCGTTGGGGCACACCCCGGATTTACCGACCGCGAAGGGTTCGGTCGTCGTCTTATCCCTATGTCACCAACCGAGATTGGGCGCATGTGTGCCGCACAAATTGGTGCGTTGCAGGGGATCGCAGCGCAAGTTGGGCATTCGGTTTCTTACGTGAAGCCCCATGGTGCGCTAGGTAACCTAGCCGCGCGCGACCGTGCAGTGGCCGACGCTATTGTTCAGGCTATGCAGGCCATTGACCCAAAACTGGCCTATCTTGCCATTTCGGGCACGCACGCCGAAACGGCGGCACGTGATGCGCAGTGCCCTGTTTATTCTGAAATCTTTGCAGACCGTGGATATTTGAAATCAGGTCAGCTTGTACCACGCGATCAAGAGGGCGCGATGATCCATGACCCTGTACAGGCAACGGACCGTTTGCTGTCGTTTCTTGAAACTGGTCTGATGCCTGTGATTGATGGTGATCCTATTGCCCTTGCCGCTCATTCAATTTGTGTGCATGGCGACGGGCCAAAGGCTGTTGCTATGGCGCAAAACATTCATACGCGACTGAGCGATCAAGGCGTCACCATTCGCGCGTTTATTGGAAACTGACAGCATGGATGCGTCATTCCGGCATGTTGCTGACTTCGGACTTTTGGTGGTTTTCTCTAATTCTTATTCCGATGCAGCGCATGATGCTGTGTTGGCCTTGGATCGCAGACTTTCGCAAGATTTGCCGGTAGGCGTAACCGAATTGGTGCCTGCTATGGTTAATTTGATGGTTGTGTTTGACCCAATTCAAACTGACCACGCGACTGTACAGGCCGCTGTGGAACAGCGATTGAACGATCTTTCCAGTACTTCGATGGACGGGAAAACATGCACCGTTGATGTTTGCTATGAGGGGGATTTTGCCCCTGATCTTGATGCAGTCGCAAAAGCAACAGGTTTGACCCGTGATGCGGTGATCAATATTCATCTAAGCGGTGAATACCCGGTACTCATGTTCGGTTTTGCCCCCGGTTACGGGTATATGGGCGGGGTGCCGGATGCTATCCAATTGCCGCGCAAACTGGCTGCGGTTCCGGACCGCCCTGCGGGCAGCGTTATGATCGCTGGTGCACAATGTCTGGTAACAACCTTGGTCATGCCCGCTGGTTGGTATGTGATCGGGCGTTCGCCCACGCCAATCCTGACTGGGGTCGAAGATGCACCAACCTTGTTTGGGGTGGGGGACTGCGTGCGGTTTAATCGTATTTCGCAGGCTGAGTTCGATACGCTTTCAAAGGCAACTCATCATGGCTGAGGCGCGTCTGAATATTGCTTTCGCAGGGCCGTTGGTCAGTTTGCAAGATGCAGGGCGTTTTGGCGGCTTGCGTTATGGTGTTTCGCCATCGGGGCCGATGGATCGCTTGGCTTTCGCTGCTGCACATGCAGCACTTGATAACCCCGCGGGTGCAACCGCGATTGAGGTATCATTGGGTGGTCTGTCATTGGTGTGTCAGGGTATGGCCGTGACGGTGGCTATCACAGGTGGCAATTTTTCAATCGATCACAATGGTCAAAAATCAACGGGATGGCAGGTCATCACCTTGCAGCCTGATGATAAATTGACCCTAAGGGCAGGGGCCTATGGCAGTTGGGCTTATGTTGCTGTTGCTGGTGAAATTGCGGCAACCAAGTGGATGGGCAGCACGGCGCGGCATTCAAAGACAAATCTAGGATCGGCGGCTATTATCTCGGGGGAGGCATTGGGGGTGGCAAACCCTCAGGTATTAGACAACCGTATCGGGGCAATGCCGATGCCAGCGTTAACCTCAACAGATAGAATTCGGGTCGTGTTAGGGCCGCAGGATCGATATTTTGAGGCATCCTCTGTCGCCGAATTTCTTTCAAAACCTTATACTGTCGCCCCCGCCTATGATCGGATGGGTATGCGATTGGATGGGATAAACTTGCGGCTCGATGAAGCGCTTTCGATTCCGTCCGAACCCATTTTGCGCGGGTGTGTGCAGGTGTCTGGTGACGGTATTCCGACAGTTCTATTGGCAGATCATCAATCCACAGGCGGATACCCGAAAATTGCCACCGTAGTATCCAATGACACCGATGTTTTGTCTCAACGTCGGGGCGGCGATAAGGTTCAATTTGAGGCCGTATCCCCATCAGACGCGGTTACGTTGGCGCGTGAAACGGCCCGAAAACGGCTGCGTTATTTGGGCGAGGTAAATGTCGCACGCGGGACTTTGGAACAACGTCTTATGCGCGAAAACCTTATCCATGGGCATACTGAAGGCGAGTTTTAAGCGGCGACGATGCGCGCGAGGTTCGCCGCTTTGTACCGTTTCTGTTATGCAGGTTTGCTGCGTCTGCCACTGCGCGAACACAACGACCGCGTCGTGACGCATTCTAGCGAATAGGCCGGCAAGGTGTTATTTGTCATTTGCTAAACATTTAGGTGGCATGCCGTAGTGAAAACAGCTTAGATTTCGACAACGTCAACACTGTGCTTATGGCGTGGATTAAAACCTTGATAAAAATAATACGGAGCCATCTGAGATGTCGACATATGCAATTGTCCAAGTGGATGTAAAAGACGCCGATGAATATGCTAAGTATGCCGAATTGGCGGGGCCGGCGGTTACTAAATACGGGGGTGAATTTCTTGTGCGTGGCGGCAAGGTTGAAGTGAAGGAAGGGAATTCGCGGGCCCGTTGCGTCGTTATCCGTTTCCCTGACTTAGAGACGGCTCAGACGTTCTACCATAGCCCTGAATATCAAGAGGCTTTGGCTTATGCGTTGCCAGTATCAGAACGTGATTATAAGTTCGTCGAAGGGGTTTGACCCTTAAACTGGATGAGTTTTCCAGAAATTTGAGGGGATTTCCCTCAATTTACGATGGCATATGCTGGTTTCACTTGAGGCCGCTCTATTTCTTATACAAATAGGTCAAAATACCATTGGCCCCTTAAATTTGGCCCTCAAAGATCTGGAGTTCGCGTGTCCCTCTTTCTGATCGTTGCCCTGCCGTTTCTTGGCGCATTACTCCCCGGCTTAATGAATTCTGCGGGGCGCCAATCTGTTGGCGGTGTAACATTTACCGTCACGTTGGCCGCCTTCGTCGGTTTGTTGACTAATTTACCGGCGGTTTTAGCGGGTGATGTTGTTCAGAACGGTTTCGATTGGTTCCCGCATTTGGGGTTGAACGTGACCTTGATGTTGGATGGCTTGGGGTTCTTCTTTGCCACTATGATCCTTGGGATCGGACTTTTAATCATCTGTTATGCGCGGTTCTATCTAGCACGCGAAGACAATATGGGCGAGTTTTTCACCTATTTACTGTTGTTTCAAGGCGCGATGGTCGGGATCGTTTTGTCCGATAACGTTTTACTATTGTTGATTTTTTGGGAGCTGACGTCGCTCTCGTCATTCTTGCTGATCGGTTATTGGAAACACCTTGAGGCGGGGCGCCAAGGTGCGCGTATGGCGCTGACTGTGACAGGTATGGGCGGCCTTGCGATGATTGGTGGCATGCTGTTGCTGGGTAATATCGTTGGATCCTACGATTTATCCGTGATTTTACAAAATCGCGACCTCATTCAAGCTGATCCAATGTACGTGCCTGCATTGTTGTTGATCCTTATGGGGGCGTTTACCAAGTCTGCCCAATTCCCGTTCCATTTTTGGCTACCACACGCAATGGCAGCGCCTACACCTGTTTCGGCTTATCTTCACTCGGCGACAATGGTGAAGGCGGGGATTTTCTTGATGGCGCGGATGTGGCCGGTTTTATCTGGCACACCTGAATGGTTTTTCATCGTCACGACCATCGGATTGATCACCATGATATTAGGTGCGGTGATTGCGTTGTTTAAACATGACCTGAAGGCTTTGTTGGCATTTTCGACGGTTTCGCACCTTGGCCTGATTACCATGCTGCTGGGGACCGGTACGGCGTTCGGCGCCTTTGCTGCCGTGTTCCACATCATGAACCACGCGACATTCAAGGCAGCGTTGTTCATGTCCGCAGGGATCATCGATCACGAAACCAAAACTCGCGATATTCGTATACTTGGTGGTTTGCGCCACCTTATGCCAATTACCTTTGTCATCGCGACTGTCGCGGCCCTGTCTATGGCGGGCATTCCATTCCTAAACGGCTTCCTTTCGAAAGAAATGATGCTGGAGGAAATGGGGCATACCTATTTGTTTGGTCCTAAATGGTTGGTCCCCGCATTAGCGACATTTGGGTCGTTGTTTTCTGCTGCGTATTGTTTCCGCTTGATCAGTCACACTTTCCTTGGCCCCAAACGCAACCCCGAAAGCTATCCTGCCAAACCTCATGATCCGGGCGCAGGTTTATGGATGCCGCCAGCCATCTTGGCAGTATTGGTTGTTGTGATCGGTATCGCGCCGTTTCTTGTCGAGGACTTCGTTAAGCTGGTTACGGGGGCCGTGATTGGAACTGCCGCCGAAATGCCGGATGAACATATCAAGATTTGGCATGGTTTTGTGCCTGCGCTGTTCATGTCGATCATCGCCGTGGTTGGTGGGTTGATCGTACTAAAACTATTCGATCCACTATCGTGCAAATGGGAAGAAACCCCGCGACCAGAGGCGAAAGATATCTTTGATCAC
>Ga0055584_100007640_pt1 | contig 10590 bp, 9 predicted proteins | sample OSDHelmetaG_FD_58716 | JGI IMG/M metagenome (GOLD analysis project Ga0055584, IMG submission 58716) | Pelagic marine sediment microbial communities from the LTER site Helgoland, North Sea, for post-phytoplankton bloom and carbon turnover... | ecosystem: Environmental > Aquatic > Marine >...
TGATGTCTTACCTTCTCAAAAACTCAAGCCAAGTCGTTGCGGCTTTGGAGCGCACGACTCATAACATCAAAGAGGATGTAAATATTAAATTCAAACTTTTGGGATATGGAGTGAGTTATGAGCAATGGGTGGTCCTCAATGCAATAAATGATAATCTTGGAGTAACTCAAATAGAAATAGCTAAATTTTGTAAAAAAGAACCTGCATCGATATGCAGAACACTACAGTTTTTGTCGAAAAGAAACTTAATAATCAAATTATCTGATCCTAATAATAGAAAAGTTAATAGAGTTAAGTTAACAAGTAAAGGCAAATCCTTAGTCGAAAAAGCACAGCATTCTGTTGATGAAGTATCTCGGAAACGCTTTGAAAACATTTTTGATAGAGAACTTAATCTATTTATTAAAATATTAGATCGAATTCAACATCAAAAAGAAATAGCTTAGATTTAAAATCTAAACCCTAGAGAGATTCCTAAGTTTATATTACGATCAAAGTCGTCATTGAAAATGAGGCTTCCATCATCATTCACGTTTTTGATAGAGTAATCTACCTCTTGATTGGTAATATCATTAAGACCATATTCTAAGCGAGCACTTAGATATAGACCTTTGTTTATATAGTACGAGATACCACCAATCACGCCATAATCTATTCCCTTAAACCTTTTTACAGGAGGTTCAAAAATATTATTCGAATCTTCATTAATATCAAAAGTCACGTCATTGGGAGGCAACAGAAAATATGCTCCTGGCAAACTCGCTAAATCTACATCTTGATTGTTGACTATGATAAGTATAGGTTGACCAATTCGATTTACTCCAAATGGGCCTGCCCAGTCAGAGTTATAATTATAATCCAAAGTCTGTCTAAAAGTATGATCAGGAGCATTTAGTCCGGGCTCCCCAAATGTCCATTCTCCAATACCGACAGGACTTACTAAGAGATTAAAGTATGCCCCTCCAAAAATTTCGAACTTTTCTCCCAATGAAACATGACCAGTTATGGGAAAACTGATATGAGCATTGGAAACGTCAAGTGTTAAATTACTCTGGTCTTTTACCACAAATCGCTCTACATCTACAGTGTTGACAAAATCAAAGAGGTAATACCCAATATCATTATATTCATATTTAGTACCTATTTGAGAATACATGATTTCAGATTTCAAACCCAAAAAACTATTGAAGTTCCATTGAAAACTAATACCAAAATGAAATCCACTAGATATGGAATAGCTTTCATTGACATCTAATTCTGTTGGTCCCGAAAACTGAGCAAAGTTCAAACCAGCTCTGATTCCGATGTCATAATCTTGTCCACTAAGTGGTGATAATAAGATCACAAATAGAATTAATGACAAACCCTTTTTCATATATTATTCTTTCGAGCCCACAAATATAGTTGGTTTTCTTTCTCAAAGAATTTTCGAGGCTTGTGGATTTGGAGATTATGGTTTTGTTAAGTTTTATTTGTCAAAACAGGTATGCCCTATTCGGAATATGTTAAAACCGCACAGCAATTTTAACATATTGACATCTTTGTCAAAAGCGGCATCATTTTGACATGTGTTTTAGTATTGGTATATGAGGTAAAACTTATAACTAGAATTGCTTTTTATACATATGGGTTAGAATAGGGAGCTTTGTTTACAAAGCTTCCTATTCTTGTTTAAGGTTATCTGTTTTCAAAGCCTTTAAAAAGACATTTGAAACAAAAAGAGAAATTTCTTCTTGAGAAAAATTCTGGCTATTTATATAGGATTGGATCAACATTTCTAATGCTGTACCAATCATACCATATATTGTTTTTTTTTATTTTTGAGATTTTAGTTCCTTCCACAAACCCTGAAACAACTAAATCTTGTAATGTCAGGTCACAAAATGAATATTCATCTACTCTTTGTAAGAAAATTTTGCGAAAAACACCTTCATTTTTAGTTATAAGAGCAGGAAAAGGTCCATTTGAATATGGTATGGCCGAAACATAAGTAACATTAAACAAATATTCTTTTAAGGTTTCACTGGAAAGTCTCAACTTCCTACCTTCTATTATGGTAAAACTTACCATTTCTTCAAAGTGAAATTTCCATATATCCTCCTTGGTTTGGAAATAATTGTAGAAGGTTCCTCTTGACAAATTGGCTTTCGAAACAATTTCATCAATATTGGTATATAATAATCCTTTTTCAACATACAACTCAATAGCAGCTTTGACCAATTTATCACGACTTCGATTCTTTTTGGATTGAGGTGTGAAACTTCTTAGAGGCATTATTTCTCTTGGAAAAATGACCGGTTTTATATCAGTGGCTTGAAATATTTGATCTGAATCATTTAGTGCAGAGGAGAATATTTCTGAAATAAAACCTGTAATATCTTCTGGTAAAAACTTGTCATCACGGATATGGGATTGAACTAGAATTTCTAAGGAACAGCCAATAATACTGTATGCAAATTTGAAAATTTCTCTAGTTGACAAATGACTAAAATGGCCACTAGACACCATGTCCTTTGCTCCAAGCGTGATAATTGACATATTTCCTACATTGGTCATATATGTATGACGGAAGCTTTCGGTATTGGAGGAAATTAATTACGGAAAAGGGTCTTTACTCAAAAAATTTAATCCATGCTCAACAAGACCTCTTATAAACTCTTCTCCTGATTTGCTTTTCTGTCTGCGTTCTCTTGCTGATTTATGTATTTTTTTTGACAGGCTCTTGAAAAATAGAATTCCATACCTCTTCCTTTGTATTGAAATAATTATAAAAAGTCCCCCTAGCAAGCTTGGATTGAGATACTATATCATGAATCGAGGAACGAAGAAGACCCTTATCGCAAAAAATTTTGATTCCAGCTTTTATAATTTCATTTCTATTCCTTTCCTTTTTACTCTGGCGTATACTTTGCATTTCAATTATTCTGTTCCAATTCGATCTTTTTGAATGCAACTAATTGATTAAGGGTTAGAATATTCAATGAAATTTGAATCTAAATATAACCGAGAAATCATTATCAGATGAAAAATTCGATCAAAACAAATATTTCACTACGGAGAAGTATTCATTAGGAAATTTTTAAGATTAATTCAATCTAGTATAGGGCAATCTTTATGGATATTGTTTTTTATTATTTAATGTTAATTGAATTGACTGAGCATTAATTTTTAAACCAAAACCTTAACAACATAGGAAGCAAAATTAAATCTGCGAAGACCGCAGTGAAAAGGGTGACACTTATTAGTCCTCCGACAATTACACTTGCTGGGTTGTATGAGAACAACATTACCATGAAGCCAAAAAATAATACAACCGTAGTGAAAAGAATCGCTTTTCCACTTTCTTTAAAAGAAACTTTTATGCTTTCCTCTATACTAAATCCTGAGTGTAGAGCTAGTCTGTATTTACTTAAAAAGTGAATAGTATCATCTACAGCTATTCCAAATATTACTACAAATGTGATTGATGTCAAAGGCTCTAATGGGATACCGCTAAAACCAAGGATAGCACCAGCAATAATTAGAGGTATGCTATTTGGTATGAGAGAAATAATGACCATCTTAAAACTTTTGAAAAGAAAACCCATCAATATTCCAATGACAAAAAGGGCAAGGCCAAGTCCTTTGAGTAGGCTCTCTCGCACATAAACTGCATTTTTGTCGATGATAAGACCAGTTCCGGTATAATTGAGACTATATTTTGATGTGTCTATGTTAGTATTCGACCACTTTCTTATCTCTTCTGTAAAGGCCTTTATTTTATATGCTCCAATATCTTTAATCTGTGTGCTTATCCGGGTTTTGTCTTGCATCTCGTTTACCAGTATTACAGGAGATGTATTAAGAGCTGCTTGGAGAATAGGGGGTGAAAATTCATTAAATCTTTGTTCATTATTCCACATTATTTTGGGGATGAACTCAGTTATTGTTTCCATAATCGTGGATACTGAAGTCACTTGATTTATATCAGGGTGAGCAGAGATGTAGTTTGATAATTTATTAATATCGACAATACCATTATGATCTAGAATACTCTTTTTGTCCTTTCGAGATAATACATATTCTAATGGCCGATAGCCAGAATAATTTTTTTCGAAAAACAGAAAGTCCTCAGTTACTTTCTTGCCGATTGGAAGTGATGATTCTATTCTATAATCAGTAGAAATTTTGCTAATTCCTATTCCGCAGCCAAATAAAAGTAAAATGCTAAATACTGAAATTGCTAGATGGTTTTTAGATAATTTGTAAAACCACATAGCCACTTTGTCCCAAAGTATAAACGTGCTAGAATGAGCCTTTAGCTTTTCAGGAGAAAAATACGTGAATAAGGCTGTCGTAAAAAGGATGATGGTTATATATGCTACCAGAACACCGATGGCGGCATTCACACCAAAATCTCTAACTGGGCCAATGCGAGAAGTTACTAAGCTGATGAAACCAATTGCGGTAGTTGCGGAGGTGAAAAGTGTTGCCAATCCAATTTGTCTAATCGTGATGTCGAGAGCAGGTTCTATGGCTTTTCCTGTTCTTAATTCATCGAGATACTTGCTTAAAATATGTATTACATCTGAAGACCCAACAATGAGCATAAGCACTGGATAAAGAGCCGACATTGCGTCAAGTTCTCTGCCTAAAAGGGATAACAACCCCATAAAGAGCAATAAGCCTAAAGTAATAGAGAGAAGAGTGATAAAAATCAAATATTTATTTCTGTAGAGCAGAAAAAGAATCAAGCTGACCACTAGAAATGAAAAAACCGAAGAGTATAGGACTTCTTCTACTTGAAGTCTTGCTAATTCTTTTTGAAAATAGGCTCTTCCTAGAAAGTGATAATCATTAAAATGTGAATCCTGAACCAATGAGGTTATTCCTTCCATCAGGGCAAGGGAACCGTCAATTTGTAAATGTTCTTCTATTTTGAGAGCAACAATTAAACTCTTTTTATCAGAAGCAACAAGACCTCGTAACATGGACTGCTTCTGTGATAAAGAGTCATAAATTGTAGTAAGAGAAGAATTGTCGATTGTAAATATTGGTGAAAACGTAATACCAAAGAGATCAATCTGTGGGCGTTGTATTGTAGGAAGAGAAATGGCGCTGATAACGGATTCAATTGTAATGACCTCTTCTGTTAGCTTCTTTACAGATTCTAAGAAATCTTTTTCTAAAACATTAGGTTCATTTTTAAGGGCTATTAAAAGGTAGTTGTCATCAGATTCAAATTCCTCGATGAATTCTTTATAATATTCCAAATCTGGATCACCATCAGGAAAGAATCTTTCAAAATCAAATGAAAACTTTAAAAATGGTAGGGCAGCGAAACTCGCAATCCCTAAAAAGGCGAAAATTCCAATTATATATTGTCTTTTCTCTGCTATCCACATACAATTATGTCATTAACAAAGGAATAAAGAAGAAGTTGGTAGGTGAGTCAAAAATCTAAAAAGAATATACATGTCTATTTTTCGGTTGCTGAAAAGATGGGTAATATTCAGTTTTGCATAAGGTAAAGCAAAAAGCAATGATGATTAAAGATAAATCAAAAGTGAAGGACTACTATAATGCACTAGTTCTGCGCAAAAGTGACTATGTAGGTGTATTTTTTGTTGGAGTAAAAACTACTTCGATTTTCTGCATTGCCACTTGTACTGCAAGAAAACCAAAACTTGAGAATGTAGAATTTTACAGTAGTATGAAGGATGCAATGGATCACGGTTATCGACCTTGTAAAGTATGCAAACCCACACAAAATGCGAATGAAACACCAGAAATTGTGATTAAGGCAATAGAGATGTTAAAGGCAAAGCCAAAAGAAAAGATCAAGAATTATCAACTTCGAGAGGCAGGAATAAGTCCAGACACCTTGAGAAGATGGTTTAATAAAAACTATGGAATGACCTTTCATACATATCAGAGAATGTATAGAATTAATAATGCTTTCAATGAAATTAAAGCAGGAAACAAAACTACTGGAACAGCTTACGAAAATGGCTATGAATCATTGAGCGGTTTTGGGTATACCTTCAAAAAAATTATTGGAAAATCTCCATCTCAATCTTCGGCAAAGAACCTAATAATTATTTCTCGCGTTACCACTCCATTGGGCCCAATGTTCGTGGGTGCCACAAACAAAGGGTTGTGTCTTTTAGAGTTTGTAGATAGAAAGATGCTTGAGACAGAATTCAGAGATTTACAAAAACTGTTAAAAGCAACGATATTAGTTGGAGAAAATCAATACACTCAACAAGCAACTTCTGAACTTAAGGAATATTTCAATGGAGAAAGGAAGAGCTTTTCAGTACCATTAGACACTCCAGGCACTGATTTTCAGCAAGAAGTTTGGAACAATCTACAAAAGATTCCTTATGGTAGTTCAACATCATATCAAAAACAAGCTAGTATGCTAAAGAATCCAGCAGCAATAAGAGCTATGGCCACAGCAAATGGCTATAATAGAGTCGCTATTATTATCCCTTGTCATAGAGTCATTGGAAAAAATGGACAGCTTAGAGGATATGGTGGTGGAATCGAGAGAAAAAAATGGCTGCTCACATTTGAAAAAGCCAATCTGCATAAAACGTCTTGATTCTATATTCTTCATAAGGCCTTGATTTACAATTTATTGTTGGTGATTCTTCACACAAAGCATTTAAAAAACACATATCATTTTTTTATGATGGCATAGTTTCTGCTTTTATGAAGGTGATATGAATATTGAGAAATTAAACAGGAAACACCTTCTTACAACTGACATGTACTTTCGAGTCGGTCAAGGCCTTTCTTCAAGACTATTAAAGTATGATAATGGCATTATCTACCTCGAAATTGAAGTAAGAAAGAAGTGGAAAAAGAATATAGATGCAGCTGCATATACAGTAGCTTACTCATGGAAAAATGAACATGAAGAGCTCTCAGAAGCTATTGCATCAAAGGTCTTCATAATTAATAGTAAAGAATTTGACTACAAACGTACATTACTTCATTTGGGAGTCAGACCTGGATACGATGAGTATAAAGGAGTCTTTTTTAAGTAAGATTGTATTTTATAGTGTATTTCCAGATTCTTTATAAAGTACGGCGGTAGCAACTTGTCCCACCACTTTTAATGTTCTTTTGTCAATGATGGATAGATCATCACATTGAGTATGATGACATTTTTGGAAAGTTTGCCCGGGAATTTCTGGCTTTAGGTTGATGATATCAAGCATCGGGATATTTGTGAGCTCATTTACAAATCTATGATCATCCGTTATTGGGAAGGCATTTTGATTTATAAAAAAGTCTCCATAGCCCATTCTATTAGCCAATGTCCAAATTTTATCTGTTTGTACACCTGCATGGATTCTTGAATGACCTTCTTTATAAAAAGAGGCATTTTTAGCTCCAACCATATCGAAGAGAATTCCGTAAACCGGATTATATCCTCTAGGCTTCATGTTCTTAGACCAATACTGTGCACCTTGAGCCCAAGAACATTTTGCTCCTTTGGCGCAGGAGTCTCTGCTGTCACCTTGATCTTCACTATCAAAAAACACGAAATCAACACCCATATCAATAGGGTTTTTTGCTATTGTCTTCGCCAATTGAATTATTATTCCCACTCCGCTTCCTCCATCATCTGCTCCTGGGACTGGTTTCGATTTCTCAGTAGGGTCTGTTTCTTTTTCAGATACACTTCTTGTATCCCAATGCGCTGCAAGGAGTATTCTCTTCTGGTGATTAGGATTGATTTGAGCAATTATGTTAGCTGATGGAATTCCTTTTAAATTTTGAAAATCAGCTTTGAATTCTTGAGTCGATACTGTGGCGCCTAGTTCTGTCATTTCTGATATGATCCATTCTTTACATTCTTTATGCTCTGGCGTTCCTGGCACTCTCGGTCCAAAGGACATTTGCTTTTCAATAAGGCCATATGCCCCTTCAGCACTAAATTGAGGAACTTTCACCTCTTTTTTTATTATAGGAGCAGGGGACTTTGCCCCATTGTCATTGCCACATGCCCATACTAAAAAACATACTGAAAAAACAATTCCTAACCTTTTCATCTTATAGAATTTGAGCTATTTAATGGTCCACGAGGACCCTTCTTTTCCGTCTTTTACTACTATTTCTAATTCGCTAAGGGTATCTCTAATTTTATCAGATGTAGGCCAGTCTTTATTCTCTCTAGCACTTTGACGTAAGTCTAAAACTAAATCCATAACTCCGGATAGCTTATTAGTATTTATGCCATTTTCTCCAGAGGACAACTCGTCCTTTAATCCAAATACATCAAATAGTATATCAGAGAAACACTTTTTAAGAGAATTCATTGCTTTTTGAGAGACTTGCATGAATTCTTCTTTCCCATCTGCATAGCTATTTATTACTGGCACTAATTCAAATAAACGGGCTAAGGCTTTTGGGCTGTTGAAATCGTCATTCATCTCCTCAAATACTGATTTAATGCCATTCTCTATTTGATCATTAATAGAAGAGTAGATTCCGATATAATTGTGTTCTATTTTTTGTAAAACCCTATTTGCTTCCATAAGTTTTTGGTAGCCCTTTTCTGCTGCTTGTAGCGCTGTATCGCTCATATCAAGTGTAGAACCATAATGAGCTTGAAGCATAAAAAATCGAATAACCATTGGAGAATATGACTTGGTCACATGTTCACTTGTACCTTCAAACAGCTGTTTTGCGGTTACAGTATTTCCATCACTTTTACTCATTTTTTTGCCATTGAGTAAGAGCATATTGGTATGCAGCCAATATTTAGCTGGACTACAACCACATGAGCCTATACTTTGAGCTATTTCATTTTCGTGGTGAGGAAATTTGAGGTCATTGCCTCCACCATGTATGTCGAAAGTCTCTCCGAGATATTTTGTACTCATTGCTGAACATTCTAAATGCCATCCAGGAAATCCAATTGACCATGGTGAGTCCCATTTCATCAGATGCGTGTCATCCGCCTTCATCCAAATGGCAAAATCTGATGGGTTTTTTTTGTCACTTTGATTCTTAAGATCTCGACTTTCTACCAAAAGGTCTTCAACAATACGACCAGACAGTTTGCCATAGTCATCATGTTGAACCATAAAGGCTGCGGTATCAAAATAAACGGATCCATTTTTTTCGTACCCAAATCCATTATTAATAATGGCCTGGACCATCTCTATTTGTTCTATTATATGACCTGTGGCTCTTGGTTCTATACTTGGAGGGAGCATATTAAATATGCGAGCCATATCATGAAAGTGATTGGTATACTTTTGTACCACTTCCATTGGTTCTATTTTTTCTAATCGAGCTCTTTCTGATATTTTATCATCTCCATCATCACTATCTCCAGTGAGGTGGCCTACATCCGTTACATTTCTTACATACCGTACCTTATAGCCCAAATATTTTAAATGCCTAAATATCATATCAAAACTTACAAATGTTCTGATATTTCCTAGATGAACATTACTATATACTGTAGGGCCGCAAACATACATCCCTATATATCCTTCCTCAATTGGTACAAACTCTTCTTTCTTTCTGCTCAGACTATTCTGAAGTACTAATGCTTTACTCATTCAGGAGTATTTTTAATCTCTATTGTTGATAATATGGGTAGATGATCTGACAAAGATATGTTTCTCATTATTTCAAAACGTTCACATGTTATATTTTTTGACGACATGATGTAATCAATTCTTAGGAGAGGCGAACTTTGTGGATAAGTAGCACCGTAGCCGGTACTTTTATTAAAGTGATCATGAAAGGTTTCTTTCATGATCTGATAAGTATAACTCATTGGAGTTTCGTTAAAATCACCTCCCAAAAGGACTTCGTAAGGACAGTTCCTAATGTGTGCTTTTACCTTTTCTGCTTGTTCTATTCTTATAAGACCCTGTTTGCGATATTTGTTCATTATACTTTGAATGGAAGTAAAAACGTCAGGATTATATTCTCTTCCTTCTGCTATTGCTTTTTCAGTATCGTCATATATTTTACTGGATTGAAAATGAACATTATATACCCTAATTATACCGTATGGTGTCTGAAGATCTGACCAAACACATGAGTTGACTTTTGTCTCAAAATCAATTTCTCCACTATCTACAATTTCGTAGTTGCTAGCAATAAGAGTTCCAGATCTTTTAGATGTAACTATATTTTTGAAGGGAAAATAATCTTCAGTCCAATTGGTTACCCTTTTATTTACCTCTTGTAGCATTACGATATCAATATCTGTCTTGAGTAGATGTTTGAGTTCTTTAAGATTCGATGCTTCGTGTTTCTTATTTTTATCTACAATTGAATAGCCTCCTCTGAGATTGAAAGAAAGAACTTGTATGCCTTCAGAAGCTTGGACACTTGAACTGAGATTTATAAATCTTTGAACAAATAGACTGGATACTACTAATAGTGAGAAGAACACCTTCATTTTCCAAAAATCACGTGTTGAAAAGATCGCAACAATAAGAGCCAAAAAAAAGGTCAATGGAAAAACGAGTCCAAAGTAAGAAGGGATAGCACTGATATGCAAAGGAACATATGGAGAAACAATTCCCAAAAGAAGAGCTAATGAAACAACTGTCCCGACACCTTTTTTTA
>Ga0055584_100007642_pt1 | contig 10588 bp, 5 predicted proteins | sample OSDHelmetaG_FD_58716 | JGI IMG/M metagenome (GOLD analysis project Ga0055584, IMG submission 58716) | Pelagic marine sediment microbial communities from the LTER site Helgoland, North Sea, for post-phytoplankton bloom and carbon turnover... | ecosystem: Environmental > Aquatic > Marine >...
CCCTGATCGCCACCGCTACTGAAGCAGCGCAAGCGACTGGCGGGCAGCTATGGCTGTGGACCCCTGCCGATGGATTGCGGGTCAGCGGCGGCCAGCCGCAGTCCGGCACCCGTGATCCGGAGCATGCGCTGGCTTTTCTTTCCGACCTGACCCAACGCCACATCACGCTGCTCCTTGACGCTGGCCAGATCCTCGATGATCCGGCCGCTGCTCGGCAGCTCAAGGAACTGGGCCAAGCCGGTAGCTCCGGCAGCATGGTGATCATCACCGGAATCGGAAGTGACGTGCCCGACTCACTTGCCGGTGCTGCAATTCGTTGGGATTTGCCGCCGCCTAATCGGGAACAGATGACGGCCCTAGTGAAAAGGACCGTCGCGGGTCTACCTCGACAGGGCTGGCATGTGGCGGTTAAAGATCTTGAGCCGCTGGTTGATGCGGTGATGGGTCTGACTCCTACGGAAGCAGAACGCATCATCCTCAAGCAGGCGGCAGTCGACGGTCGGCTGGATGCCGCTGACGCTGAGGCAGCCACCAAGGCTCGAGCTGAACTGCTCAGCGACGGCCCACTGGACTTGATTGACACTGACAGCGACTTTGACGATGTGGCCGGCCTGGAATCACTGAAGTCCTGGCTGCAACTGCGCGGTCGTGGCTTCGCCCCCGAAGCACGCGAGTTCGGCCTGGAAGCACCGCGGGGCATCATGCTGGTGGGTGTTCCCGGTTGCGGTAAGTCGTTGATCGCGCGAGCGTTGGCGGGTAGTTGGGGAATGACGTTGGCCGCCCTAGACGCCGGCCGGCTCCACGGCTCCTACGTCGGTCAGTCAGAGAAACAACTGCGGGAGGCTTTACTGGCGGCAGAGGCCATGAGTCCGGTGGTGCTTTGGATCGACGAGATCGAAAAAGCGTTCGCGGGCGCCGGCGACAATGACAGCGGCGCCTCCCGTCGCGTACTTGGGGTGCTGCTGCGCTGGCTGCAGGAACGGCCTGATGGCATCTTTGTCGTCGCCACCAGCAATGACGTCACCTCATTGCCACCAGAGCTGGCTCGCCGGGGTCGATTCGATGAGCTGTTCTTCGTGGATCTGCCCGATCCGTTGGAGCGCAGCGCCATCTTGGCCTACCACCTACAGCAGCGGGACCGCGATCCGCGCCAGTTTGATGTGAATGCGCTGGCGACTGCCACCGACGGGTTCTCCGGCTCGGAGATCGAGTCCATGATTGTTGCCTCGCTCTACACCGCATTCGCCGCCAACTCACCGCTGACCACCGACCACCTGCTGGCGGAGACGCACAGCACGATCCCGTTATCGGTCACTCGCTCCGAAGACATCACCGCGTTGCGGAACTGGTCGGTGGGGCGAACCCGACCGGCGGGTGGCCATCCACCACCCACGCCCGTCCGCTGACCCCACCGGTGCTCGATCACCGGATGACCCCAACCTAGGAGAACAATGTCGGAGACCGCAGCTGAACCGGTAGTGCTCTACACCGATGGCGCCTGCAAAGGAAACCCCGGCCCTGGCGGTTGGGGGGTGCTGCTGGAGTGGGGTGACCACCGCAAAGAACTATGCGGCGGTGAAAGCGACACGACCAACAATCGTATGGAGATTACCGCCGTGATCGAGGGACTGCGGGCGCTTTCTCGGTCGTGTCAGGTATTGGTGGTGACCGACTCCATCTACGTCCGAGACGGCGTCACCAAATGGATGGCGGGCTGGAAGCGAAACGGCTGGCGTACCGCAGCCAAGAAACCGGTAAAGAACCGAGATCTCTGGGAAGTCCTCGACGAAGAACTGTCCAGCCACACCGTGGACTGGGAATGGGTGAAAGGCCATGCTGGCCACCCCGGCAACGAACGAGCGGATGAACTCGCCAACGCCGGGGTCCCCAACTAACCGTCAGCTGTAGTCGTAAAACCCGCGGCCGGTCTTGCGACCGAGGAACCCAGCCGCCACCACATCATTGAGTGACTTCGCCGGGGTGAATCCTGGGTTGTTGAACTCTGCGAGCAGCACTTCCTGGATCGCCAGCGACACGTCATTGCCGACCACATCGAGCAGTGCAAACGGACCCATCGGGAAGCCGGTGGCAGCCTTGATCGCCTCGTCGATCTGCTCCTTATCGGCGTAGTGAGCATCCAGCAGCCGCACTGCATCGTTCAAGTAGGGGAACAGCAGGGCGTTGACGATGAATCCACCCCGGTCACCGCATTCGACCGCTACCTTCTTGGTGCTGGCGCAGATCTGCCGGGAAGTGGCAATGACGTCGGGCGCGGTTTCCACCGTGGACACGATCTCCACCAGTTTCATGATGGGTGCCGGGTTGAAAAAGTGCAGGCCAACAACGTCCTGGGGTCGCGAGGTGACTGCGGCCATCTCAATCACCGGCAGGCTGGACGTAGTGGTGGCCAACACCGCTCCGGGCTTGCAGATTCGATCCAGATTGCGGAACAACTCAACCTTGATGTCGAGGTCCTCGGCGATCGCCTCCACCACGAGATCGACCTGATCCAGCGCGGACACGTCAATGGCACCAGTGACCCGGCCGAGCACCGCATCGCGATCCTCTTCCGACAGTCGACCCTTGGCTACCTGCTTCTCCAGTGACTTGGTCAAACTTGCGATGACGCGAGCGACTTTCTCCTCACCTCGAGCGATGAAGGTGACGGCGTAGCCGGACTTGGCAAACACCTCGATGATCCCGGTGGCCATGGTGCCCGAACCCACCACACCGACTGTCTCCACGACGCGACCGGCATCGGTATCGTCTGCGGCATCAGCATCAGCCACGATCTCCGCCGACCCGGGGGCGGCGTAGGTGTAGAAACCGCGACCGGTGCTCTGCCCCAGATGACCGGCGGCCACCAGTTGCTTCAGCACCGGGGACGGCGCATGCACTCGCTCGCCAGTCTCGGCATACAGGGCGGTCAGGGTGTCGGTGAAACGGTCCAGACCAATCGCGTCGATGGCTGCGATCGGACCCACCGGGTAGCCGCAACCGAACCGCATCGCGGCATCAACGTCGTCGGCAGTCGCGTAGCCACCTTCCACCATGCTCACGGCGTGGTTCAGGTAGCCGTAGAGCAACCGAGTAGTGATCAGGCCGGGTCGGTCGCCCACCCGAGCGACGGTGCGTCCGGCTGCTTCAGCGAAGTCCGCCACCGCTGCGACTGCAGCAGGTGCGGCCAGTGGGGTTTCCACCACTTCTGCCAAGGTGCGCGAGGCCACCGGTAGGGCCAAGTTCAGGCCAACCAGGCGACTGGGAATACTGGCTGCCAGTGCTAGATCGGCAACACCGAGTACCGAAGTGGTGGTCACCAACACCGCATCTTCTGGTGCAGCCTTAGCAAGCTCGGTCAGGGTGTCCTGCTTGGCGCCGAACCGCTCGGCCACTGCCTCGATGACGAGACCGGAACCATCAAGGGCGGGCAGGTCACCGGTGGAGGGGGCCGACACCACCTCGACACCAGCCTGACCGGCTAGTTCCACAATCTGAGTGGCGAGGTTACCGTCGCCGACGACGGCAATTTTGGTGACTGAAGACATGAGTCGCTCCGTTTCGATGTCGATTCGTACCGCTGCTCGATGCGCGACGGGGTGAAACCCCGGAATCCCAACCCAATAAGTGTGGCAGATGCAGCTGATCTGCCGTCGGTGAGGTCGCAGGAGACGACATCTCGCGGCCTGGCAGCTGGAATGCGACTTATACCGCTAGGTCCGCTCTAGGGCTTACTCGACTCGGGAAGCCCGAATCTCATGGCCGGCGCTAGTCAGACAACGACCTGAGGGCAGATCGAATTTCCAGCCATGCAGCAAACATTGCAGCGTGTCGCCTTCGATCTCGCCGAACCGTGATAGGTCAGCCTTGAGATGGGGGCAGCGACGCTGCACGACCCAATCGCCCAACTCGATGTCTTCGGCGTCAGGCTGCTGTTCGGCATACCAACCCTCGACGTAGTTGACTCGTTCGTCGGTGAGGCATTTGAAGAAGGTGTAAACAAACTCGTTGTACTGACCAATCCGCTTGGCACTGAATCGGGCCGACAGGAACAGGTGGTTCACCCAATCCTCTTCTTCCGTGTACAGCAGATGTTCGATCAAGCGTCGCTGAGTCCGGAACCGATAACGCGGCTTGTCCTCAGGTAGCGGCCGGCGAACTTTACGAGTGGTGAAGTCGAAGACCACCTCTTCAAGCACCGGCGGATCCTCACCCTCCTCTGGCAAGGGGGCGGTCAGTTCGAACAGGACGGGGCCGCCGATGCCGTGGGCAATCTGTTCGGCCTGTTCCATGATTGGCTCAAACCGCTCTTGCAGCACTGCCAGCACGTCGATCTCCGGGTGTGACCAGGAGGCCCGTTCCTCGGCGATAACGATGCGCTGCCGATCGCGGTAGGCCTCTAAGTGCTTGCGCTTGCTTTCGGTGCTGAAGAAATCACGCACGTTCTCGACTGGGTGTTCCACCGCAACTGCCTCGGTGTTCAACTCTGCCACCGATCCGGGGAGCAGAATGATGCCGTTGTCGTGGCCCTGATCCACCATGAAGTCGGTGAATACCTGCTGGTCGGGGAAGATATTTCCCTCGTCCTCGAAGATGTCGTTGAACTGCCACAACTCGTCATCCAGGAAGCAGGGCGGACCGGCCATTGGGAACACCCAACTAGCCCGCAGATCCTCTACGTAGCGCAGTGAGCGGTCTAGTTGCCGCTCTCGCTTTTGCTTGCCGAACGCCTGCTTCGCAGCGGGCGGTAGGTCGTAGACCATCGGGTACCAAATGGCGCCGGAGAATTGCAGGAAGTGCGCGTGCACGTGACCCAGTTCCGCGAACATGGCGAGTTCGGCGGGCCGAGCATCGTTTTGGTTCAGCACTCGCAGGCCGTTGTCATCGATCCAGATCGACGAGTCACCCAGCGGCCCGTCGGTGGGGGCGGTCATGGCCTGAATCATCAGACGAACACCACTGCCGACATCGACAACTTCTTCGTTGGGCAGCCGTTCCAGGTTGTTGAAGCCCAGTTCGCGCAGTTCGTCTTCCATCGAACTGGTCGGGAAGTCCGGGAACAGCACCGTGGTGTCTTTGCGGATGTTCTCGGCCAGATTCTTGGCGTCGAAGTGATCCCGATGCAGGTGCGAAACGTACAGGTAATCGCACTGCCCGAGTTGTTGCCAATCCAACTGTGAGTTGTCGGGAAACGGGAACCACGAAGCGAAATAGGCCGGGTTCACCCACGGGTCGCACAGGATGCTGCCTGCGGAGGTCTCCATGTACAGGCTGGCGTGACCGGTACCAGTGATGCGCACTCTGCCTCCCCAAGTTCGACGCTAGCGAATACGCTCGGAAATTCGCTGCTGCCCGCCCAGTATCCCCCCTCTGCAAACTATCGCTCAAATTACCGCAGCCCTACGCTCCGGAAGTCGGCCCACCACGAGACGCAAAATGTCGCCGTCGATATTCACGGAAACACAACCATCGGTGATTATTCGCCTACGGTGGGGGAAACACCAAGCACTGGAGCGTCATGCCGACGACTGACCACACTTTTGCTAGCACATCACCCGCCGATAACCGGGTTATCGGGAACTACCGGCTGATGAATAGCGAGGAGGTCGCCGAGGTCGTCGATCGGGCACGTATCGCGGGGAACTGGTGGCGCGAGTTGGGATTTGCCGAGCGGCGCAAGCGAATCCTGCGATTCAAATCGCTACTTGTTCGCCGAGCGGAGGAGATCGCTGAACTCGTTCACGCCGAGAACGGCAAACCTCGCGAAGATGCACTGCTGGAAGTTGTGCTCACCGTCGATCACTTGAACTGGGCAGCCAACAACGCTGAGGGCACCTTGCGCCGCCGATCGGTGCGACCAGGCCTGCTGACCTTGAATCAGGCCGCCACCGTGGCGTACCAACCGCTGGGCGTCGTGGGAGTCATCGGCCCGTGGAACTACCCGGTGTTCACGCCCATGGGCTCCATCATCTACGCCCTCGCCGCTGGCAACGCCGTGGTCTTCAAACCTTCGGAATACACCACCGCTGTTGGCGAGTGGCTTGTCCAAGCTTTCGGCGAAGTCGTCACCGAACAACCAGTCCTGCAGCTTGCCACTGGGCGCGGTGACACCGGTGCAGCGCTCTGCCAAACAGGCACCGACAAGATCTCCTTCACCGGCTCGACGGCTACCGGCAAAAAGGTTATGGCCGAATGCGCCGATTCGTTAACACCGATCGTGTTGGAATGCGGTGGCAAAGACGCGGTGTTGGTGGACTACGACGCAAACCTGGCCAAGGCAGCAGATGTAGTCGCCTTCGGCGCCTTTTCTAACGCTGGTCAGACCTGCGCTGGCGTGGAACTGGTCTATGTCCACGAAAAAGTGGCAGACGAGTTCATCCAACTGCTCGCGGAGCGGACCGCATCGGTACGACCGGGCACTGCAGCGGATGCCGACTTCGGCCCCATGACGATGCCAAGACAGATTGATGTGGTGCACCGGCATCTGGACGCGGCCCTCGCTGACGGCGGCAAGGCCGTCGTTGGTGGCACGGGCAGCATCCACGGCTCATTGATTTCTCCGGTATTGCTCACGGAAGTCCCCGAAGACAGCGCGGCGGTGCGGGAGGAAACCTTCGGTCCGGTGGTAGTCGTCAATCGGGTACGCGATCTCGACGAAGCCGTTGACCGGGCTAACGGCTCCGAATATGGACTAGGCGCCTCGATCTTTTCCGGTTCACGCGAGCGCATGGAACAAGCTGCCAGTCGTCTGCAGGTCGGCATGGTCAGCATGAATGCGTGGCTGATGTACGCCGGTGCCCCGGCCTTGCCCTGGGGTGGCGTCAAGCAATCTGGCTTCGGCCGACTGCATGGCGTCGATGGTCTACGTGAGTTTGCCCGCGCTAAATCAACCACCCGCGAGCGGTTCCCTATCCCGTTGAAACTGACCAGCTTCGCTCGCCACCCCCGCACCACCAACGTGCTGTTGCAGATCAGCCAACTGCTGCACGGCCGCCGCAGCTAGTGCCGGTCTCGCTAGTCGAAGCAACAGCAGACAAAACGCTCCAAGTCGGCGCGGCACTCCTCTGACCGAGCCACTTGTGGGCGGAACGTGACGAAAGTTTCAGAAAGTCATCGATTGGCCTTAATTCGTGTAAGTCACCGTCCGATGGAAGGGGTGTTAGTACCCACGGGGTCCCGAAAGGTACATCGGCGATGCAGTCAATACTCGTCCGAGTTGCCCTACCGCTATTCGCGGCGGTCAGCCTGATCTTCTCAGTCACTGCGGCACCGGCGGGAGCTACCGCTCTGGTACCGCCGTCACCGAATCTCTACGACGAAGCGGAGGTGGGGCTGGGTGAATTCACGGCCGTGTGTGACTACACCGGCCTGCGCGACACTATCGACCCCATCGTGGCACCGGGCAGCACCGCATTTGCTCATGCTCATGACTTCTTCGGCAACACCGAAGTCGCCGCCGATTCCACAACTGCCAGTCTGCGGGAAAACTCCGCCACCAACTGCGATCCAGTCGAAGACGCCTCGTCGTACTGGATCCCGAGCCTGTTACAAAACGGGCAACCATTGGACGCTACATCGCTGACGGCCTATTACTTCGTCAAGCAGCCGATGGATCCAGCGCAGTTGCAGGACATGCCGGCGGGTATGAAGTTGATCGCGGGCAACGCCAAAGCGCAGTCACCGCAGCCGCTGGATCGAGTTGCTTGGACGTGTTTGGGGCAGTCGGAAATGCACCGCACTATTCCCGATTGCGGCGGTCGCACCTTGCAGTTGGCAGTGTTCTTCCCGCAGTGTTGGGACGGCGTCAACACTGACTCGGCCGATCACGTCAGTCATGTCGCCTACGCACAACCTGCAGTCGGCTGCCCGGACTCGCACCCTTACCTGATCCCACAACTGGAACTGCAGTTCCGTTGGCAGCCAGAGCCGGGTGCACAGTTGGACGTCGCGAGCGACGTCATGATGGGTCAAAGTAACGGCATCACCGCGCACGCCGACTTCATGAACGGCTGGGAACTGGCCACCCTCAAGGACCGCACTGACAACTGCCTGCGCTGGCCAGTGGTGTGCTTGACCAACGGTGAGGATCGCCGGATCAGTCAAGGCACGATGCCACCCGATCTGGTGCAACCGCCCACGCCGGTACCACCGCCGCTACCCGGTGACGAACCAACACCAACACCAACACCAACGCCGGAACCCAGCGAGGAGCCCGTCCGTTCAGCCTTTGACCGCGTTGAAGCGGAATCCTTCGATGATCAGACGGGCGTGCTGACCGAAGGCACGAGCGACGCCGGTGGCGGTGAAAATATCGGGTGGTTGGCCAACGGCGACTGGGCTCGCTACGACCGAGTTGACTTTGGTGACGGCGCCGACGAGCTGCGGGCTCGGCTAGCTAGTGCGGCAGCTAGTGACGGTCGACTAGAGGTGCGATTGGACGCCGTCGACGGCCCCGTGGTGGCCTCGGTCCCGATGGTCAATACCGGCGGGTGGCAGTCCTGGGAATCGGTTGATGCGCCGCTGACCGAGACCGTCACCGGCGTTCACGACGTCTACCTGCTGGTAGTCAATGAGCCTGCCTGGCAGGAGATCGGCAACGTCAACTGGCTGAAGTTCGGCGCCGTTGCACCGGAACCGGAACCAACCCCAACCCCAACCCCAACCCCAACTCAGGAGCCAACCCCGGAGCCTTCACCCACTCAAGAACCCACACCCACGCCAACGCCGGAACCGACCCAGGAACCGACGCGCTCGGCGTTTGAGCGGATCGAAGCGGAGTCCTTTGCCGACCAAGCCGGTATCCAGACCGAGGGCACCAGCGACGACGGTGGCGGTGACAACGTCGGTTGGTTGGCCAATGGCGACTGGACGCGGTACGACCGCATCGACTTCGGTGAAGGTGCCGCCGAGGTAGACCTACGCGTAGCGAGTGCCGTCACCACTAACGGTCGACTGGAGGTACGTCTCGACACCTTGGACAGCCCCTCGGTAGCGAGCGTGGCGATGCCCAACACCGGTGGCTGGCAGTCCTGGCGCACGGTGACCGCGCAACTCTCCGAATCGGTGTCTGGCAGCCACGACGTCTACCTGGTCGTCGTAAACGATCCGGCGTGGCAGGACGTCGGCAACGTCAACTGGATCACCTTCACCGCCACTCAACCACCGGAGTACGGCCTGTTTTACGGCGAGGGCCGAGTGGATAATCGCGACTTCTGGGACTCCCAGCGCGGCATCGGGTTCTCAGTGGCATCCCAAGGCGCCCACCCTGGCCAGCAACGGCTGGAAGATGCACTACAACGGGTATCGGATCTTGGGTACACCACCATCCGCACCTGGGGAGCTGGCGGATACACCGAGCGGATTCTGCAGGCAATCGAGGATCTGAATCTTAACTTGAAAGTGCAGGTGGGGGTGTGGATCAGCACCGACAGCGGTTCGCGTGACCTGCTTGATCGAGCGCTAACCACGGTCGAGGGCCACGAAGAACACGTACTGTCGTTGTCCTTGGGTAATGAGCAACTGGCTGACTGGAACACCTCGGATATGACGCCAGCTCAGCTAGCAGATCAGATCGAGTACATCCGGCAACGCTCGACGGTTCCGCTGACCTACAACTTCTCCGACGCTACCTTCCGCTCCGGCAGTAGTTTCTGGTCCCGGGGCGGGGCAGACGTGCTTCCCCTTCTCGACTACGTGAATGTGCATGACTACGGCGCAACCTTCGCCTACGACAACCGCTGGAACCCGAGTTACACCCCGGCGGTACAACTGCAGATCATCCGATCGGACTCGGATTGGGTTGCGGGTCTATTCGACTCACTGGGGCTGGCAGCAATGCCAGTCGTGCTGGGTGAGACCGGCTGGCAAAGTGCCGGCTATTCTCCGCAAGTCACCAGCGCCGCTAACGCCGCTGCCTACGCCGAGGGGGTAGCGCGTTACTTGTACGCCGAGGACAGCCGATTTGACTCGATGTACTACTTCAACTTGTCCGATGAGTCCTGGAAGGGTGGCGACGATCACTGGGGGCTGTATCGGGAAGGAATCGACGAGTCACTCGGTGAGGCGAAGTTCGACTTGGCTGAACTGCGTGCGATCAACCGTGGCTCGATGAACTAGGCGGCCGGCAAACCACTAGGGCGGAGCAGGGAGCGTGGCGAGCCAGCGAACTGGCAATAGCACCGACTTGTAGACCCCGTAATTCGGATAGCCCGCGGGAGCCGTGCACCACGAGGTCGGCTTCTCGGGCCCGCACTTCAGCGAAGATCAAATCGCGCACGTGGTAGAAGACTTGATCTGAATCGGGTTCCAGTATCACCGGATCGACCGATCGGGCCAGCGGCCGCAACTGCGCTACTGCCGGGGCGATAGCGCTCTCCGGATCGAGATCAGGTTCGACCGCGGTCACGACGGCGACATCGCATTGGGCAAGCCAGGGCATCGACGCGAGTAGCGCTATCGCGGCGGTGGCAGACTCCGAGCCGTCAGTGCAGGCCACGACTTGCCGGATTGGGCGCGGGTGGCGGATCACGAAGAGAGGTCGCGGCATGGTGTGCAGCAGATGTTCGGATGTACTGCCTAGCGTGAGAGCTCG
>Ga0055584_100007643_pt1 | contig 10586 bp, 6 predicted proteins | sample OSDHelmetaG_FD_58716 | JGI IMG/M metagenome (GOLD analysis project Ga0055584, IMG submission 58716) | Pelagic marine sediment microbial communities from the LTER site Helgoland, North Sea, for post-phytoplankton bloom and carbon turnover... | ecosystem: Environmental > Aquatic > Marine >...
CTTGTTAAATTCATTAATACCCTTACCCAACCCCCTGGCAAGTTCAGGTATTTTTTTTGAACCAAACAAAAGAAGTACAACAAGAAATACTAGTACTACCTCTCCCATAGAAATACCAAAAAGAAAAAGAATCATAAATTCAAATTTTTATGTAAAGATATAAAAGGCCGAGTGATAAATTTTGAAACAGTCTATTAAAATAAAAAAAAGAAAAATACCAAACTAATTAATTAAAACAAATACATCTAAAAATAAAGGGATAGTCTTTAAAGACCATCCCTTTATATATTAGATAATATGAAAATTAATTTCTACCCTTAGCCTCTTTTAATCCCTCTTGCTTTTTCATAAATGTGTAAGCTATAGGTGATGCTATAAATATAGAAGAGTAAGTACCAACTACAACTCCAACTATAAGAGCAAAGACAAACCCTTGAATAACTTCACTTCCAAAAAAGAATATCACAAGTAAAACAACTAAAGTAGTCATAGAAGTATTAATTGTACGACTAATAGTTGAATTTACAGCCATATCAAAAACTTCCATAGTTTTACGTTTAGGATATAGCTTTCTGAATTCACGTATACGGTCAAATACAACAACTGTATCATTAATTGAATAACCTATAACAGTCAAAATAGCAGCAATAAAGGCTTGATCAATCTCCATAGCAAATGGCATAATACTATAAGTTAAAGAGAAAATTCCTAATACTACAAGTACATCATGCACAACTGCACCAATTGCTCCAAGTCCCAACTGCCATGTATGAAAACGAATTAAGATATATAAGAAAATTACCAATAAAGAAAAGAATATAGCATAGCCTGCTTTATTTCTGATATCTGTAGCAACTGTAGGACCAACTTTTTGAGAACTCATCTGATAGTCGGATAAATAAACATCTTCAGTAATACCTTCGGGTAAAAATGATGAAAGTCCGGCAAAAAGAGCATCGCCTACCATTTCATCAGCCTCAGCCTCAGTGTTTTCTATCAGATAGTTAGTAGTAATCCTTATTTGATTATCAGTTCCAAATGTTTTAACTTCTGTATTAGCTCCTTCAAAAGCAGCAGATAAAGCAGCAGAAATATCAGATGCAATAACCGGCTCGTCAAAACGCACAACATATGAACGTCCACCAGTAAAATCAATACCTTGCTTTAACCCACGAGTAGTTAAAGAACCAATTGAAATAAGTATAAAAGCTAAAGAAATTATAAAAAATAATTTACGCTTTTCAAGAAAGGCTATCTTTAAATTATTAAATAAATTTTCTGTCCATTTTGATCCAAAAGTAACATCAATTTTAGATGTTAATAATGATTCAAAAATCAATCGGGTAATAAAAATAGCTGAAAAGAAAGAAGTAGCAATACCTATCATTAATGTGGTAGCAAAACCTTTTATTGCACCGGTTCCAAATAAAAATAAAATTAAACCGGTTAAAAAGGTAGTAACGTTTGCATCAATAATTGCCGAAAATGCATTTTTATATCCATCCGTAATAGCCAAACGCAAACCCTTTCCGGCTCTCATTTCCTCCCTTATCCTTTCATAAATAAGCACGTTGGCATCTACCGACATACCAATAGTTAAAACTATACCAGCTATACCAGGCAAAGTCAACACTGCATTAAAAGCAGCCAACACACCCATAACAAAAAACATATTTGCAACAAGTGCTATATCAGCAACAATACCTGCTTTTATGCCATAATAAATGATCATATACAGCAATACAACAACAAATGCCCATATAAATGAACGAAGACCAGCGTCAACAGCCTCCTGTCCAAGAGATGGCCCCACCACAGTATCTTCAACAATACGAGCAGGTGCAGGTAACTTACCAGAATTTAAAATAGTTGCAAGGTCTTTCGCCTCCTCAGGAGTAAAATCACCGGTAATTGAACTTTGTCCACCACGTATTTCATTTTGAACAGTTGGGAAACTATATACATAACCATCCAAAACAATGGCTATAGATTTTCCAATATTAGCTTTAGTAAGTCGTGCCCAAGTCTTAGCACCCTCACTATTCATAGACATTTCAATCTCAAAACTACCATTAGCACTAACTCTATCACCTGCATTTGCAATAGCATCACCTTCCAAAGGTGGACGACCGTCATGACTAGTTGAACGAATAGCAATCAACTGATAATAACTTTCACGTGTCTCCGGAATACCATAATATTGCAAATTAGAAACAGGAATTGGTTTAACCGTCCATTTCAAACGCAAATCACGTGGCAATACAGAACGTACCTGATCTAAGTTCAACCAAGCATCTATCTGAGACATATTTCTACCGGCAGCTACACCAACTACCGGTCCTTCCGCTCTACCACTTGGTTGTAACAAAGTAAATAATGAACGTATATCAGACTCCTCCACTACAGTAGAATCTCCCTCTATTTCACTTAAAAGACCTAATCCTTCATCTTCCGATGTAGTTTCCTTAGAAACTTCATCCTGATCAATATCTGCTATAACATCTACCGATGCTGAGTTAGATTCTCCTTGTTCAATACGACTAATAATTTCATTTGCCCTCACTAAAGAATTATAGACCTCCTCGTTGTTATAAGTTTCCCAAAACTCAAGGCTGGCAGAACCTTTCAATAAATTTCTTACACGCTCAGGTTCTGTTACTCCGGGTAATTCTATTAAAACCTGACCATCTTTTTGTAAACGTTGAACATTTGGTTGAACGACACCAAAACGGTCAATACGAGTGCGAATAATATTAAAAGCATTTTCAATTGCAGAATGAGACTCTTCTTGCAATACAAGTAATACTTCTTCATTAGAAGAATCATATTGTACTTTTTCACGCAATTCAACAGTATTGAAAATGGCAGCAAGGCTACCATTTGGGGCTACTTCTTCAAATGCCTCACCAAAAAGACTAACAAAATCACGAACAGAAGTTTTTTCTCTTTCTTCTGCAAGAGCAATTGCTTTTAAGAAATTCTCATCTTGATTATAGTTGGAAAGAGCCTCTACAATATCTGAAACCTTTACCTCAAGAATAAGATTCATACCTCCTTTGAGGTCAAGACCAAAATTGATTTCCCTATTCTTGCAATCCATATAGGTATATTTTCTTATACCAAGAAAATTATACACAGGTTCATGGGCCATAGAATCCAGATAATGTACTTCATACTGACGAATTTCTTCGGGTGTAGCCTCTGTTCCGGCACGCATTTCAGCATACTCAGTAGCACTATTTTCTACCTTATGGGTATAAAAGGTGAAAATCAACTGGTATAAACTCACTAGTGCCAAAAGAATGGCAAATAGTCTGATCGCTCCTTTGTTTTGCATTTGATTATTCTTTTATCTATTCAAAATCTTTATTTCGATGGTTTTCACAATCGCGCAAATATATTCATTTTTTTTCTAAATCCTACCTGACAGTGCCTAAGAATGAGCACCCTTTTTAATTTCACGGCCACCAATTAAATATGCAACCACTACTGATGTAGTAAGCAAAATAAGGAGAGAAAATATATAAATTAAATATGTTGGCTTACAAATTTCATTAAAATTAGACAACCATAAGCGAAGTAGAAACGCTGATACAGGTAGTGCTAAAACAAGGGCTGAAAGCACATAAAACCAGTAATACCTTAAACTATAAAATAATAAACGAACAAATGGAGCAGCCAAAATTTTACGAATAAAAATATTCTTTCTATAATATTGCACAACAAAAGCCGCCAACCCAATCTTACCAAAAATTGTTAATACAAGAGCTAAAGCGGAAAACATAAAAGCTATTTTGCCAAATCTCCTATCTTCAGAATAAAAGTCATCTTTGATATCAGAAAGATATTTTATATTCATAGCTCTGTCAGGAATTTCAGCCAACCAAATAGAACGAACTATCTCAACACCTTCGGATAAAGAACCTGAGTTAAATCGAATAATCATATGTTGAGCAGTATTAGTAGAGTTTTCTCTGAAAAACACCATGGCACGAGCATCCTCATTAACTCCAGCAAAATAAATATCTTTAATAACACCAGAGACTTTAAAAAGATATGGCTCATCATCGTTTCTACCACCCACTAATTCAAGTGTCATATCTTTGTTTTCATAATAACCTAACAGCTCTGCAGCAGCATGATTAATAACCACTTCCGATGTATTAACTTCATCTTCACTTTTCCACACCCGGCCTTCTATAAATTCAGCCCCCATAGCATTAAAATACCCACTATCTACATAATTTACAGCTAATAAAACCACATTAGAACTATCTCCGTACTCCCTAAATGAAATAACGCTTGCCTCATCACCCGGAGCATATTCTGCAACACCAAAAGATTTTATAGTTTTACTTAATTCTAACTCCTCTGTAAATTTATCAACTACTTGATCATTCATACTTCCCCACTCCAAAGTAATGGCATCATGGGCATCAAATCCATGAGGCTCCATCTCTAAAAATCGCAGCTGACTATACATACCCATACTCAACACAAGAAGACACATAGAAAGCATTACCTGCATAGAAACCGTCAGCCCTCTAATAACTAACCCCCATTTTTTAACCTTCATTGCTCCATTAATAGCCAAATGAGGCTTTAACCCACTAAAAAACATAGCCGGATAACTTCCCGATAAAATTCCAAGCAACATAGTAATAACCAAAACCCACACTATATCAGGCTGCAAAATAAAACCCTCAGAAGACATTGAAAGGTTAAATACACGATTAATTCCTGGCAGTAATAATTCTACTAAAACCAAGGCTACAAACAATGCTATAAACGAATAAACAACAGCTTCGGTCAAAAATTGATAAACTAAATAACGACGTCCTGCACCAAAATACTTTCTAACAGCTACCTCTTTATAACGTCTTGCAGCTTTAGCCGTTGTAAGATTCATAAAATTAACCGCAGTTATAACTAATATTAAAAATGCTATAAAAGTAAATATCATAATATAGCCCTTATTAACTACAGGGCTCATCTCATTATCCAAATCTGAATACAAATGAATATCTTGAATGTTCTTAATACCAAAATTTAAAAAAATACTTCTAGAGGCCTCCTCAGCTGGACTAAAAGAAGTTGATATTTGCATATCAACTTTTTCAACAGCTTTACTGGACAATTCTTCAAGCACCCTTAAAGCATCGCTATTATTCTCAAGTTCAAAATAAACATAAGAATTAAGATATAGCCAATTATCCAACATTGCCGATTGTGATAAATCTGGATTATTTTTCAAAAAACTTTCTTTCAAAAGCCAATTGGCTATGAAGTCAAACTTCAAGTGCGAATTTGACGGAACATCCTGTACTACACCTGACACTACATATTCGAGTCCGTCTTCTAACCAAAGCTTCTCTCCAATAGGATTACGCTTTCCAAAAAAACGATTTGCAGTAGAAATAGTAACTACAACAGAGTTACTATCAGCTAATGCATTTAACCTATCACCATAAATAAAAGGTAAATCAAAAACCTTAAAAAAATTCTTGTCTGCAAAATGAAATCCAGATTCCATAGATTTCAAAGAAGTGCTGGACACAAGTGCCTTATTTCCTGGTGTTAATTTAGTTACCATTACCACTCCTTGTTGTCTTTCTAATAATTCTGACAAAGGAAGTGGGGTAACTGCACTCCTTATTACATCACCTCCTATCTGACCATAAGAATATGTTCGAAAAATATTCTCTGAATTGGACCACTGACTATCGTAATTTGTTTCATAATACACATAAATTAGCACCAAAAGACTCATAGCCATTCCTATTGACAACCCCAACAGAGTTATTAAAGAATAGCCACTATGCCTAATAATAGTCCTAAAAAAAGTTTTTATGAAATTTAAAAACTGCATGCCAGCAATATTAATGCAAACTATTTTATATGTTTCTAATTATCTTTCTGAGCCATATCTGTTACCACATGCCCATCAAAAAGTTGAATTATACGCTGAGCCTTTTGAGCATCAGATCTGGAATTAGTAAAGATCACAACTGTGGTTCCTGCCTCATTTACCTCTGACAACAATTCCATTATTTCATTTCCGCCACTTGAATTCAAACTACCTGTAGGTTCATCGGCCAATAATAAAACAGGATTAAAAACTGTTGCCCTAGCAAGCGCTGTAATTTGCTGCTGAACACCGGAAAGTTGACCAGGAAAATTCTTTTGCATATGCTCAAGTTTAAAATCGTATAATATTTTTTCAAGCATCTGCCTTCTTTTACTCCGTGAAAAATTCATATATAGTAGTGGCAACTCAATATTTTCAAATACTGTTAACTCATCCACCAGATTAAATTGTCTGAAAAGATAGCCTATGTTACCACGCCTAAGTTTCATACGTTGACTATCACTTAAAAAACCAACCTCCCTATTCATAAAAAACACCTCTCCATAATCGGGTTGTTCTAACAATCCAATAATATTGAAAAGCGTAGATTTACCACTGCCTGAAGGACCAGAAACGGCAACAAACTCACCTTCGTCTATATCAATATTAACATTGATTAGAGCAGAAGTCTGTACATCATGACTCCTATATCCTTTGACTAAATTACGAGTATAAATCATACTAAATGTTCTAAAACGGACACTTCATGTTCGGTATCGAACATAAAAACCTCAGAGAATTATACTCAACAATTATAAGCAGAAACTTAAATTGTTAAATACAATTCTAATTACCAAGGACTTAATACTAAATAATTACGCCTAATTTTTACTTAAAAATTAAATGCGGTTTGATTTATATTTTATTAAAATCACAAATCATGCCACTAAACATAGAACTTTGATCAACAACAACTTAACATAACAATGTGCGATTTCGTACAACAATCACCCTAAAGAAAGTATATTTTTCTTAAATTTGAAAAAAAGAAAACATATTATGGCAGAAAAAAACGGACGCATATTGGCAGTGGATGACAATGCGGACATCCTTTTTGCATTAAAGATGCTTTTAAAACCACATTTTGAGATAATACGTACAGAAACAAATCCTGAGCGTATACCTCAACACATGGCCGAAGAAGATTTTGATGTTATTTTGTTAGATATGAATTTTAACAAAGATGCCATCAGTGGAAAGGAAGGGTTTACTTGGCTTAACAAAATACTTGAAATAGACCCCAATGCTGTAGTATTATTTATTACAGCCTATGGTGATGTTGAAAAATCTGTAAAAGCAATAAAAGCAGGGGCTGCCGATTTCATAATAAAACCATGGCAAAATGAAAAATTACTAGCCACCATATGGTCGGCTATGAAATTAAAGAAGTCACAAAAAGAAGTTTCAGACCTAAGGGAAAGGCAAAAAGAAATTAACACTATAATGGACCAACCTTTTGCCGACTTCATAGGAATTAGTCCAAGTATGCAAAAGGTATTTAAAACAATTCAAAAAGTTGCAGCCACAGATGCTAACGTTTTAATACTTGGTGAAAATGGGACAGGAAAAGAATTGGTAGCAAGAGCACTGCATAGGCACTCACTTAGAAAAAATGAAACATTTATTAGTGTTGATTTAGGTGCTTTGAGCGAATCGCTATTTGAAAGCGAGCTATTTGGCCATATGAAAGGTGCATTTACAGATGCCAAGACGGATCGCCCGGGACGATTTGAACTTGCCTCAGGAGGTACGCTTTTCCTGGACGAAATAGGAAACCTTTCACTTCCACTACAGGCAAAACTTCTAACTGTTTTAGAACGAAGAGAAGTTATACGGGTAGGTGCCAACAAACCAACGCCGATAAACATACGCCTAATTAGTGCTACAAATATGGGAATTAAGCAAATGGCATTAGAGGGAGGATTCAGGCAAGATTTACTATATCGTATCAACACAGTGGAAATCGACCTGCCACCTTTACGTGAAAGACAAGAAGATATTCCGATACTGGCACAACACTTTCTTAAAATATATGCAAAAAAATATAACAGAAAAACATCCAAACTCAACTCCTCTGTCATCAAAAAACTATCAAGCTACCCTTGGCCGGGAAATGTAAGAGAATTTCAACATGTAATTGAAAGAGCTATTATCATGAGTGATAGCACAACCCTAACCGAACAAGACTTTCAATTAAACACTCAAGAACAAGTCAGTGGAGGACTCGACTTAAATACTTATAATTTAGATGAAGTAGAGCGAATGGTTATAGAAAAAGTATTGAGAAACAATAGAGGGAATGTATCAAAAGCAGCCTCCGAACTCGGTCTAACAAGAACCTCATTATATAGGAGATTAGAAAAACATGGTCTTTAAAAATTTTAGATTCAATCTCATATTCAGAATCATACTGCTTACAGTAAACCTGTTTGTATTTGTTTGGCTACTCGAACAAAAACAACTAACATTTACCATGCTTTTCTTTGCTTTATTAGCATTTATTCAAATTGTACTACTAATTAAACATCTTGATAAAACAAATCAAATACTCGACAGTTTCCTCCAATCTATACGCTACTCCGATTTCTCACGAACATTTCAAATTGATAGTACAGAAACCTCACTTAATAAATTAAAGGCTACTCTCAATGAGGTAATACAAGACTTCCAAACAGTAAAAGCAGAAAAAGAAGAAAGTTACCACTACCTTCAAACAGTAATTCAACATATAGGTATAGCATTAATAGCTTACCAACAAGACGGATCTGTTGAGTTAATTAACAATGCCACAAAAAAACTTTTTCAGATTAAAAATATGAGCAACATTCAAATGCTCAAAAAATATAATCCCGAATTAGTCAAAAAACTTTTAACCATTAAACATGGTGAAAATGCCCTTGTAAAAATAAGAGACAAGGATGACCTTCTGCAGTTATCTATTTACGGCACTGAATTTAAAATTCGAAACCGTAATATAATGCTGATTTCAATAAAGAATATTCAACACGAGCTGGATGAAAAAGAAATGGAGGCATGGCAAAAACTAATTAGAGTACTTACCCATGAAATAATGAATTCAATTACTCCAATATCTTCTCTTTCATCCACAGTAAATCTACTTATGGATGATATGATTTCATCTCTAAATAAAAACGATGCCTGTAGTGAGAAAATGGAAGACTTACAGGAAATAAATTTAGCATTAAAAACAATACATAAAAGAACCGAAGGACTGATTCATTTTGTCAATACTTATAGGAATCTAACTCGTATTCCAACTCCAAATTTCAATATTTTTCCAGTAGAAAGGTTATTTCAAAATATCTATGAATTACATCGTAGCGAATTAGAAGCTAAAAATATTGAATGTGAAATTTCTATTGAACCTAGCAGTTTAGAATTATCGGCCGATGAACAGTTAATTGAGCAGGTATTAATAAATCTCATTTCTAATTCAATACAAGCATTGGAGGGTAGACAAAATGCTAAAATAAGCCTCAATGCGTTTTTAAACAAAAGAGGAAAAATTAATATTCTGGTAACAGATAATGGACCCGGTATTTTGCCGGAAGTTTTAGACAAAATATTCATCCCTTTCTTCTCCACAAAACCTCAAGGCTCAGGTATAGGATTAAGCCTCTCGCGACAAATATTAAGACTACATGAGGGAAGTATAAATGCCTTTTCGGAGGCTAACAAAGAGACTAAATTTATATTGACCTTTTAATTATTCTTACTCAAAAGATGACTCCAGACTATTCAAGCGATTAAACATCACTGCCAAATGAGCATAAAGAGAGGTATTTTGCACAACAACACCCTCAGGAACAGCAATACGCACAGGGGTAAAATTCCATATAGCCTTAATACCATTGGCGATCATCATATTGGCAACATCCTGAGCATTGGCAGCCGGTACAGTAAGAATCCCAATACGTGAACCCTTAACATTCTTATTTGCAAATTCATCAACATGAGCAATAGAAACACCCCCGATAGAATGACCAATAACTAAGGGATTAACATCAAAAGCTGCAACAATTTTTAAACCATATTGAACAAGGCCATGATCATGTAATAAAGCAGTACCCAGACTTCCGGCACCAAATAAAAAAGCTTCATCCATAACCCTGAAACCCAAAAAATCTTCCAAGGCATCAATTAAAGGTTCTACCTCATACCCTACACGGGTTTTTCCAGTTATACCGGTATAAGATAAATCTTTAGTAACCTGAGTAGGGTCAACTCCATTATCGCGAGCAATTAAAGTAGAAGACACATATTTACTTCCTCTATTATGCTCTAATTTAAGATAGGCCAAATAACACGGCATACGGCGTAATGCCGGCTCTGGTACAAGGGTGTTTTTCTTTTTATTGCTACCTGACTCCATGTTCTTTGTTGGGTTTAATTACCAATTAACACAAAAATAATAAGATTTTCAATTAAAGAAACCAATCTTCAATAATAATGTCCACCCCAGAGACTACAAAACAATAAATCCTTTACTATAAAACAGCAGATACCAATTTATATTCTTTATCAAAAAAGAAATAAAGACAAGTCATCTACAAACAGATTCAGATTAGGGTTAAAAAAAAAGACCACCAAAGGTAGTCTTTTCGATAAAGTGGGCGCTAACGGATTCGAACCGCTGACCCTCTGGGTGTAAACCAGA
>Ga0055584_100007644_pt1 | contig 10586 bp, 8 predicted proteins | sample OSDHelmetaG_FD_58716 | JGI IMG/M metagenome (GOLD analysis project Ga0055584, IMG submission 58716) | Pelagic marine sediment microbial communities from the LTER site Helgoland, North Sea, for post-phytoplankton bloom and carbon turnover... | ecosystem: Environmental > Aquatic > Marine >...
CAAAATGGGCGCCGGCGCAGAAAAGCTAGATAAAACCTGCAGCGGCCTGATCCGCCACCACCTGAAAAAGCAAAAGAATTTCACCGGGCAGGCGGGGCAAACCCTTATGCTCTCACCCGCACAAGGAAGCCGCTATACGCGCATTATCCTACTCGGGCTGGGTGACCCGGCAAAACCGGAGATGAATGATTATGAAGCCGCCGGCGGGAAGCTTTATTTAACACTGGCCGCAGCCGGTGCCGTCAAAGTGATGATGGCCTGTGACGGCGAAAAAACAAAAGACAGCGCCGCCCATATTGCTATGGGTTTAAAGCTACGCTCCTACAGCTTTGATAAATACAAAACCACCGGAAAGAAAAAAGGCAACACGACTGAAAAACTTAAAACCGTTGATGTCACCGGCGCGCCAGCCGCCGCCGCAAAAAAATTCAAGACACTGGAAAAAGTCGCAAGCGGCATGTTCTGGGCACGCGACCTAGTCAATGAACCGCCCAATATTTTATACCCGGACAGCTTTGCCAAACGGATCAAGTCCGAGCTGGCACCGCTGGGCGTGGATGTTGAGGTTATCGGCGAAAAACGCATGAAAGAGTTGGGTTTTTATGCCCATCTGGCAGTCGGTATGGCCTCTGCCTTCAAGCCACGCGTTGTGATCATGCGTTGGCACGGTGGCAAGAAAACCAAATCAAAAACCATGCAAAAACCTCTCGCCTTTGTCGGCAAGGGCCTGACCTTTGATACGGGCGGCGTCAATATAAAGCCGAGCGGCGGCATGGAAGAAATGAAACTGGACATGGGTGGCGCGGCGGCTGTGGTCGGTTTGATGAAATCACTGGCACTGCGCAAATCAAAAGCACAAGTTATCGGCATTGTCGGGCTGGCTGAAAATGCGGTAGACGGAACCGCATACCGTCCCAGTGATGTTTTGAAAACAATGAATGGAAAAACAGTCGAAGTCATGAACACCGATGCCGAAGGACGGCTGGTGCTGGCTGATTGCATGACCTATGTACAGCGCAAATACAAACCACGGCTCATGATTGATCTGGCCACATTAACAGGCGCCATGATGATAGCACTGGGCACGGAATATTGTGGTGTCTTCGCCAATGACGATAAAATGTGGAAACAAATGGAAAGCGCCAGCGCCAATAGCGGTGAAAAGCTTTGGCGGATGCCGCTAGATGAAGCCTATCGAAGGGAAATGGACAGCGCGATTGCCGATGTCAAAACGCTGGGGGGCGGACGTTATGGCGGCGCCTGTACAGCGGCTGGGTTTTTAGAGGGCTTCGTCGATGACAAGCGCCCGTGGGCGCATATGGACATTGCCGGTGCCGCATGGGTCAAAGCCGACAAACCAACCTGCCCCAAGCCTGCCACGGGCTTCGGCGTACGTGTTCTTGACAGATTCGTGGCAGATCACTACGAATAGCCACCGTGAAAACAAATCTGAAATCTGTACGCGCAGGAACGAAAGCCTCTGCGCAAGATGACGATGCCGCCCTGAAAAAGGTCGCGGCCCGTTACACCGTGAGCGTAACGGATGCCGTCCTCAAAACAATAAAATCCCCTGGCGACCCGGTTGCCTTACAATATATGCCGCAGGCAGCAGAACTGGTAACACGGCCAGAAGAATTGCGCGACCCGATCGGCGATCAAAACCACAGCCCCGTGCGCGGTATCGTGCACCGTTACCCGGACCGCGTACTGCTAATGCCTGTTAATATATGCGCGGTATATTGCCGCTTTTGTTTCCGGCGAGAGCATATCGGGCCGGGACAAAAAGCATTAAAACCAGAAGAGCTTGAATCGGCACTGGATTACATACGTGCTGATAAAAACATCTGGGAAGTTATTTTGTCCGGAGGCGATCCTTTAATTTTAGGTGCCGCACGATTGCAAAAAATTATACGTGCATTAGATAACATCGACCATGTAAAAACCATCCGTATTCACACACGTATACCGGTCGCTGATCCGGACCGTATTCATGATGCGCTGTGCGCGGCGCTACAAACAACGACGAAACCGGTTTATATTTTAATTCACACCAACCACGCGCAGGAACTATCGGACGAAGCGCGCGGTGCTTTTAAAAAACTACAGCGTGCAGGTGCGCACTTACTCTCACAAAGTGTGTTGCTGAAAAATGTAAATGACAAGGCGGCCACACTGGAAGAATTATTCCGGACGCTGGTAGCCTGCGGCATAAAACCCTATTACCTGCATCATCCTGACCTCGCCTCCGGCACAGGACATTTCCGGCTTTCATTAAAAGAAGGGCTGGCCATCGTAAATCAATTACGCGGGCAGCTTTCCGGCCTATGCCTGCCCACCTATATGCTCGATATTCCCGGCGGACACGGCAAAGTGCCTATAGATTCGCATCATATCGTCGAAAATGCCGATGGCACATATACCGTGATTGATCCCTTCGGCAATCACCATAATTACCCATAATCCGTGTGGATTTGACAGTAATTATAGCCCCTGCTATGAATCACCACAGATTCACATATTAGCAATAAGCAGGGGAAACGATGGAAAACAATCGCACAGCGCAAACACATATCGGCAAACTGAACATTCAATTCAAGGCAGAAACATCCTTGGCAGAAGACAAGAGCGCCACCATTATTCCTCTTTATAAGAACAGCGCACAATTTGAAAATTTCCACGACGAGATGGGCGCGCAAAAAGACTTCACCAACGAGCGCGGACGGACATTGGTTGTACCATCCAAAGAAGGTACAAAAGTTTACCTGAACATGGGCAAGCCGAAAGAAATGAATGAAAAGGCTGCAAAGAAATTAGCCGCACCTGTTCTTAAAACTCTGCTGAGAAATAAAATTGAAAAAGTCAGCATGAACCTGACAAACACATCTACATCCGCCAAATTGTCACCCGAATCCGTTGCCGCCATTCTGGCAGACGGTATGCTCGCGCAATCATACAGCTTTAACAAATATCAAACACAAGACTGGAAAGACCGGAATCATCCTCAATCAAAACTGCAGGATGTCGATTTCATTGTGAACGACCCGGCCAAAGCAGAGCAAGAATTTACACCGTTAAAAGATATCACCGAAAGTGCCTTCTGGTGCGCGGACCTTGCCAACGAACCGGCGAACAAACTGACCGCTAAAATTTATGCCAGCAGACTGCGCGATGAATTACAGGATCTACCAAATATGAAAGTTAAAGTCCTGAGAAAAGCAGATATTGAAGATCTGGGCATGGGAGGGCTTATGGCTGTTAATCAAGGAAGTGCGCAGCCACCACGTGTTGTGATCATGGAATATGACGGCACAAACGGCAAATCTAAACGCCCGTTTGGCATGGTTGGCAAAGGATTGACGCACGATAATGGCGGCATCTCATTAAAGCCCAGCGCGAAAATGGAACAAATGAAAATGGATATGCATGGATCAGCCACCGTGGTCGGTACCATGCGGGCGCTGGCAAAGACCAGCGCACCGGTGCATGTTGTCGCCGTTGTTTTAATGACGGACAACAAACCGGACGGCAATGCCGTCAACCCCGGTGACGTCATCACCCATATGAATGGCATGACAACAGAAATCATCAACACCGATGCCGAAGGTCGCCTGGTTCTGGCGGATGGCCTAAGCTATATCCAAAAATTCCACAACCCGCATACAATCGTTGATGTCGCCACACTAACCGGAGCCGTTGTTATGGCCCTCGGTCACAAATATTCCGGTGTCTTTACACCACACGACAAATTGTGGGAACAAATGGATAAGGCCGGAAAAGAAACGGGCGAGCTCAGCTGGCGACTGCCACTACATAGTGAATTTCACAATGCACTGCATGCAAAACATTCTGATTTGTTGAATGTTGGTGGCCCTCCGGGTGCCAGTGCCGCTGCCGAGTTCCTGCACCATTTCATTGAAAAAGATGCGCAAGGAAAACCAAAAAGCGATTGGGTTCACGACGACATCGCCGGCGCGAGCATGCCGCCAAACGGTGTTGCATTCGGTTACGGCGTGCGCAAACTAACAAATATGATTACAACAAACTACGCCGTGACCAAGAGCAAAAAGAAAGACTCACCCGCACCATAATTTTCTATGCTGCCACGGCAGCAAAGAAATCAGCAGGCGCTGCAATAAATTCCGGGTTCAGGAATTTACGATCCGCGTGACCGTAGGTGAAGGGCTGGTAATCAGTTGTACCCAGCATACCACCGGCCGCGCGCAAAATCGCATCACCCGCCGCCGTATCCCATTCGCAAGTCGGGCCAAAGCGCGGATACAAATCAGCACGGCCCATAGCAACCGTACATATTTTTAAGGAACTGCCACGCTTGAGAAGCTTTTCAACTTTATAACCATCCAAAAAACGATCAAGCTTTGCGCCATCACCGTGATTACGGCTGGCGACAACGGTCATACCTTCTTTGGGCACACGCCGCACACGAACGGGCTTTTCCTGATCGGTATCTTCCATCCAGCGCACAGCGCTTCCCGGCTCGTGCCCGGCATAAAGCTCGCCTTTGGCCGGTGCATAAACAACGCCCAGAACAGGCACACCCTTATGGATCAAGGCAATATTGACCGTATACTCGCCACTGCCCGATATAAATTCCTTGGTCCCGTCCAGCGGATCAACCAACCAGAAATACTCTGCACCGGTTAAATCCGGAAGCTTTCCGGCGGACGCCGCCTCTTCACCAATGATCGGCACGGCGGGCAAAGCCTCTTTTAATTTTGCTGTGATAATATCTTCTGCCGCTTCATCAGCCGCCGTTACCGGAGATCCATCACCTTTGGTTTCCGCACCGACATAACCGGATTCATCAAAATATTCCAACGTGACATGACCGGCCTCCACCGCGATACGGCGTACGACATTACACAAAGCAGCATGGTGCGTAAGGAGCTGATCAGCCTGCAAGTGCTTTTTCCTTCTTGCTATTTTTTTGCGCGGATGACGGCAGAGCAACAATTTCTTCGATATAACGTATCACCTGCGCCACACATGTTTCGAGATCATTATCTTGTGTGTCTACGACCATTTCCGGATTTTCCGGTGGCTCATACGGGGAATCAATACCGGTAAAATCACTGATCTCCCCTTTGCGCGCTTTTTTATACAACCCCTTCGGGTCACGGCTTTCGCAAGTCGCCAGATCAGCCTGCACATGAATTTCATGGAAAAGCTCCGGTGCCGCTTTACGGGCGCGGTCACGATCGGAACGATAGGGCGAGATAAACGCCGTAATCACAATCTGTCCTGCATCCGACATTAAACCCGCCACTTCACCAATGCGGCGAATGTTTTCGGCACGATCTTCCGGTGAGAAACCCAAATCCGTATTCAGACCATGACGCACATTATCGCCGTCCAAAACATAAGTATGATAACCCTTTTCAAACAGTGCTTTTTCCACCGCCATCGCCAGAGTCGATTTCCCGGCACCCGAAAGACCCGTGAACCAGAAAATGCCGCCGTAATGTCCCTTTAGCTGTGCCCGGTTATCACGGTCAAGCAAGTGACTAACATTAGAAATATTTTTCGATTTGGTCACAACAGTACGGCGCTGATCGGCATAACCTTCCATGCCGAGCGTCCCGCCACCGACAACATCATGGCCTTCATAAATCACCATTCGTCCGGTACGGGCATTGTCGATGTAAGAATCAATCGGCAACAAATCGCGCGCGCGCAAGGTAACTTCAGCCACCATATTACGGGCCACTTCGCGCCCCTTCTCATCCTGCGCCAGATCCTGCGTATCGATCACGCGGTCAATTGACTGCACAGAAACCATCGACTCCAATGTGCCGTAGCGCACCTTATAAACGTTCCCCACCTTCAGCGGCTTGTCAGCCAGCCAAAAAATACTAGCGCGGAAAACATTGGACAACATAGGCGGATTTTTTTCATGGCTACCAATATGCCCGCGCTCAACAAAGATTTTCTGGTCCAGCGTAAAACCAACGGATTCGCCGGCATGCGCCTCGACCTTATCTTTATTGGACGGCCACACTTCCAGCGATGTGATTTTTGCCTTTTCGCCCGTCGGGGAGAACAGCAATGTATCACCCTTGCGCAAAATGCCGGTTTCAACGCGGCCAACCACTATACGTTTACCACCATCCTGAAAATAAACATCCTGCACCGGGAAACGTAAGGGACGGGCCGTTGGCGGTGCGGCAACTTCAAAGCTGTCAAACACATCCAGCAAATTCTTACCCTGATACCACGACAACTTACCACCGCCTTGTGCGATCATATCGCCGTGACGCGCGGAAATCGGCAGAATGTGCGACGCAGACAAACCAATCGATTGCAGATACCTCACAACGTCTTTGGATACTTCCGCAAATCGTTCCGGGTCGTAATTAACCAAATCCATTTTATTAATGACCACAGCGACTTGCTGCACACCGATCAGACTCAATAAATAAGCATGGCGGCGCGTTTGTTCCTGTACACCTTCATCGGCATCAACAACAAGGATAGCCGCATCCGCCGCCGCCGCGCCAGAAATCATGTTCTTAAGAAATTCCCGGTGACCCGGCGCATCGATAATCACGTAATCGCGCAGCTTCGTCTTGAACCAGATCTGTGTCGTATCAATCGTAATAGCCTGATCGCGCTCGGCCTGAAACGCATCCAGCACAAACGACCATTCAATCGCATCGGTGCCGCGCTTTTTGCTGATTTTTTCAAGCTCTTCTTTCTTGCCTGCGGGCAAGCTGCCAGTGTCATACAGCAAACGACCGATCAATGTCGATTTGCCATGATCAACATGACCGACAATCACAACGCGCAAATGTTGGTGCTCAAGAGTTGTCATTTTACTGTCATCCGTTCCATTTCTTTTTTATTGCGGAGGCACGAAGACGCGGGGACTTCTTCGGCTTTAAACCAATACTGAGATACCCCATCACCATCTATAAAAAAATCTCTTTTGAATGGATTTTTAGCATACATATTGTGATATATATTTATGTACGGCTTTAAAGAAGCCCTGTCTTTACAGTCATAACAAATATCAGCTATCGCACTGATGCTTGTATTTTGTTTTTCTCTCATTTTTGAATTTCTTCCATAGAACATATCTCCGGTGTGCCCCGTTTTCTTATCAATTAAGATAGTCTTATCGCCATACATACCAGCGACCATAGATTCAAATCTGGTAAAACCCACTCTATGCACATCACACATTATAAGCATTGTTGGAGCATTATATCCCTGAAGCTGTCCCTTTGCTTCGCCTATGGATTTTCTAACTTTATCGCCGGGTTTAAAGCCATAGACTTGGTCTATTTTATATCCCACAACATTCAGCTGCTTAATCTCAGCAAAAAAATGACCAGATAAATTTCTTACAAAATAGTCAGGAGTTCGCTTGTTCAATTCTGGAATTTTACAGGCCTTCCACTTTTGAAACTGGCAAACCTCAAGAAATAATTCTACTGCATCCACATCGTTTGACATTTCTAACTTCACGCCTCTCCACACTTCGCGGTTATTCTTTCTTCCTATAGATCCCGGCCTGCGCCGGGATGACGGGTGAGGGGGCGGTCATCACATATACCCGCCTGCTCTTAACCGCTCGAAACTGTCTTCTGCTTCATGATCCATGGAGCGGCCCGCACGTTCGGACGTGTTCGTTGTTTCCAGTTCATGAATAATATCATCAATCGTTGCGGCTTGGCTGTCGACCGGGAAGGTGATGTTCTTCTCGCCCAGCGAGCGGTAGCGTTTGCCATCGCGCGAAAAATACAGCGGCACGACCGGAATATTTTCGCGCTTGGTGTAGCGCCAGATATCAATCTCCGTCCAGTGCAGCAACGGATGAATGCGCACATGGCAACCATCAGGAAAGTCGGTTTTATATTGATCCCAAAACTCGGCCGGCTGGTCCTTGAAATCCCAGACACCGTCCAGCGTACGCGGCGAGAAAACACGCTCCTTCGCCCGCATCGATTGTTCATCCCGGCGTATGCCCGCAATGATGCCACGATACTTTTCGCGCTCCAGCAGGTTACGCAAGCCTTCTGTCTTGCGGGTGGCCGCACGGGTCGCCGGCGGCAAGGTCTGGTCCATATCCGCTTCCGGCGGGCACATCTCCACTTGCAGCGGCAAATCCCAATCCTTAACGATTTTATCGCGAAATTCATAAACCTCCGGCAGCTCCATTTCCGTATCAAGCTGCACCAGCGGAAAAGGCACCCGGCCATAAAAGGCCTTGCGGATCATCCATAGCAAGGCATTGGAATCCTTGCCAATTGACCACAGCAGCGCTAGAGGCTCAATCCGGTTATAAGCCTCCCGCAGGATGTAAAGAGATCGATTTTCAAGGTCATCAAGATAATGGTACATGTCGGCCTTTATATCCCAATAAGGGCTTCTTTTAAAATGTTTTTTAATCCTAGCGACAAAAGCATATCAAATTATGGGAATAATTATTTTGCAGGCCGCGAGTGGAAAAGGTTGACTCGGATCAAGGGGTTGGGTATAAAACCCTTGTCTTAGTAAAAACTCCACCAAAAAATATGGGTTTTAAAGAAGACGGGATAAATCCCGCGCTGCCGGAAAGCTTGGTTTTTCCTTGCCAGCGGCGCTTTAGGAAAATAGAAACAATTCAAAAAAATCATCATAAGAAGCGGAACAGCGATTTTGTCAGCACAGGCAACATCCGGACAAGTTGAAACGGAAAAAGAGTATTTCATGGATCTGCAGGAACTGAAAACACGTTCGCCAGCGGAATTGCTGGCCTTCGCGGAAGAACTGGGCATCGAAAACTGCGCATCACTACGCAAACAAGATATGATGTTTGCCATTTTGAAAGAGCTCGCCAATCAGGGCGTGCCCATTTCAGGCACAGGCGTTTTGGAAGTGTTGCAAGACGGCTTCGGCTTTTTGCGCAGTCCCGAAGAAAACTATCTGCCCGGACCGGATGACATTTATGTGTCCCCGTCACAAGTGCGGCGCTTTGGACTGCGTACTGGTGATATCGTCGAAGGCGAAATCCGCGCCCCCAAAGATTCAGAGCGTTACTTTGCGCTGTTGCGCGTCGGCGCGATCAACAATGAGGGGCCGGACAAAGTCCGCCACCGCATTAACTTTGATAACCTGACCCCGCTATATCCGGACCGCAAGATCAAGCTGGAACTGGAAGACCCTACTAAAAAGAACATGACACAGCGCATTATCGAGCTGGTATCGCCGATAGGCTTTGGCCAACGCTCACTGATCGTTGCACCGCCGCGCACCGGTAAAACAGTGATGATGCAGGATATTGCGCATTCCATTGCCGCCAACCATCCGGAAGCATATTTGATTGTTCTTCTGATCGATGAACGGCCGGAAGAAGTAACCGACATGGCACGCAGCGTACGCGGCGAAGTCATTTCATCCACCTTCGATGAACCCGCCGCCCGCCACGTAGCGGTTGCGGAAATGGTCATGGAAAAAGCCAAGCGGCTGGTCGAACACAAGCGCGATGTTATCGTCCTTCTGGATTCGATTACACGTCTAGCACGGGCATATAACACGGTCGTACCATCATCCGGTAAAGTTCTAACCGGTGGTGTGGATGCCAACGCCCTGCAACGCCCGAAGCGTTTCTTCGGTGCCGCCCGTAACATTGAGCAAGGCGGATCATTAACAATCATTGCAACAGCACTGATTGAAACCGGTAGCCGTATGGACGAAGTTATCTTCGAAGAATTCAAGGGCACTGGTAACTCCGAGATTGTTCTGGAGCGTAAAATTTCCGACAAACGCGTCTTCCCGTCCATCGACATCCAAAAATCCGGTACACGGAAAGAAGAGTTGCTGGTCGACAAGGGGACATTGTCGAAAATGTGGGTCTTGCGCCGCATCCTCAACCCGATGGGTACAGTGGACGCTGTCGAGTTCCTGCTTGATAAGCTAAAAGATACAAAATCAAACGACGATTTCTTCCAGATGATGAATCAATAACCTTAATTGTTTTCAGGAGGTCACTATGACAGACGAAGTTAAAGACACAAAAGAACCCAATGTAACAAAAAAAGAACTGGGCGATTTTGAAATTGCCGGTATCAATGTGCGGCAGCGCGGCTTGGCGCTGTGGAACGGTGAAGTTCCGCTGGCGCAAACATTCTGGATTTATTACTTCATCAGCATTTTCGTGATGAAAGTTATTGGTAACGCCGTAGGCGGCCCGATAGGTATGATTTTTGGCCTGCTGGCGATTGGCTGGGCTGGATTCATGGTCATGCCGATTTTGAGTGCTGCGGAAAAATACACGGGCGCTAAACATTGGGCGCTGGCTGCCAAGATTGCAGCGGTACTGATTGGTCTGGGCGTTTTGATCAATCTGTTTACCGGCTGATCTTTCATTAAAGACAGGCTTTATTATTATTGAACGCGCGGAGGAAAAATCCTCTGCGCGTTCTGCTTTTTCGCTGTCGGTGCTGTGATCTAATTCTTTTAAGCGCGCCATTTTTTCATCCATTCTTATTTGCTGCTTCATCAGTTGCAGGGACAGGCGTTGCAAGCGCATGGCCACGCGCAGCGCTTTCATGGGCGCAGAACGCTGCCCGTGTTTGTAGGCGTTA
>Ga0055584_100007646_pt1 | contig 10585 bp, 12 predicted proteins | sample OSDHelmetaG_FD_58716 | JGI IMG/M metagenome (GOLD analysis project Ga0055584, IMG submission 58716) | Pelagic marine sediment microbial communities from the LTER site Helgoland, North Sea, for post-phytoplankton bloom and carbon turnover... | ecosystem: Environmental > Aquatic > Marine >...
ACAAGTGCAGGCGGCAGTAATATTGCAACAACACAGTATGTTGTTGACAGTATTGGAAATATTAGCGGAAGCTCAATAGTAAATGGTTCAAGTAATGTTGCTATTGCTACAACTGGCGGCAACATTACTAGTAGTGTTGCTGGTACACTAGTTTCAACAACCGCTACAACTGGTATTGAAATTACTGGTACTGTAGTTGCAACTGGAAACGTGAGTGGTGGAAATATTGTTGCTACAAGCGATGTAACAGCCGCTACAGTTACATCAACTGGTGCAATTAATACTGGAACTGTTATTATTGCAACAGGTAACATTGATGGTGGTAACTTAAACACAGGTGGCGCAGTTGTTGCAACCGGTGATGTTACTGCAAATGCATTTATTGGTGATGGTAGTCAAATTACAGGATTACCAGCGTCTTATGGTAACACTGAAGTTCAAGCATTTTTGCCAACTTATACAGGTAATTTAATAAGTTTAACTGGAGATGTTACAACTACCGCTAATTTAAGTGCCACAAACTTAACTGGAACACTCAGTACAGCAAGTCAAACAAACATTACAGCCGTTGGTGCATTAGTTACTGGTAGTATTGCTAGTGGATTTGGTACTATTAATATTGGTGCTAACAATCTAACAGTTGGGAATATTATAGCAGGGGCAGGCAACGCCGCAGCAAATATTGGTAGTACTAGCGATCAATTTAACACAGTACATGCACTTGCAACCAGTGCACAGTATGCTGACTTAGCAGAGATATACAGCGCAGACGCAGAATATGAACCTGGTACAGTAGTACGAATTGGTGGCGAAGCAGAAATTACACAAACTACAGATCATGCTGACACAGAAGTATTTGGTGTTATATCAACACAACCAGCTTACTTAATGAACAATATTGCAGTAGGTATACCAGTAGCATTGCAAGGCCGAGTTCCATGCAAAGTAGTTGGACGAGTTCGCAAAGGAGAAAGACTTGTGAGCAGTGATGTTCCTGGTGTTGCCTGGGCACAAGGCGAATATGATTATGACGCTAGAGCTATAATTGGCAGAGCACTTACTGATAAAACTGACGGTGACGAAGGCTTAATTGAAATAACAGTTGGAACAAAATGACTTTAGGAAATTTTCGTAAAGATTATATTGGCGAATATATTTTAACTAAAACTACAATACGCGATGGTAAAAAAATTCAAGAACGTGAATGGGTTGACAACCCTATTAAAAACCAGCACATTAGTAATCGTGCTAGTGTGTTGGGAAGTAGTATTGATAAAGATTATTTAAATTTTGAATTTCTCAGAAGACACAGAGGCGGCCTGCTTGCAAGTAAAAAGTTGCAGATATATGGCACATATGATTTACTTGAACACAGCTATATGAACTTTATGGTTTGTTTAGATAAAGACAACTTACCTAATTTAATTGAACGCAACTATGACGAGGAGACTATTGTTTACACTAGTGTAAAAAATTGTCTTAGATATCCTGGACATTTTTACATTGTCCCGCATACACCTCAATTAGATGAACGTGCAATGATATTGTATTGTGCAGCGTTTGATGGACATAACGAAATCTTTATGCACGGGTATCATTATAATGACAGCAACCGCGATGATCAATCACTTCAGGTAAAACAAATTGGTGCAATATTTAATGCATATCCCAGCATTGAATTTAACTTTGTTGGGCACAGAGGTGCAGTACCCAAGTATTGGGAAGGATGCGATAATTTTTCATATATGAGTTATCCAGAGTGGGTAAGTCATTGTGATATTGGATTTGTATAAGTTAGTGTTTTGTTTCTGCTAAACTTTCTTCTCTGTCAATCACAATATCAATTTTTGTTTTAATTTCTTCAAAATTAGTAGTGTTCCATAATCCAGGATGCAATGGTTTAGGCAACACATTTTTATCTATCCAAGCATACCCTACGTGTTCCCAATTTAACTTTGGTAAAAATTCGTCAATAACTTTGCATATAAATGTATGGTAATGAAACCTTTTGTCAAAACTTGTGAATTTGTCAATTGGGGTTAGTTGTGTATACTCAGGCATAAATCCTATTTCTTCAACACATTCTCTAGTTATTGTATCAAGTAATGTTTCACCAACTTCGACTTTGCCACCGGCTAGTCCCCAACTACCAAAGTGTTTAGAATCATTTCTCATCAAGTATAGATATTTTTGTGTAGTTATACAGTAAAACCAAATACCAACTGCATTTATAGTACCAGTGCCCATTCTCCACCTTTATATAATCCTTCATAACTTTTCATCCAACTAGTTCCAGTCCATTTATATTGTACACTTGTTGCACTATTAGTCATAAACTGCACTGAAGTAACCTGACTTGCGTTGAAGCTAATGCCCCATGCACCATCATTGAATTCGATTATGTCGTTTGTTTTAGCAACTATATCGCCCCAAGAAGTTGAAGGGCTAGTATTACTTGCATCGCCAATGTCATTAACCAGCAAGTATCGTTGGCCTTGTACTGCATCAGCTAGTCCTGCACCTGGTCCACTTATTAAAGGATCAATAATTGCATCAACTGTGCCCAATGTGTTTGATGGTATGGTATCTGAATCAATTGAAAACAATAAAAATCTTGGATCAGTTGGATCTATTGTAATAGTTCCAACAATTTCACTATTATCACTCCAATCTCCGTCAAGTCTTAATTGGCTTATTCCAGGCCTCATTTGACCATACATATTGATTACAGTGTTCCAACTCAGATGACTTGATGTTAATTCTGTAGTGGGAGTTAAGCTAGTATTGCTTGGTTGTACCGCTGTTGCATTTTCAACAATTTGTAATTTGTTTCCAATTAACAATACTTGATATGCATAAGGAGTTACTTTTAATCTTGTTCCCATTAGCAAATCGTTATCAGTAATTGAATCATTTAAATCACCGTTACTGTCGTGTATACTAGCAACAACACGTTCGACTATACCTAGTTTTTTAACTTTAGCCGGGCTACTAATCCAAATTGGTAAAGCAAAACTCATAGTCATAACATCAATAGAGTCATCTACTCCTGTTGGAATACTTCGACTACTCCAATTCACGTTGCTGAGTTCAGCAACACTAAGGCTAGTCCAGTCTAAAAAATTATCAGTGCTTTGAAGTTCCAATGATGGATTAAATAATGTTGCTATTTGTTCAAACAATTGAAACTTTTGATGTGTATTACTGGTCCACAAATCTGCATTTATTGTCATGTTATATGGAACAGGCATTAATCTTTCAATGGTAAAAGCATTGCCTTGTGAAGTGTCATATGAATCAGTTTCTTCGTCATATGTTCGTTGTCTAACTTGTTGTTTATCTACGTAGTAAGGCTCTTGTATCCGGCTCCGATCATATTGCATCCCGGTAATATAAAAAGTCATTAATGGTGTGCTGGGCATCTTGTTAGAACTATTTTGTTGTATAATAGTTTGTGCATTACGTGATGCATCGCCATAACGAACAGGTAATCTCAACAATGTTGGTTCACCCCCTGGTTCTGTTTTACCATATTCAACTTGAAAATTACTAAAGATTCGAGCAAATTGTAATAGAAATCTTCTTATCTGATCATCATAAAAGAACTGTTGCACTAATTTTAGCCTCCGTTATCGGCTTTTGGTTTTAACAAATCACTTAAACTTTGTCTACTTGGAATAGTATCTCGGTCAGTTGTTTGTACAGTAGCAGTGTTATTTACAAAGCTAGAACGCAATGTTTTATTATTTGCACCGTTTGTTAAATCAGTACGTACACCATCTTCCATTCTTGTCCAACTTTTGCCATTGTATCTAAATAATCTATTAGGATAATAATCTAACCTCAGCGCATACTCTCCTTCTTTAGGAGATAGTGGAAATGCCACACCGGGTGTAACTGCTAGTCCGTTAGGAGCAATATCATCACCTGTTAAGTAACCTAATGTATACCCATCTGTAGTTGGTGTAGCAGCACCAGTATCACTAGTAATACCGTTGTCATCAACAGTTGGGGTTGTGCTGTCAACATCAATCCCAACTGGATCCTGCGGCAATCCAGCATCTGTAGTAGGATATATGTAAAACTTAACACTATCATATCCGCTCTTGGGAACTTCAATTTGACTTTGTAAAAGAATAGCATCATTAATTTCAGTATCTTTGGTCCTGGCACCAACAAATTTTTCTTCTTTAGTAGGCTCAGTTTCGTTCCAATAGTTTGTATTGGTAATTTCTATTCCAACCGGGGTGTCTTGTTTGCTCTGATAATATTTGTCACCAAAATTAACAATACTTCCTCTAGGATAGAAATTACCGTTGTCCCATATTTGTTCACTAACAAATGGTTTGTTTATAATCTCTTGGTATTCTTGTGCATCCACCATTGGTGTTGCTTTTATTCTCCACAAGTGCGGTTGCCAAGTTTGTGAAAACCCTTCACTTGCAAAACTAGCGTCCTGCACTACGTAATATTTTGGCAATGCACGTGGGATTGTTTCGTCGAGTGGATGATAATCTTTTAAGTTTGGAACTTCAAGAACATCACCGTTCATTAACTTACGACCAATTGTGTCTATCATATCATTGTAATGAAATGTAATAAACAAAGTATCATTATTAATAAACAATCCAAATTGGCTTAGATCAAAATCAATATCTTGTACATTATATACACCACGCATAGTGTAAACATCCGGGTCGTATGCACGATCACGGTTTTCTAACAATAATAAATCTTGAATGAATAATGGATTTTCAGTAGAGTAGACTGGCTGAGTAGCGTCATAGTTGTCGCTCTCAGTGCTATCTTCACCACCAGTTTTTGGACCCATATATTTGTGAACAAATATATCTAATCCGCCAACAGTGTACATTTCACTGATCGTACGATCCATGAATTTGTAATCATTGCTTTTCTGTGGATGATATAAACTGAGCCTTGGCATAAATTCTCCTACTGAGTATTTATGCAGTTACCGAGGAGCTTGGTAGGTATGCTACGCTGCCTCCATTTGTTTAATAGGCGAACACGGAATAGCGTTTTCACACAAGAACTCGCGGTAGTCCTCATCTACTTCCATTAGCTCATCTTGCCACTCTTGCCAAGTAATCACTTCGGTTGGAAACTCTTTAAACGATAGGTTGTTTTCAGAAAACTTGGCAGCTACAAATGCCATAGCATCTGAGGCACGAGTTACATCATTTACAATGTACTCGTTTCCACCTTTGAACTTCCAGTAAGCATTACCGCTGGAAAACTTGCCGTCCTCGCAGTGTGCGCCATAGTTTTCAAGAATCTGTGTTTTCACTACAAACATTACGCAAAACCTCTCTGTTTAGTTTTGAAGTTGTCCATTATCTTTTTGAACCACTTTGGGTTCCGTTCTGAAAGTACATCAAGTGGGCTGTTGCAATTATGACCAAATGGGCTACCACCTGTTCTCGCTTGGACATATTCTTCTACTGTCCAGTTTTTACACAGTTCTGCAACAAACTTTGCTTTTGTAAATGGGCCACTGTACTTAAAACGTGCAATGAAAAGCTCCATTGGCATACCAATACGGGAAGGGTGAATTTTATCAGCACCATAAACTTCATCGTATGTTGGCTGACCTTTATAAGAGCCTTTATACTCTAAGTATCCACCGTGATAGCTAAATTTAGATTTATCAAACTGTGTCATGTATGCTTCCTTTTTTCTAACTATACATACATTATAGCCGATTTATACAAAAAGGTCAACCTTTTTCTTGCTAAAATAATTATTATTTTGGTTATTTTTTGGTTGACCTTTGCTGTAATTCGTGTATTATGTATACATAAAGTAAAAAACAGGAGTAATAAATGGCTGCTACAAAAACTAAAAAGAGAGCAAAACGTGCAAAAGGTAATGCTGATCCACAGTTTATTGATTGCGAGACTATGACTGGACCAGAGTTTTTAAGAATACAGCACCGTGCCACTGATTATTACCGCACCGAATACAAAGCAAGTGATTTATACAGTGCATATTTTTCATGGTTAAAAGATAACGGATACACTAAACAACAAATTAGTCATATTAGAAAGTTTGGCCAAGAACTTGGTACTGTTAGTATATACGCAAAATGTATTCTAAGTGGTATGCCAGATTATCATGCAGAAGCTGCTCAACACTGGGAAAGCCTTCCAGGCACTAGTGGAACAGTGAGACCAACTAGCGAATTTTTGCATCAAAAAGCAGAACAGCTTCTGGCTAGAATTAGTGATAATATCGAGGAAGAGGAAGAAGCTTCAACTAAAAAAGTTGACAAGCCAACTATACAAGATCATTTGCGTGAAAAAAGCTATACCACAATGGGAGATCTTGAGGATCTTTATGATCAGTTTATTGCCAATGATAGTAAACCAATAAAAGAAAAACCATTTAATATTATTCATGCTAGTAATCTTCCTCCTCAATTTATTAATATTATTATTGCCAAATGGGGAGAGCAACGAGACGAACTAATTGAATTACAAACAGGCACGTGTGAACAATTGAACGAGGGCTTTGCACATTGGAACAAAATACAAGTTCGTAATAATATTAAATTTATTGAACAAATTATAGCAGATTGTAATAGCTATTTACAGTTGAAAAAAACTAATAAAAATCCACGCAAACGTAAACCAGTTTCTCCAGAAAAGCTAACCCGTAGTTTTAAACACCTCAAAGCCGATGAATCATTGGGAATTAAAAGTGTTAAAGTAACAGACTTGGCAGGGGCAGGCGAAGCATATTTTTATGATGTTAAGAAGCGTAAATTAATTTCAGTAGTTGCTGATAGTTATGCTAAAACATTTAGTGTCAAAGGTGCTAGTTTGGTAGGCATTGATGCAGGTAAAACTATGCAAAAAACATTACGTAAACCAGCTGAACAACTCAAAGAGTTTATGAAACTAAGTGTTCCTAAGCGTAGAAAATGGTTCAGTGATCTCAAAGCAGTTGAAATTAAGTACACTGGACGGTCCAATGAGAATCTGTTGTTGTTGGCAATACGATAAATAACTAGGTATAGGAGCCTAGTACATGTCCACTGACACATTAACAGAACTAAAGAAAAACGTTATACAATATACACAAGCTCAATTAGGTGATCAAATTATTGACCTTGAGCTTGATGCCGAGCATTATGAAAGTGCATATCAAAAAACGCTAGGAACATATCGCCAACGTGCGCAAAATGCGTATGAAGAAAGTTATATTTTTTTACAGTTACAAGAAGATGTAAATGAATATACTATGCCTCAAGAAGTTAGTACTGTCAGACAAATTTTTAGACGCACAATAGGTATTAGTGGAGTTGGTGGAAATGCATTTGATCCTTTTGGTGCTGCAACTCTAAATGTATATTTGTTAAACTTTAATGGTGCTAGTGGCGGGCTTGCTACATATGACTTTTATCAACAGTACGTTGAGCTTGGTGCTAGAATGTTTGGTGGCTATATCAATTATACTTTTAATTCGGTAACAAAAAAGCTTCAACTAATACGTGATCCAAAAGGCAGTGAGGAAGTTGTACTAATTTGGACATATAACGCCAAGCCAGAAATTACACTGTTAGCTGATATGCAAATTGGACAATGGTTTAAAGATTATATGGTAGGTGCATGTAAGTTAATTATTGGAGAAGCTCGAGAAAAATACGCCAGTATTGCTGGACCACAAGGTGGTAGTGTGCTTAACGGTAGTGCTATGAAAGCCGAAGGACAGCTTATAATGGATAAATGTGTTGAAGATCTCAGAGAATATGTTGACGGTAGTCATCCGTTGAGCTTTGTAATAGGCTAATATTATGAGAGCTAGTGAATTTGTACCAGTAATGGAACACCAAATGGTGTTTAAGAAAAAACCCAAAGGTGGTGTTGCACTTAAATGGAAGTGTGCATTTGGACCACGAGCTGGTAGAATTGTACCAGACTTTAAGCAATGCAGTGCTGCACCCAACTTAGGTAAATCTGCTGCAATGAAAAAAACTAGAGCACGTACCAAAGTTAAACAAGCTCGCAAAAGTAAAAAAACCAAACGAGTAAATCCATACAGTCGTTTATCTGCAAAATTAAACAAACTACGTAAACGTTAATAAAAATCTAATTTCCATTATCTCCTGTAACAACTAAAATGGCCATACACACAAAAAGTTTTGAAATGATGTGGAAACCTGAAAAGGTTTTCCAAGATGAAAAACAAGAACTGATTGACTTTGTCCAACAACAACTTGACAAAGACGATTCGGTGACACTGTTCTTGACATTGTTTTGGGAACCACATCCAGTTACTGGCTGGATTGATCGGTTTAATAAAACCATACAAGAAATTAAACAACTAGGTAAAATAAAAGTTGTATTCGCATGTAACATTTGGTATCAAGCATACAGTAAACTATTAGATAATAGTCAAGCTGATGCTGTATTGTATATTCCATTTTTTATGATAACTGTTCACAATCGTATCTATAATATTGGAAAAATACCAGTTAACACTCAATGGAATATGGATGCAGAAAAGTTTTTATTTTTAATTGGCAAACCACAAAAACAGCATAGAATTCGAATGCTATACAAAATACTCAATGCTGGGTTACGATCAAAACTTGAGTGGAGTTTTTTTATGCCCGAAGGGGCTCGAGAGGCATGTCACGAACTAATACCAGAATTAAATTCTAAACAGTTTGATCAGTTTGTAGCAGAACACTTGCGTAGCCCCGATGACATTAGTGTGTTTATGATGGATGATAGTTTGCATTATAGTGGCATACCATTTGATCCTCGGTTGTTTAAAAATAGCCTTTTTCAAATTATAAGTGAATGCTATTGGGATCACCCTGGTGAGCCAGGATTGTGGGCAACTGAAAAAACTTGGATAAGCATTATTAATCGACAGCCATTTATAATGGTAAGTGATACAAATAGTTTGGCCAAACTTGAAGAATGGGGATTTAGAACGTTTACTAGATATTTAAAGATTCCTCACTATGATACAATTGAAGATAAAGAAGCTAGATTAAATGCAGTACTTGAAAACATTGAATACTGGAATTTAAATATACTCAAACATGCTGACGAAATACAACAGGACATTGAACACAACTATCAACACTACCATACAGTAACTTATCGACGTGTTGTCAAGTTACGAAAAGATCTTAATTTATTAGGTATAAACGATAGTATATACGACATACTACCATTTAGTGACAGTGTTCAAAACGAACGATGGAGCAATTTTTATGAAGGTGTACGTGACCCAAGTTGGCCAGACTGTCGTTATGAGGAAGCGTTCTATACACTGCCCGAACACATACAAAAAGAATGTATTAATGTTTTTGGTTTTAAATCAATTGACTTTTAATTAATACTGTGTTATACTGTAAACTAATTTGGAGACTTAAATGATAATTGGTATATGTGGATTAATTGGAAGTGGCAAAGGTACAGTTGCTGACATACTAGTAGAATATAGTGATTTTCAAAAAATTAGTTTTGCTGATAAACTCAAAGATGGTGTTGCTAGTGTATATGGCTGGGATAGAGATATGCTAGAAGGTGATACTGACCGCAGTAGATTGTGGCGAGAGGAAGTAGACGATTTCTGGACTAAAGAAACAGGACGAAAGATTACACCTCGATTGGTGTTACAGGAGTTCGGAACAGATTGTATGCGAAATGGGTTTTTTGATGGCGTATGGGTCAGTCTTGTTAAACAGCACATGATTGATAATCCCCATTATAATTACGTCATACCAGATGTTCGTTTCCCCAACGAAATGACAATGATACGGGGACTCAATGGTGTTGTATGGCAAGTTCGACGAGGAGAACTACCGCATTGGTTTACAGCATGGAGAGATTATGGTATGCCACCAAGTGAAACAGTTCACGAAAGCGAATACATGTGGGTAGAGCAAGATAGTAAATTTGATGCAATTATTAATAACGATAACGATTTGGACAGTTTAAAATCTAGAGTCAAAGATCAGGTTCAATCTCACCTCGACGCCAAGGTAAGTCACTACGCTTAATTTCTGCAACGCAATTTAAACACACTGTTTTTAGATTGTCAATTTGGTTATTTTTTAAATTTCCATCTACGTGAAACACAGTTAATTGAGCTGCATACCTAGCCTTAAACCCACATCTCTCACATGTGGGTTTTTTCTTGTATCCTTGTAACTGCCACCTAGGAGTTTTCCTTGGCTTTTTAGAATTTTTTGTAGCACAAGAATCACAAGTTTTTCTATAATACACTTTATTTTTGTGATAGCAATTTATAGCACACAAATTGCGTTCACATTCGGGGCATACGGGACGATTCATAGCAGTATTTATCTATTAAACCTTAATTAAGGTACCCTGTAATACAGGTTTTTCGCTATTATGTATAAATATTTGAAAGTAATTTAACATAAAGGAAGCAAAAATATGGCTTTAGTATCACCAGGAGTAGAAGTCTCTATTGTAGACGAATCAAATTATGTTCCTGCCGCGACTAGTTCGGTACCCTACATTCTTATTGCCACAGCAGAGAATAAAACGTCTGGTACTAGTACTGCAATTGCGCCAGG
>Ga0055584_100007647_pt1 | contig 10584 bp, 4 predicted proteins | sample OSDHelmetaG_FD_58716 | JGI IMG/M metagenome (GOLD analysis project Ga0055584, IMG submission 58716) | Pelagic marine sediment microbial communities from the LTER site Helgoland, North Sea, for post-phytoplankton bloom and carbon turnover... | ecosystem: Environmental > Aquatic > Marine >...
GGCTTCATCTGGCTCGCAGCACTAATCACAGACATGGTCTGAATGTCCGTACGACCTAGACCTACGGACAAAAAACAGCCGAACTCAAAGTGCCATCTTTCACACGATCTACGGCTCCCAGGATCCTGCCATCTACGCCATTTGGCCTCGTTCGCCAGCCGTAGAAACTGGCTGTTTTCGGGCGGTAACCATGTCATTCATTCTACGGCCCCGGAATACCCTGCTGGCGACTGTTGTTGGTTTCGTGAACCAGCGCCGCCAGTAACATAGTAGACCATCCCGTTTTAGGACGCCTAATCGAATCGCTACTGCAAGCGTTCGGGAGGACACGTTTGCTGCTGACTGATGATCAGTGTCGCGTATTGGCAATGAGAGGCAATGTTTTCGGTCGCAAGGCGTTGCTGGAGCTGACCATACATTGTGACTCCCGCCAAGATCCCGCGCTGGCACTGTGAACTGGTGGCGAAGAAGTGCGACTCCAGTGAAAAACGCGTGTGGTCAAAGAGCAGGAACGACATGCAGACCATGTGGACATCGGACGTTGAATTCATCGCCGGACGTGATTGTCGGCTGACATTTTGCTGGCTGCACAGCCAACCCACATGAATCCTGCACGAAACAACCGGCACGTGAACTCACCAGTTGCGACGACAGTTTTCTCAACAACAAGTGGCACTGAGTCATGGACCGTAACACAACGTTCTGTGAATCATTTCGCTCGATCCTGCGACAAACGGATGTGCAGCGAGTCATCCAATCGCCGAAGAGCCTCAACTTGAACTCGCAGTTGGAGCGATATTTCGTTTCTCTAAAATTCAAATGCCTCGGCTGAATAATTTTCTTTAGCAAACGATCGTTGGAACGCGCCGTTTGTGAATACGTTAAGCACTATCACACCGAACGAAACCATCAGTGGATGGGCAACAGGCTCATCAACCCGGGTGAGCCCATCGGCGAGCTTGACGGAAAAGTCGAGTTCACCGAACGACTCGGTGGTCTACTAAAGTAATACCACTGCACGGGCATGTAGCAATTTACCGACATACGCGGCTCACTGATTCTCTCACACGATTCAACTCCGCGCAGGTTCGCCGATTCACAGCTCTGCGTACCACCGGAACTTCGACTCATCACTCATGGTAAGTCGCTTCAATCAGAGTGACGTGGAAATGTCTTCTGAACTGTGACCGCTTGTCGAAAGTCGGCAGGAGTGCCGGTAAAGTGGACGTCTCGCAAATCTCTTCTTTTAACTCGTCTGGTCGCCATGAAATCCGTTCAGAGACTCTGCGTCGGCGTTGCCGCAACACTGGCTTCTTCTATGGGGCTTGCGTCCGCATACGAAGATTCTTCGGATCAGCCGCAGGGGTTGCGGCGAAATGTGCCTTCGGTCTGGGTTCTGCAGAATGCTGAAGTTGTAGCGCGGCCTGGACTTCTGGCGCGGGGCGTTTCGGTTCTGGTACGAGATGATCGGATCGAAGCAGTGGGAAAAAATCTCGCAGTACCGGCCGGTGCGCGGGTCCTCAACTTGAAGGGGCGTATGGTTTATGCAGGACTCCTTGATGCTCTTACCGATCAAAACGCCTCGAAGTCGATGGCGGCGGCTCGCTATTGGAACGGTAAGATTCGGCCGGGGACGCGCGTGGCCGATGACTACTCTGCTGATTCGTCAGTGAATTCAGTTTTGCGGAAGCAGGGGTTTGGTGCTAGGTTGGTGGCTCCAACCGGAGGAGTCGCCAAGGGATTCAGTGCAGTTGTGCTGACTTCGGATTCCTCTGCGAAGCATGCGATTCTTCGGGCTGATACGGCTCAACATGCTCGGTTGACGGCTTCTCGAAACGAGAGCCGTACTTACCCGAACTCTCCGATGGGGGCTGTCGCGTTGGCTCGGCAATCGCTGTTTGACGCCGAGTGGTATCGCTTGGCATGGCAGGCGGCTAGCGTAAATCCGACGCTGGCTCGGCCGGAGCGGAACGTCGATCTGGCAGCTTGGAACGAAGTTCGCGAGAGGCGCGTCCCGCTGGTTATCGATACATCAAACGAACTTTTCTTCCTGCGTGCCGATCGGTTTGCTCGTGAGTTTGGGCTGTCGCTGATCGTGCACGGCAGCGGGAATGAGTATCGACGTCTGTATGAGATCGCGGCAACTGGACGCAGCGTCATCCTCCCGGTGAATTTTCCGAAGCCGCCAAACGTAGGAACCATTGAAGCATCGCTGGATGTAACGACCGAATCGCTGATGCATTGGGATCTCGCTCCTGAAAATCCGAAGCGGTTGGCCGCAGCGGGTGTAACTTTTGCGTTCTGTTCACAGGGACTCGACGATCGAGGCAATTTCCTGTCTCAGATTCGTAAGGCGGTTGAGCGAGGACTGCATCCAACAGACGCTCTACGTGCCCTGACTACTGTTCCGGCCGCTCTGTTTGGTGTCGAGGACCAGGTGGGAACCGTTGAACCCGGGCGGCTGGCCAGCCTCGTCGTGACCGACGGTCCATTGTTCGATATGGAAACAGAAATCGTCGAGACGTGGGTTGCGGGAGAACGTTATGAGTTTTCCAGGAAGCCACAGCGAGAGGTCACTGGAAAGTGGATGCTGCAGATCACCGGTTCACCCAAAGAGTTACCCGGTGAGTTCACAGTTTCGATCGAAGACTCGAATAAGCTGACGGGAACGATTCGGATCAGCGGGAAGGCGACCGAAGATGACGTTGACCTTGGCCACCTCATACTGAACGGAACGCGTTTGAGCGTTACTTTTCGGTTGGACAGTTTCGGTCAGAAGGGCGTCGCGCAACTGACGGCTGTGATCGATTCGGAATCCGAAAACGCAACCGGGAACTTTGTTTTGCCAAACGGCCAACGACTGGTTGCGGAACTGTCAAGACTGCCACCATCGCCCGCAGTCAATAGCGATCGTCCCGAGCCCATCGCAGAGTCTCATCGCGACGTCGCGATCAGTGAGATTGCGAAAAATGAGAAGTCAAAGATAGAGGAAAAAAAGAGTAAGCCGGCTGGAGCCTCATTTCCGGTCAACTATCCACTGGGAGCGTTTGGTTTGGCCGCGCAGCCTGAACGACCGGAGTCCGTAGTGTTCAGGAATGCGACTGTCTGGACCTGCGGTCGATCCGGCATTCTCGAAAACGCCGACGTGCTGATTCGCAACGGAAAGTTCTTGAAGATCGGCCTGAAACTAAAAGTCTCAAAGAAGACGCAGGTCATTGATGCGACCGGGAAGCATCTAACGCCGGGCATCATTGATTGTCACTCGCATTTTGCGACCGACGGAGGGGTCAACGAAAGTGGCCAGGCGGTGACGGCCGAAGTGCGAGTTGGTGACTTTGTTGATTGCGACGATATCAATATTTACAGACAACTGGCTGGCGGCGTTACTTCGTCAAACATTCTGCACGGATCGGCAAATCCGATCGGTGGTCAAAATCAGGTGGTCAAACTCCGCTGGGGTGCTGGCGACGAAGCTCTGAAATTTTCCGAAGCACCTCAGGGCATCAAGTTCGCACTGGGCGAAAACGTCAAACAAAGCAACTGGGGCGATGAATTTAAGACACGTTACCCACAGACTCGTATGGGAGTTGAACAATTATTTCGCGACGAATTTCGAGCGGCATTGGAATACGAGGCTCGTTGGAAGAAATGGAATCAGCAACGCGAAGGGCTTCCGCCCCGGCGCGACCTGGAACTCGACGCGATTGTCGAAATCCTGAACGGAAAACGCTGGATACACTGCCATAGTTATCGGCAGGATGAAATCCTGGCTCTGATCCGAGTGCTTGACGACTTCAAGGTTCGGATCGGAACGTTCCAGCACATTCTTGAGGGCTACAAAGTTGCCGACGCGATGGCGAAGCACGGCGCGATGGGTTCAGCTTTTTCCGACTGGTGGGCCTACAAGTTCGAGGTGTACGACGCGATTCCTTATGCGGGAGCGTTAATGCACAACGCTGGAGTTGTTGTTTCGTTCAATTCGGACGACCGCGAACTCGCCCGGCATCTGAATCACGAAGCCGCCAAAGCCGTGAAGTATGGAGGAGTGTCGCCGGAAGAAGCGCTGAAGTTCGTGACACTGAATCCAGCAAAGCAATTACGGATTGATCGGCATGTTGGCTCGATCGAAACAGGCAAACACGCAGACATTGTTTTGTGGTCGGCGTCGCCGCTGTCGACAATGTCGCGATGCGAGCAGACGTGGATCGACGGCCGGAGATACTTCGACCGAGCCACAGACCGAAGCTTGCGGGCGAGAAATCAACGGGTTCGAACCACGCTCATTCAGAAAATTCTCGACTCAGGCGAGCCCATGCGGGAACCCGGCGAAGGGGACGGTGATCCGGCGTCGCTGTGGCCGCGAGAGGACCTGTTTTGTCACGGGCACGATCACGACGACCATCACCATGAATAGGCAACGCAAGTTCGATCCATTTTTCATGTCAACGGTGGTCAGCGCCGACCCGACAGTCTCAAACCTGGCTCAATGCGAAGCAAAACTATGAAACCACTAACCGCAGCAATTCTCTGCATTTTCCTGTCAGGTACCCTGCTCGCGTCTGATGCAATTCCCGGTGCCCCCCAGGCAGCTCCGGTTGCTATCACCAGAGCGACAATTCACACAGTCAGCGGACCGACGATCGATAACGGCGACCTGCTGTTCGATCGCGGTCGAATCGTTGCACTCGGTGAATCTGGAACAGTGAAGATCCCTGACAATGCGAAACTGGTGAACGGGAAAGGCCAGCATATTTATCCGAGTCTGTTCGAGGCTTACTCACAACTTGGTTTAGTTGAAGTCAGCGCGGTTCGTGCCTCAAGAGATCAGTCAGAATCCGGACAAATGAATCCCAATGTTCGCGCCCACGTTTCGGTGAATCCGGATAGCGAATTGATTCCAGTCACGCGTGCGAACGGTGTTTTGCTGGCACTAACTGCTCCTTCAGGTGGCCGGATTGCGGGGAAGGCTGCTGTCATACAACTTGACGGTTGGACGTTCGAAGAAATGACTCTGCGCTCCGGAGCGGCGATGGTCGTGTCCTGGCCAACCGTGCCAAATCAACTTGAAACAACAGATATGAAGAAGGATCCAGTCGCGTCGCTGCGTGATTTCTTTGATGAAAGCCGTGCGTATCTCGAAGCTCGTGCCAACGAAGCATCCAACAAGAAGAGTGACCTTAAGCTCGAATCTCTACAACCTGTGTTAGAGCGAAAGATGCCTCTGCTTGTTTCCGCCAACAGTCTGGCTGTGATTCAGTCAGCAGTTTCGTTTGCGGTCGAACAGAATATTCGACTCATCATAATTGGGGGCTACGATGCTCCTTTGTGTGCCAAGCTACTTAAGAAAAACAGCGTACCGGTCATCGTTTCCGCAGTTTACCGCCTGCCTCGTCGTCGCAGCGAGGGCTTCGACGTTGCCTATACACTGCCGGAGAGACTGCGTGACGCTGGCATTCAGTTCTGCATTTCAGGCAGCGGCTCTTCACGAGTCTCAAACACTCGAAACCTGCCCTATCACGCCGCGACGGCCGTTGCTTACGGACTACCCGCCAACGAAGCGTTGAAGGCGATTACTCTATACCCGGCACAGATACTGGGAGTATCGAAACGCGTCGGTTCGCTCGAAAAGGGCAAGGACGCAACGCTGATAATGACCACGGGTGACCCGCTCGAAACTTCGACGCAGGTGACGACCGCCTGGATTCGAGGCCGAGTAGTGGACCTATCGAGTCGACACACGCAGCTCTACGAAAAGTACCGCGAAAAATACCGACAGTTGAAGCGGTAGAGCAGGCAGTGTGAAGTTGAGCCTATCGATCGTTGTGCCTGACTTCCGTGCGATGTCGTGGCAGCAACGCTGGAGCGCAACGTCGGTCCACTCAGAGCTGACTCAGCCAGCGATTTCGTAATTGTCATTGACCGTGATGACCATCCTGTTTTCTGACCGCACCGGCTGATGGTACAGTGCTGCGCTGAGTACTTTCTGAATTTGCTTGAGTCGAGGAAAGGTTTCCTGATGACCAATGTTTTGTCGGTAGACAATCGCGTGCTGTTGCTGTGCAGATTTGCTATCGCGGCATTTCTGGCAGTGGTGTCCGTGGCCGATGCGGGCGACGGGGCCTTGGTGGTAGTCGGAGGAGGGCCGATTCCGGATCAGATCATCGATCGGTTTGTTGAACTCGGCGGCGGCAACGGTACACGGCTGGTCGTGATCCCGACAGCTTCCTCGGACAACGGTCTCCCCACGGCAGATTCTACGATCCAGCTCTGGAGCTCTCGGGGAGTCACTCATGCGATCCAGCTACACACTCGTGATCGGAGCCAGGCAGACAACGAAGATTTTGTGAACCCGCTTCGAAACGCTACGGCAGTCTGGATCAGCGGCGGGCAACAATCACGCCTGGCAGACGCCTACGTTGGAACGAAAGTGCAGGCAGAGTTGGTAAAACTGCGAAACCGAGGCGGCGTCATTGGTGGAACGTCCGCCGGAGCCGCGATTCTATCCGGAGTGATGATAGTAGGTGGCAATCCTGTTCCGAAGATTGGTCGCGGGCTGGATTTGATCCCAGGCATCATCGTCGACCAACACTTCCTTCGAAGAAGTCGAGTAAATCGCCTGCTCGAAGCTGTCGGCCGACACCCCGATCGGATGGGAATCGGAATCGACGAATCGACAGCAATTATCGTCCAGGGCGATCGGGCAAAGGTTGTCGGCGACTCATATGTTACGGTCATCACTAAGCCAGACGATCGGCCACAGTCCATGCAAACCCTGCGTCGCGACGACGCAATTCAATTGCCAGGTGTCACCAGAAAATCGCCAAAGAAGTGGGCAATCGCAGTTCACGGGGGAGCCGGAACCGTGCCTGCAGATGCCTCGTCCGCGGAAGAGAAGGCATGGCGTGACGGACTGCAAATTGCGATGCGGAAAGCAGTGGCAATCATTGAGAGTGGCGGCACGAGCATGGGCGCCGTTGATGCGACCATTCGAATTCTGGAAGACAACGAGATGTTTAATGCGGGCAAGGGGGCCGTGTTCAACAGCGCCGGATCGCATGAGTTGGACGCTTCCGTAATGGATGGCCGAACTCTTGATGGAGGTGCCGTTGCGGGAGTATCGACCGTTAGAAATCCGATTGGTCTGGCTCGCCTGGTCATGAACAGGACATCCCACGTCCTGTTGTCCGGTTCCGGAGCCGAACAGTTTGCGACCGAACAAGATGTTGAGAGGGTTAAGAACAACTACTTCTCCACTGAACGGCGGCGTGAGAGCTGGAACCGAGTACGGGCACATGAGGACGGAGCTCCAGTTAGTCGCATCCGTTCTGCCCGCCCGTGGCAGTACGGCACTGTTGGCTGCGTCGTGCTCGACACGCATGGAAATCTTGCGGCAGGCACATCGACGGGAGGTCTGACCAATAAGAAATTCGGCCGTGTTGGCGACAGTCCAATACTGGGTGCAGGCACGTATGCTGACAACGATACCTGCGCGGTGTCAGCAACAGGCACGGGCGAGCAGTTTATTCGACACGCGGTTGGTGCTCAGATTTCACTGTTGATGCGACATCGCCGCTGGACATTGAAGCAATCCGCCGAGTACGTGCTCAAACAACGTCTAAATAAAGGCGACGGCGGAGTCATTGCGGTCGATCGAGACGGAAACATTGAATGGGTCTACACCAGTCCCGGAATGTTCCGCGCAGCTGCTGATTCTGATGGACGATTCGACGTTCTGATCCGTGATGAGAACTAACCCCTGATCCAACCAAGCAGCATTGGGCTCCCGAGATGAAGACACGACTGACGTTCATTCTGACCGTATTTGTCCTGATGGCGGATTTCCATTGTCGCGCTGACGTTTCCCGTTTTAGCAATGTATTTTGCGAGGGCGACTACAAACGCCATCTGCAGGGCGTATGCACGAACGAGAACGACGCGGTTTACTGGTCATTTACGACGGAGCTCGTGAAGACCGATAGGCAGGGGCAAGTCCAGAAAAAAGTCCCCGTCGTCAGTCATCACGGCGACCTCTGTTTTCACGACGACAAGCTGTTCGTTGCCGTCAACCTCGGCAGCTTCAACGATCCGAAAGGCAATGCCGACTCGTGGGTCTATGTGTACGACGCGGAGTCGCTGAAGTTTCTGTCGAAGCACGAAACTCAGGAAGTGTTTCACGGGGCCGGTGGAATCGGTGTGATGAATGGCGGCTTCTACGTCGTCGGCGGTCTGCCCGACGGTGTCGAGGAAAATTACGTTTACGAATACGACAGGAAATTTCAGTTCGTCAAACGCCACGTCATCAGTAGCGGCTGGACGCATCTCGGCATTCAGACGGCCACGTTTCACGACGATGCCTGGTGGTTTGGCTGTTACGGCTCGCCGGCGATCATGCTGAAAACAGACGAGAAGTTCCGCATGCTCGGCCGGTTCGAGCTGGACTGTTCACTGGGGATCGTCGGAGTCTCGAAAGATCGACTGCTCATGGCAACTGGGCCTCGCACGAATGGAGGTCGCTGGCGCGGTTCGCTCCACCTCGCTCATCCGGCCCCGAAACGAGGACTCGTTCTGCTGCCCGAGCCGGTTTCCGCTCTGGACAAGCAGCGAGTCAAACAAACGGGAAATTGGGGCGAGTCACGGTTCCGTTTCGCAGCGGCCGCAGCGGCTTCCACAACCGATGACCGAGCCGCACTGGAATATGCGTTCAACGGAACAGGTGTCGCGGTCCGGTTGGGTGAGCACAACGTACCGGCTTATGGTTCACCAAATCTCGGATCACTTGTCGTGACGATCGATGATGATTCGCCGCAAAAACTCACGCCACGGTCGCTCCCTCGGGAAGTCGTGCTGGCCGAGGGTCTGACGGCAGGGCCACATCGGGTTCGAGTCGAGCATCGGCGAGACGATGACGACTCCGGCTGCCGAATCGAGTCGTTCCTCGCGTGGAACGAGCCACGCGCCGAGCTACGGTTTCGAGTCAATTGTGATGCGAATGCGCATCTGGTCGACTGTCGAGCCATCGTCCGCCGCGGCGACGTTGTCGTTCGAGATTCGTTGGTCCGAAACTGGTTGACCGGCCAATGCTCGCTGACGGGCCTGGAACCCGGTGACAACTACTCGTTGGAAGTCCGCGCAGTTGGCTGGTTACCGGCCCGGTTTGGCAGATTCGTCATTCGCCAGGGCACGGTGACGGAGGTGCCAGCCATTTATCTGCGACGCGATCCCTCGACAGTGACATCGCAATTTCGATTTCCTCGATTGAACCAGCAGGCCATCCGCAAGGTGGGTGAGACATTTCCGGCTCGGTTTCTCGGCTACAACACGACAATCGATGAAGTAACGATCTCCCGTCGAGTCGGTCCCGCTGTCATTTCTCGGGTATGCCCGTTCAAGGAAAACGCAACTGCTGCCTACTACTACGACCGCGAAGTCGACGTGACTCTTCCACCTGACACGCCGCCCGGTGTCTACGATCTGATGGTACAGATCACTGGCGGACGCCGCACAGGCTTCTGCAAGTCGCCACGCAGTGTGCATGTCGTGAGTGAGTATCCGACGGATCCAGTTTTCGTCACGTTCGGACATCTCGATACGTCGGGGCAGAATCAGGCAGAATACCTGGAGCGTCTTGCAGCGATCGCCAACCTGCTCGCCCCCGACGCCGTTCTGTGCAGCACCGCCTGCAATCCGGCTTACATTTCCGGAGCACTCGCCAGGCTCGACATGCCGTATGTCGTCAACTTTGGCAATCACCAGTTCCCCGGCCATGAGGCGTGGTATGGAGACCCGGTCGGTGCGATCGACTTCGGATCACAGCTAAGCATTCTGAACTTCGGTCACCCCTGGCACGTCGATAGATCTCGAGCGGACGGACTCCTTACGTCGCGATCGAAAACGGCCGTTCGAGTCATCAACGCTTTTGAATCGAACGCTCCGTTCGACTTTCTCGACCGACACCAGATCCGAATGATTCATGACGGGCACGGTACCGGCTCGAAAGTTGCGGAACTTGGCTCGACACCGACCCAACGGATCGGGAAAACTAACTCGGAGAGCTTTCGAGTCGTCCGATTCCGAGACGGTCAAGTCGAGTCGTGCACCTACAACGGCCACGAAACAGCGCCGATCCCATTCAGCCGCGAGGCGATTTCGCCGCTGACCGTTTCTTTCCACAAACCGAACGACGGAACACAGACCAGTATCTCGGCAACCATCACAAACCGGCTTGCCGATCCGTACCCGAGCGGACGCGTGACTTTCGTTGTTCCCGCTGGAACTTACGCCGTCGCTGGCGGCTGTCTGGAATCACAATTCCTCAGCGACAATAGCCGTTTCCGCATTCTTAACATCCGAGTCGACATTCCCGCCAGCGATTCCGTCAACATTTCTGTCGTTGAGGTGCGGTAGCGTGCCAGAGAATTGATTACCCGTGTCTGCTTTATTGCCCCTACGGACAAGATTAATGGGTTATCTAACGAGCCCGAGCTCGCAGGAAAAAAGCCGAAAACAACAGTGACTCCGCAGCTTTCGGCTCTGGTGAAGAAGTACACCCGGGAGGATTCGAACCTCCAACCCCCGGTTCCGAAG
>Ga0055584_100007648_pt1 | contig 10584 bp, 9 predicted proteins | sample OSDHelmetaG_FD_58716 | JGI IMG/M metagenome (GOLD analysis project Ga0055584, IMG submission 58716) | Pelagic marine sediment microbial communities from the LTER site Helgoland, North Sea, for post-phytoplankton bloom and carbon turnover... | ecosystem: Environmental > Aquatic > Marine >...
TGACCGAGGATCTCGCGCGTGACGCCGCCCTGGCCCGCGCGCAAAACCGAGAGCGGCATATCGCCTATATCCTGCGCACGATCCGCGACGAAGCGGAGCCCTCGGCGATGCTGCGCTCGGCGACCATGGCGGTGTCCCGTGCATTGTCGGCGGATGGTTGTCAGATTTTGCGGGCGGATAGCCGCGGCGGCTTTCGTCGCGCCAGCACCTATGGAGAAATACCCGCCGACCCGGTATTGAATATTGGCCAGAACATGGAAAGCCCGGCGGCACGCGACATGGGAAGCTATCGGGCATTGGCGCACGCCACGCATTATCATCACACCGTGAATGGCGCGATCGTGCTGTGGCGGGACTCGCCCAGCCTGCCCTGGAATGACGAGGAAGTCCGCCAGCTCACCTCCGTCGCCGGCCAGGTCGGGATCGCGCTACAGCAAGTCGCCTCGCACGAGCGACTGGAGGAGCTGTCCACGACCGATCCGATGACCGGACTGCTCAACCGGCGAACCTTCAACGAACGGGTCCGGGAACGGGTTGAGCCGATCGACGGCCCCGAGACCGAGGGTGTCCTGGCCTATGTCGATTTGGACAATTTCAAACTGGTGAACGACAGGCTTGGCCACCAGGCCGGCGATGACGCCTTGATTACGCTGGCCAAAGCGCTGCGGGCGGCGGTGCGTACCGATGATCTGGTGGCGCGCTTGGGCGGAGATGAGTTCGCGCTCTGGCTCGACGGTGTTGATATCAATCTGGCCGAGGATCGCGCCTATGATCTTCTTGCCGATAAGTCGATTTTCGAGCCGTTCTCCGTCGATCCGGAGCGTCCGTTGGGCATGTCGATCGGGCTTGCCGCCTTCGATCCGCAAAGTGGCGAGAGCTTGGAGGCGTTGATCGCGCGGGCCGACGCGGCGATGTATGACATCAAGCGGGGCGGCAAAAACGCGCTGGCGATCGCGCCGGCGGCGGAAATCGCGGCGCGGGCGGCGACATCATGAGTGTGCCGAGGCCTGGAGAGCCTGAATACGAGGCCGCCATGCGGATCGCCGAGGGCGATGACGCCGAGGGACGGCTGAAGCTGGCGTCGGGCGCGGACGTCGCGCCGGAAATTCTCTACTATCTCGCCGAGGACGAGGACCCTCGTGTCCGTCTCGCGGTGGCGCGCAATCCGGGTACCCCGCGCCATGCCGACAGTTTCCTCGCGCGAGACGGCGATGTCGATGTCCGCTCGGAACTCGCCGGCAAAATCGCACGGCTTACACCGGACCTCGATGCCCAACAGCGTGACACGATCCGTAAGATGACGATTGAGGTACTGGAGACCCTTGCGCGCGATGAGATGACGCGGGTGCGTTCGATGATCTCGGCGACCCTGAAGGATGTCCCCATGGCGCCGCCGGAGGTGGTGAGCCGGGTCATCGAAACCCTGGCCCGGGACGCGGATATCGAGGTTTCCGGTCCGCTGCTGGAAAACTCGCCGCTTCTGAGCGACGCGGTATTGCTGGAGATCATCGACAGCCCGCCGGTTCAGGGCGCGGTTTCCGCGATCTCCCGGCGCTGGGAGGTATCGACCGAGGTTTCCGATGCGATCATCGACACCGACGAGGAACCCGCGATCGTTTCGCTGCTGCGCAATGAATCGGCGCAGATTCGCGAGGAAACCCTCGACCGGCTGATCGAGACGGCGGCTTCGCGGCCGGGTCTGCACGAACCTCTGGTGCGCCGACCGCGGCTCTCCTCGGCCAACGCGGTAAAACTGGCCAAGTTCGTGGCCGTGGCCCTGGTGGCGGAGTTGAAGCGGCGGGATGAACTGGACGACCACACCAGTGGCCTGCTGAGCGAGGAGTTGGCCCGGCGCATCGAGGAAGACCCCCAGGCCGCGGTCGGTCTTGAAAGCGACAACCCGGTCGACGAGCGCAACGCCGCGGTTCGCCTGCACAATAACGGCCAATTGACGGACAAGGTGGTCTCGGTTGCCCTGGCCTCCGGTCGTCGCGCCTTTCTCATGGCGGCGCTGTCACTTCGGTCCGGCCTGGAAGAACCCGTGGTGCACAGCCTGATCAGCTCTCGCAACGCCAAGGCGATGACCGCGCTCGCCTGGAAGGCGGAATTGAACATGGGATTCGCTCTGCAACTGCAATTGCGCCTCGGCAATATCGAGGCGAGAAGCGCTATCCGTCCCAATCAGGACGGCCAGTTCCCGCTTTCCGAGGAAGACATGAACTGGCAGATCGACCTGGTGGCCGAGGAAGGTTAAGGGGCCGAAGCGAGCCTAGGCTCGGATAATCGTGCCGTGGCCCTGGCTGGTGAACAGTTCGAGCAGCACCGCGTGGGGCACGCGCCCGTCCAGGATGACCGCCGCTTCGGCGCCGCGCTCGACGGCATCGATGCAGGTCTCGACCTTGGGAATCATGCCGCCCGTGATGGTGCCGTCACCCATGCGCGCGCGCGCCTCGTCGACGGAGAGCTCGGGAATGAGCACGCCGTTCGCGTCCAACACCCCCTCGACATCGGTCAGCATCAGCATGCGCCTTGCGTCCGAGGCGCCGGCGATGGCACCGGCCGCGGTATCGGCGTTGATGTTATAGGTCTCGCCGTCATCGCCGAAACCAACCGGCGCGATCACCGGGATGAAGCCACCGGCCGTCAAGGTCTTAAGAAGCGACACATCGACCTCGCTGGGATCACCCACGAAGCCGAGATCAACGATCTTCTCGATATTGCTGTCGGGATCGGTTTTGGTACGGGTCAGCTTGGTGACCTTGATGAGGTTGGCATCCTTGCCGGAAATTCCGACAGCCCGTCCGCCGGCCTCGTTTATCGCGGCCGCGATGGATTTGTTGATCGAACCGGCGAGGACCATCTCGACGATTTCCACCGTCGCCCGGTCGGTAACCCTGAGGCCGTCGATAAACTCGCTCTTGATCGCCATGCGTTGCAGCATCTCGCCGATCTGCGGGCCGCCGCCATGCACCACCAGAGGGTTCGAGCCGACCTGTTTCAGCAACACCATGTCGGCGGCGAAGGTCTTGAAAAGCTCGGCATCGCCCATGGCGTGACCACCGAACTTGACCACCACCGTTCGCTCGGCATAGCGGCGCATGAAGGGCAGCGCGTCGGTCAGAATATCGGCCTTGTCCAGCCAGTCGGCCCGGGCCTTGGCTTCCGATGGGCTCATCTCGGGATCTCCTGTTTTCTCGGCGCGTCGTCTACCATGACGTCAATTCCGCCAGGCTGGCGCGCAACTCGGCGACGCCGATGCCTTTCTCGGAACTGGTCAGAGCCAGCACCGGAAACGCGGCGGCGCGTTTCGCCGTTTCCGCCTCAACCTCGCGCGTTCGGCTTTCAAGCTCGCCTTTTTTGAGCTTGTCGACCTTTGTCAACACGATCTGATACACCACCGCCGCCTCGTCGAGCATGTCCATCATCTCTCGATCGAGATCCTTGATCCCGTGACGGGAATCAACCAACAGACAGGCCCGCCGCAAGGTGACGCGGCCGCGCAGGAATGCCTTGAGGGTGCGGGTCCAGGCCTCGACCTGGGTTTTCGAGACCTTGGCGTATCCATAGCCTGGCAGATCAACCAAAACGAGGTGACCGCCGAGATCGAAGAAATTCAGCTGTTGGGTCCGGCCCGGCGTGTTCGAGGTTCGCGCCAGGGTCTTGCGCCCGGTCAGGGCGTTGACCAGGCTCGACTTGCCGACATTCGAGCGCCCGGCGAAGGCGATCTCCGGCAACTCGGCCTCCGGAAGCTGGTCCAGGGTCGCGGCGCCCCACATGAAAGTGCATTCCCGGGCGAAAAGCAGGCGGCCACGCTCAAGCTCGGCCTCTGAATAGTCCGGGTCGGCATTCTGGTCGGCGTCCTGCTCGGTCATGACCGCGTCACCCATCGATGCGCCTTACTTCACGCCCATGCGGTACATGATCATCTTTTGCTGGGCGATCGACAGCAGGTTGTTCCAGGTCCAGTAGATCACCAGTCCGGCCGGGAAGGTCCCCAACAGGAAGGTGAAGAACAGGGGCAGGAACATGAAGATCTTGGCCTGTACCGGGTCGGTGGGCTGAGGATTCAATCGCTGCTGCAACCACATGGTCAGCCCCATGAACACCGGCCAGGCGCCGATCAACATGAACTCCGGCGGGGTCCAGGGAATAAGACCAAAAGCGTTGAAGATCGATGTCGGGTCGGCGACCGAAAGATCCTTGATCCAACCGTAGAACGGCGCGTGGCGCATCTCAATGTTGACGAACAACACCTTATACAGCGCGAAGAAAACCGGAATCTGCACCAGGATCGGCAAACAGCCGGCCGCCGGATTGACCTTCTCGGTCTTGTACAGCGCCATCATCTCCTGATTGAGCCGCACCTTGTCGTCGCCGTACTGCTCGCGCAGGACCTGCAATTTCGGCGTCAACTCGCGCAGCTTGGCCATGGATTTGTACGACTTGTTGGCCAGTGGATAGAACAGCAGCTTGACGAAAACCGTAAAGGCCAGGATCGCCAGGCCGAAATTCCCGAGATAGAGATAGAGCCACGAGATCGCGTAGAAGAACGGCTTGGTCAGGAAGTAGAACCAGCCGAAATCCACGGCGAGATCGAAATTCGCGATGCCCAGCTCCTCGCTATAGGCATCCAGGCGCTTCACCTCCTTGGCGCCGACGAAAAGCCGGTTGGTCGCCTCATGGGTCGCGCCTGGTTCGATCCGCGCCTCGCCGCCGAGATAATCGACCTGATAGCGATCGTCCTGGTCGCGGATGGAATGCACGAAGCGATAGGTCATCGCCTGTTTCTGATCCGGGATCAGGGCGGCCAGCCAGTATTTGTCGGTGATCCCGATCCAGCCACCGACGGAACGCTGCTCGACATTGCCATCTTCTTGCAAGTCGTCGTAGTCGATCTCGCGCAGGGTGCCGTCGAACACCCCAAGCGGGCCCTCATGCAGAATGTAGAAGCCGAGAGTCTGCGGCGTTCCGGCTCGCGAGATCAACCCATAGGGGAACAGCGTCACGCCCTCTGAGCCGGTATTCCGCACCCGCTGGGTCGTGGTCACCATATAGCCGTCGTCGAGGGCGAAAACCCGCTCGAACACCAGTCCCTCGCCATTGTCCCAGGTCAGGGTCACCGGCTTCTCTGGGGTCAGCGCGCCGCGATCCGCGGTCCAGACCGTGTCGGCGCCCGGGAGCTTCACCTTGGAGTCGGCGCCGACCCAGCCGAACTCGGCATAGTAGGATTTCGGCGCGCCAATGGGGCTCAGAAGATGGATCTGGTCCGATGTGGGATCGACTTCCTCGCGATAGTTCTTGAGGACGATGTCGTCGATACGGCCGCCCTTGAGCGAAATGGACCCGGAAACCGTGGGGGTATCGACGGTGATGCGAGGGGTCGCCTTGATCGCCTCGGCGCGCTGGGCGGCGGTGACGATGGCGGGAGCCACCGCCGGCGCGCTAACCGCGCCACCGGGCACCGCGACCGAGGGCGTGTCCGATCCCGGCGACGGCGCGGTGCCGTCGGCGTTGAGAGACGGCGGCGGCTGGCTCGCCGCGAGCTGCTCCTGGCGGGCCTTTTCCTCCTCCATCTTGGGGAACTCGTACAGGAACTGAAAGCCGAGCAGGATCACCAGCGACAGCGCGATGGCGATTATCATGTTCTTCTGGTCGCTCATGTCTTCAATCGCCCGGTTTGTAGTGACGTGCCGTCGGTGGAAAGGGGAACTGGATCGACGCCGGAACCACCCCAGGGGTGACATCGGCCGATCCGTTTCAGCGCCAAGAGGCCGCCGCGTAGGGGGCCATGTGTGTCGATGGCTTCCAAGGCGTAGACCGAACAGGTCGGATGATAGCGACAGGCGTTACCGAGGAAGGACGACAAGGTCAACCGGTAGGCCCAAATCGGCAGCTTCACGACCCAACGCAGAGCCACGGAAGCCATGGTCGTCGGCGACGTCGATCCGCGCATCACCGTCGCTCCCCGGGGCCGCGATGCACCCTTTTCAGCGTGCTCCGCAAATCATCGAGAAGATCGGCATAGCCGCGTTCGACGGTCGCGGCGCGCGCGATAACCACATAGTCCATCGCCTCGCCCGGGCTTGCATCCGTGCCGATCACGTCATTGACCGCGGCCCGAAGGCGGCGCCGCGCCCGATTGCGCGCCACGGCGTTTCCGACTTTCTTGCTCGCGGTGTAACCGATCCTGGGCGTCGGGCCCTGGATTTCGGGAGGGCTCGGAGCAGCCTGCAATACCAGTCCAGGCGCGACCGCCTTGCGCCGCCCTCGGGCGACCCGCAGGAATTCCGGTCGTCTGGTCAGGCGCCCGAGCGGCGCCGTGGCAATACTTTGCATGGATGCCCCATCATGCGACGCGTTGAGCGCCGCGTGTTCAGGCGCTGAGTTTGGCCCGGCCTCTGGCGCGGCGCGCCCGGAGAACCCGGCGGCCTCCCACGGTTGCCATGCGGGAGCGGAAGCCGTGCCGGCGCTTACGCACCAGAACGCTCGGTTGATAGGTCCGTTTCACGGTAGGTACTCCGTCGACAGAGTTCTTTCTCGCCAGGGCGAGTGCGGAGGGGTGTATATCGATTCGATTCAGCCAAGTCAATGTCGCTGGAGTCTTGGCGGCGCATCCGATTCACGACAAGGTGAATGGAACCGGGCGTCGGGTTTTGAAACAGTCGGGCGGACGGTGGCATAATTGGCGCCGCGCGACGAGGAATGGAACGACCAGATGGTTGAGCGGCTTAAGGCGGATTTATGCATCATCGGCGCCGGCGCGGGCGGGCTGTCGATCGCGGCGGGGGCGGCGCAGATGGGCGCCGAGGTGGTGCTTTTCGAGGGTGGCGCCATGGGCGGCGATTGCCTGAACCATGGTTGCGTGCCGTCAAAGGCCCTACTCGCGGCGGGTAAGGCCCTGGCGCGGCAACGCGGAGACTCGCGTTACGGCATCGTCTCCGAACCAGGTCGGGTCGATTTCGAGGCGGTGAAGGCGCATGTCCAAGGGGTGATCGACGCGATCGCGCCAATGGACTCCGTCGAGCGCTTCGAGGGCTTGGGTGTCAAGGTGATCGAGAGTTACGCGCGTTTTACCGGCCCACGCACCGTTGAGGGCGGCGATGTCGAGGTGACCGCTCGCCGGATCATCGTCGCGACGGGTTCGACCCCGATGGTTCCGCCGGTGCCGGGCCTCGCCGACGGTCCGTACCTGACCAACGAGACGGTTTTCGGCGTCGATACCCTGCCCGAGCACCTGATCGTCATGGGGGGCGGGCCGATCGGTATCGAGCTTGCCCAGGCGTTCCGTAATCTCGGCGCGCGGGTAACGGTGGTCGAGATGGCTCGGATCATGGCCAAGGACGACGGCGAACTGGTGGATCTGTTGCGCCGCCGCCTGGTCGAGGACGGGATCGAGATCCTCGAAGGCCTTCAGGCGCGCGAAGTCACTTATCCCGTGGGTGGCGGTGTCGTCGTGACGGTCGGGGACGCCGATGGAGGGGCGGTACGGGAAATCAGCGGCAGTCACATTCTCGTCGCCGCCGGTCGCAAGGCGACGATGGAGGGCCTTGACCTGGACAAGGCGGGGGTGACGGCAACGCCAAAGGGCATTGTCGTCGACGCCGGTCTCCGAACCAGCAATCGACGGGTCTACGCGGTCGGTGATGTGGCTGGCCCCTATCAATTCACGCATATCGCCGGTTATCACGCCGGGATCGTCATCCGAAGCGCGCTATTCCGGATGCCGGCCAAGGTGGACTATCGCGCCGTGCCTTGGGTTACCTACGCTGATCCGGAACTGGCGTCCGTCGGGTTGTCGGAGGCCGAGGCGCGAGCGGCACATGGCGAGATTCAGGTCCTACGCTGGTCGATGGAGGAGAATGACCGGGCCCAGGCCGAGCGCGATACCGAGGGGATGGTGAAGGTCATCATCACTCCCAAGGGCCGCATTCTCGGGGCCGCGATCATCGGCGCCCATGCCGGCGAGATGATCCAGATCTGGTGCCTCGCCATTCAACAGAAACTCAAGATCGGCGCGGTTGCCGGGGTGATCCTGCCCTATCCCACCTTGGGCGAGGCGAGTAAGCGGGCGGCCGGAAGTTACTACACCCCGAAACTCTTCAGCGATCGGATTCGGAAAATCGTCCGCTTCCTCGGCCGGTTCGGGTAGACTCGGCGCGCGTTCACCCCCACGGGCCTGACCATAACGCCGTTCCTTAGAAGTTTGTCCTTTCGATTGCTGGTTCTGACGGCGTTCTTCGTGATGCTCTCGGAGGTGTTGATCTACACGCCGTCGATCGCCCGGTTCCGGGTGACCTATCTCGAGGAAAGGCTGGCCTCGGCGCATCTGGCGGCGCTGGCCCTGCAAGGCGCGCCGGACCAGATGGTCACCGAAGAGCTCGCCGAGCAACTCCTCTCGCATGCGGGTGCGCACAGCATCGTGGCGCGGGCTCCCGGCGGCAATGCTCGGTCGATCGCGCGCCCTTCGGACCGACGGGTGGATGCCGAGTACGACATCCGCGACCACCGGGCGATGGTGCTGATCTACGACGCGTTTATCGCGCTCTCCCAGGGCGAGAACCGGATCATCAAGGTGATTGGACCGTCACCGAAGGACAATGACGTGCTACTGGCGGTGGAGTTGGATGAGACACCGATGCGGCTCGCCATGTACGACTATTCCTGGAGAATTTTGAACCTCTCGGTGATTATTTCGCTGATTACCGCCGCCCTGGTGGTCCTGTCGCTGCAGTGGTTGATGGTTCGCCCGATGCGCCAGATTACCGAGAGCCTGGTTTCGTTCCGCCGCAATCCCGGGGACTATTCCAGCGACATCGCGCCGGATGGCCGCTCGGACGAAATCGGTATCGCGCTGGGTGAGTTGGCGTCGATGAAATCGGGCCTGCGCTCGGCGTTACGGCAACGCACCCGGCTCGCGGCCCTGGGCACGGCGGTCAACAAGATCAACCATGACCTGCGCAACATGCTGGCGACGGCGACCCTGATCTCCGATCGCCTGGCCGAGAGCGAGGACGACAATGTCAGGCGCATCACACCGCCTTTAATCCGGGCGATCGATCGAGCGGCGCGGCTCTGCTCGCAGACAATTAACTTCACCCGCGACACCCAGGCCTTGGAGGTAACGGAGTTTCCGCTTTCCGATCTTCTGCACGATGTCGAGGCGGAGGTTCAGGCCAGCCAGCTGGAGCCATTCACGATCGACTATCCGGGCCTGGCGGTGGAAACCGTGCGCGCCGATCGTGATCAGCTGTTCCGGGTGTTCTCAAATCTGGCGAATAACGCCGCCGCCGCCGGCGCCGATGCTTTGACCGTGCGGCGCGAGGTCGGGGATACTCGGTTCCGGCTATCGGTTTCCGACAATGGGCCTGGAATCCCCGAAGGCCTGAAAAAGCAACTATTTCAGCCGTTTCACGCATCGACCAAGAAGGACGGCGCGGGGCTTGGCCTGGCGATTGCCCGCGATATCGCCCAAGCGCATGGCGGGGAGCTGACCTTGGCCGCGTCGAGCGAGACGGGCACGGAATTCCACCTGGACCTGCCGGCGTCGCGCCCTAACGCTTGACCACGACGATGGGTTCGACCGGGCGGGGTTCGAGATCCCACGGGAAATAGATCCAGGTATCCTGGCTCACCTCGGTCACGAAGGTATCGACCAGGGGGCGGCCCGCCGGCTTTGCGTAAACCGTCGCGAAATGCGCTTTCGGCAGCAAGGCGCGAACGGCCTTGGCGGTCTCGCCCGTATCGACGAGGTCATCGACGATGAGCCAGCCCTCGCCATCTTGCGTCATCGAGGTCGGTTTGATGATGCGTACGTCGCCGCGGGTGCGTTCCTCAACCTTATCGACGGCGTTGTCCTGATAGCTTACGGCGCTGATGGTATCGATGATGCGAATCTCAAGCTCGCGGGCAACGATCGCCGCGGGAACCAGGCCGCCGCGGGTAATCGCGATCACCCCCTCGAAGGGGCGCATCTCGAACAGACGCCAGGCAAGCGCCTTGGCGGTTCTGTGCAGCTCTTCCCAACTAACGGGAAAAGCCTTCGAATAACTTACATCCGCCGTGTCGTTCACGCCCCGTCTCCATTCCACTTGCCCAGGGGTCACTTAATCCGGAACCCGGGGCCATGGCAATACGCGACGTGCGGTAAGAGAGATTGGGTGGACCGGAGTTTAGGCCCCGAGATCGGCGAGCGGGATGACCGAGACACCGCCGATCCGCCAGGCTCCGTCGGTCATCTTTTCCATGAAATAGACGACCATCGCGGATTTGCCGTTCGGGGCGACCATCAGAACATCCTGGGCAAGCCGACCGCCGCGTTCCTCGAGATCCTTGAAAGAGACCATGCGCGGTCGGTGAACGATCGAATAGCCGTTCATGATCATGCGCCGAAATGTGTCTGGAGAGCCGAACTTGCGCTGAATAAAGGGCGCGGCATAGCTGAAGGCTTCCGACCAGTCATCGCGGCCGAGGGCATCTAGCTGCTTTTCGATGACCCCGCGAATGAGCGCGGTATCCTGTTCGCTCACGGCGTTTCCGGCCAATGCCGGAGGCACGAATGAAAGCGTTAGCAATAGCGTTGCAAGG
>Ga0055584_100007651_pt1 | contig 10583 bp, 9 predicted proteins | sample OSDHelmetaG_FD_58716 | JGI IMG/M metagenome (GOLD analysis project Ga0055584, IMG submission 58716) | Pelagic marine sediment microbial communities from the LTER site Helgoland, North Sea, for post-phytoplankton bloom and carbon turnover... | ecosystem: Environmental > Aquatic > Marine >...
GCCATAAAGTTAACCGCATCAGCTATGCGAATATCTTTACTCGTACGGCAATGACGCATTTTTAAACCACGGGTGTATTTTCCTGAACAAATGCGCATAAAAGCAATGCGGTCACGGTGTTTAGGATCCATATTGGCTTGAATTTTAAATACAAACCCACTGAATTTTTCTTCGGTAGCGGCCACTTCACGTGTTTCAGTCGCCCTTGGCTGAGGCTCAGGTGCCCACTTCACAAAATCAGCCAACATTTGCTGAACACCAAAGTTAGCCAAGGCTGTTCCAAAATAAACTGGGGTAAGCTTACCTGCTAAATAGGCTTCTTCATCCCACTCATGGGTTGCACCTTTAACTAGTTCTAGCTCTTCAACTAAGTCTTCGTATTCATCATCTAAGAAGTCACGTGCCGCCTGAGAATCTAAACCTTGAATGGTTTCAAAATCATAAAGCGTATGACCTTGACCGGGGGTAAAAACTATAATTTCATCAGTATAAAGATTGTAAATGCCTTTAAACCACTGCCCTGAACCAATAGGCCAATAAATAGGTGCAGCTTTAATTTTTAATACTTCTTCAATTTCATCTAACAGTTCAATCGGATCACGAATATCTCGGTCAAGCTTGTTAACAAAAGAGAAGATAGGTGTGGAGCGCAAACGACAAACATCCATCAATTTAATGGTTCGGTCTTCTACACCCTTAGCACCGTCTACCACCATAAGTGCAGAGTCTACAGCGGTTAAGGTTCGATAGGTGTCTTCTGAAAAGTCTTCATGCCCTGGGGTATCTAGTAGATTGACGGTTCGACCATTAAAGGGAAACTGCATAACCGATGAAGTAATAGAAATACCTCGTTCTTGTTCCATAGTCATCCAGTCGGAAGTAGCGCTTTTATCAGCCTTTTTACCTTTAACAATACCGGCTGTTTGAATCAGCTTACCTAGTAAAATAAGCTTTTCTGTAATGGTAGTTTTACCCGCATCAGGGTGAGAGATAATTGCAAAAGTACGGCGGCACTCTATTTCTTTAAGAAAATTCTGGTCAGTCATTAATTGTTCTTTCCCGTGAGGGTGATAAGTTTGGGCGCTATTTTCGCTGATATTCACTTTTTTAACAATCGCTAGCACCTAGAAGAAAATATCCCCCTGCACTTTGTTATCAAAATATATTTTCTTATAACCATATTGCTTTTTGTTCTTTGGGGCTTAAACGGCGTTATGCCAAAATTACACCATTAATCGCGGAGTTATTACTATGAGATATATAGCCACCCTTGGGGTGTTTTTCTTTAGCCTAGTTATAGGCAACCTTCAGGCTGCCAGTTTTCAGCCTTTATTAGAGGCTCAGCAGTTAAGTGCTGCGCTAGAAACCAATACTGCCCTACATATTATTGATATTCGTAGCCCTACCGATTATGCCGCTGGACATATTCCGGGCGCAGTTTCTGCACCCTATGGTAAATGGCGTGGCCCTGCTAATAGCCCAGGTCAATTGGCTGGTAAAGCCCATTTTGAACAGCTAGTACAGCAACTAGGTTTAACTGATAAACAACCTATCGTGGTTTATTCTAGTGGTGCCAATGAAACAGATTTTGGTGCATCCGCTAGGGTGTACTGGACACTTAAATATTTGGGTTTAACGGACTTAACCCTTTTAAATGGTGGCTTTAAGCAGTGGCAACAAGCATTACAGCCCGTTGAAACAACTATAAATAAAGTTGAAGTCAGCGACTATGCAGTACAAATAAAAAACCGTTTAGCGATAGATAAAAGTGAGCTGTTAGCAAGAATTAAACAGCAAGATACGAGCTATCAGTTGTTAGATGCGCGTCCACCTAGCTTTTTTAACGGCCAGAAAAAAGCCCCTATGGCAACCACTGGCGGTACTATTGCCACAGCAGAAAACATTCCTTTTCAGCAATGGTTTAATAGCTACGACACCCGCCTTCGTTCGGCTCACGAAATTCAGCAGCTAGTTAAAGAGCAGGGATTAGATCAAGCAGCTGAAACTGTATCTTTTTGCAATACGGGTCACTGGGCGGCAACCAACTGGTTTGTTTTATCTGAAGTGGCTGGTTTGCAAGATGTGCGCCTTTACCCTGCTTCTTTAGCGGAATGGACTCAGTCTACTGTAGGCTTACCTATGGAAAACACCCCTAACCGTTGGCAACAAATTCAGGCTAAATTTTCTAAGTTGGTAAGTGAATAAAATGAATAATCGTCTTGCGTTAACACTTGTTTTTGCTGTATTTACAGCCTTTTTGTTTTGGTTTGTATCAATTCGCCAAAGCCTGCTTTTTATTGTGGGTCTTGGTTTGGGTGGTGTATTAGCGGGTGCGCGCTTTGGTTTTACTACAGGTTGGCGCAACCTGATTGAAAAACGAGATGCCAGTGGTGTGTTTGCCCAATTATTACTCTTGGCTATAGCCGCTGGTATTTCTTTACCACTACTGGCTTTTTTCCCAACCGAACTCAGTGCCGCATTAGGGCCACCCAGTATTAGCCTGCTTATTGGTGCTTTGGTGTTTGGTGGTGCAATGCAAATTGCCGATGGTTGTGGTTCGGGTACTTTATATAAGGCCGGTTTAGGTATCCCTTTGAACATGGCTATTCTACCTGTATTTGCGCTAGGTAGTTTTTTAGGCTCAGCGCATTTAGGTTGGTGGTTAGAATTAGGCAACATTAAACCCGTTGGGTTGGTACAAGAAGTGGGTTTAAGTGGTGCTCTAGGCTTAACCTATTTGGGTTTAATTGTTATTGGTTTAGCGGCTTGGTTCTGGTCAAGAACTAGCGGTGGTTCACGCATTTTATTTAATAAAACTTTAATTATTGGTGCAGTGCTTCTGGCGTTATTAGCCGTACTCAACTTTGTTATTGCTGGACAGCCTTGGGGCGTGGTTTATGGCTTTGGTTTGTGGGCAGCAAAAATTGCCACGGCAGGTAATCTATTTGACCCAACCACCAATGCATTTTGGAGCCAACCAGTTAATGCTACTGCGCTTCAACAGTCGGTATTTCTAGACCTAACTTCTATTACCAATATTGGTATTTTAGCCGGTGCTTTATGGATTTTCTCACGCAATAAAAGTGGCAAGGCAGACAAGCTAAACACTCAGCAATGGGTCGTTGGTATTATTGCTGGTTTTTTATTAGGTTATAGCTCGCGTTTGGCTTTTGGTTGCAACGTGGGTGCTATGGTCAGTGGTATTTCTACTGGCAGCCTGCATGGTTGGATTTGGGTGGTGATGGCTTTTGCAGGTTCTTTAATTGGTGTGCGTGTTCGCCGTTATTTTAATTATTAATACTAAATTTTTAAGACTGAATTTAAAAAGAGTTACTAACAATGAATAAATTAACGAGTGTACGTGTGGTTGTTTTTTGGGCTTTTTTGGTGGGCTTCTTTGTTTGGGATTGGCAAACAGCCGAACCCGTTAACTTAAGGTTAGAAGCACCTATTATTGCAATAGGTTCAGGCCAAGCACCTTCAGGTGGGCATTGCGCTACTTTTTAATTCCTAGATTTAACAACAAACCCCTGAGTATTAAAAACACTCAGGGGTTTTGTTTTAACAGCGAGTCAAACAATTATTTCAATTATTACTTAGCTGCATCGCGTGCTGCTTTTAACCAGCTATCAAAAGTGGCACGGTTCCCTTTAATCCATAAATCTGTGTGGCGAACGATATCTTTATCGCTATCCTGACCATCACGCATGGCTAGGTTTTGTGCTGAGATATCGGCACTCGATAAACTCATAGCGTTAAATAAGGCTTCCGTGAAAGGGTATTTTTTCACAAAGTCTTGGTTTGCAACTATATGCTGAGTATTTGGACGGAAACCATAGTTAGAGCCATTGGGTAAAGTGGTATCAACGTCTTTACCCGCACCGGGTAATGAAGAGAAAGGTACTTCCAACCAAACAACATCTTTACCCGGCTTCATTACTGCACTAACCCAGTAGGGTACCCAGGTGTAGTAAAACACGCTTTCACCTTGGTTAAAGCGAGAGATGGTTCCAGCCATTAAGGCTGAGTAAGAGCCTTGGTTATGGTCAATACTTCCACGTAGATCATAAGCATCCATGTGGTGTTCAATAATTTGCTCACAACCCCAACCCGGTGGGCAGCCAGTTAAGTCTGCTTTGCCATTACCATTAGCATCGAAGGCTTTAGCAATTTTAGGGTCTTTAAACTGCTCTATATTGGTAATCTTATATTTATCAGCTGTTTTTTTATCAATCAGGTAACCACTCACAGCACCACCAGAATAAATTTCTGAGCGGAAAAGCTTGTCTTTACCACCTGCTTTTTCATAAAAATCTATGTGCATCGGGTACCAGTGATCCGCTAAAAAAGTACCATCGCCATTGGCTATAGCTATGTGTGCGGCCGGGTATTCTAGTTCACGAATGGGTTGCACATCAAAACCTAGTTCTTCTAGTGCACGACTCACTAGCAAGGTTTGAAAAGTTTCTTCAGCTATCGAGCTTTTTAATGGGGTGACCACTGCACCTTCACCTGGTTTATCTTTAGCATAGGCACCTAAGCTAAAAGTTAAACTAGCAGTTAGGAGGGTTAAGCCTGCTTTTTTAAGCCATGATGAACTCATATTTTTCTCCTGTTAAAATATTAATTAAAGCTTCTTATAAAACTTATTTTTTAAAACAGTATTACTTAGCCGTATTCTTACCTAACAGCTTTAATACTAAGCCTGTTGGGCCGCGCTGATACCAGTGACGAACACCTGAACTCCGCTCATCACCGCCTAGTGCTTGGGTCATGCGATCTAAAATAATGGCTAATAAAACAATACCTAAGCCACCCACAGTCGCTAGGCCCATATCTAAACGGCCAATACCGCGCAGTACCATTTGTCCTAAACCACCTACGGCTATCATGGAAGCAATAACGACCATAGAAAGTGCCAGCATTAGCGTTTGGTTTAAACCTGCCATAATTGTAGGCATGGCTAAAGGTAGCTGAACTTTGAAAAGTAACTGCCTTGGGCTGGCACCAAAAGAGCGTGAAGCTTCAACTAAGTCTTCAGGTACTTGACGAATACCTAGATTGGTTAGGCGAATTAAAGGCGGGAGCGAAAAAATAATGGTTACTACAACGCCTGGTACGTTACCAATACCAAACAACATAACAATGGGTACTAGGTAAACAAAAGGTGGAGTGGTCTGCATGGCATCTAGTAAAGGACGCATAACCGATGCAACTCGATCATTACGAGCTAACCAAATGCCAGTAGGCAAGCCGATTAAAACACAGAAAACCAATGCTGTTATAACCAAGGCTAAGGTTATCATTGCCTCGTGCCAAGCACCGATAAAACCAATTAAAGCCATAGATATTACGGTAGCTAAACCTAAACGCTTACTCGATAGCTGCCAAGCAAGTAACGCGATCACTGCTATGACCAACAAAACCGGTGCATTGATTAAACTGGTTTCTACACCCATTAAAACTGCATCAACCGGGGTACGAATGGCTTGAAAAACACCCCTAAAGTTTTCTACTAACCAACCTAAGCCTGACTCAACCCAATCACTTAAGGGTAGGGTGTAATTATCAAAAGGGTTAAGCAGACTAAACGCTTTTTCTTCTTCAGCAACGGCTGCTAGCCAATCAGTTGCGGGTTCAGCAACCTCTTCTTCCATGCCCCAAGGGGTGGTTGCATCGGTAGCAGGAGTCGTTGTTTCTTCTGTTGTAGCCCAGGGATTATTAGCATCTTGATTAGCCATAATTATTCTTCCTCCCTATCTAGCGCACGCAACATGGCCACACGCGTAACCACGCCTTGGTATTTGTGGTCTTTATCTATCACCGGTAACCCAAATGGGTATTTAGCAACTTGACCAATAATTTCATTTAGCGGTGTATTAGCTGTTAAAGGTTCATAACTATTGAGGTAAGCATCGGCAAGCTTGCCTTGGCTTTTTTCAACCTGAAGCAGGGATTCAACTGAAACCACACCATAAAATTCACCTTTAGGCGAAACCACATAACCATAGTCGCGGTCATGTTGGCGTAAGAGTTCGATAGCCGAGGTGGGGCCAAAACCTTCGCGGTTAATCACCGTTGCATGTTGTTTGCTAGCAATATCTTGGGCTGATAAAATTTTTGTTACATCAACATTACGGAAAAAGGAGCGCACATAGTCATCTGCAGGGTTTTTCAAAATTTCATCTGGGGAGCCAACTTGTATGACTCGACCACCTTCCATAATGGCGATTCGATCGCCAATACGCATAGCTTCATTTAGATCGTGCGAAATAAAGATAATTGTACGTCTAGCTTTGCTTTGTAGTTTAACTAGCTCATCTTGCATTTCAGTACGAATTAAAGGGTCTAATGCAGAGAAGGCTTCATCCATTAACATCACTTCAGGATCATTGGCTAAAGCTCTAGCTAAACCTACACGCTGCTGCATTCCGCCCGACAGTTGGTCTGGATAGCTCATATGTACTGTTTCTAGGCCTACTTGTGCTAAAGCCGCCATGGCACGTTGGTTACGTTCTTTTAAACTCATGCCAGCTAGCTCTAAACCAAAAGCTGCATTTTGAAGCACGCTGAGGTGAGGCATTAAAGCAAAGGATTGAAAAACCATACTCATTTTACGGCGACGTAAATCACGTAAATCTTTATCTGAAAGGCTAGCTATATCTTGCCCATCAATAAGCACTTCGCCAGCACTCGGTTCTATTAAGCGGTTTAGAAGACGGACTAAGGTAGATTTTCCTGAGCCTGAAAGCCCCATAATGACAAAAATCTCACCCTGTTTGATATTGAAGGATGCATCCATCACTCCAACGGTTTGACCTGTTTGTGCAAAAATCTCTGATTTAGAGATACCCTGCTCAACCATTTTTATGGCTTGCTTTGGATTGTTCCCAAAAACTTTGTATAGATTTTTAATGATGACTTTATCAGCCATAAATATGCTACCAGTTGCCTATAACGCGACTGATTTAAACATTTATTAAGCTAAGAGTCCATAAAACAAAACACCAGCAAAGCGTCACTTGCATTAAATATTTTTATATTGGTTAGCTTTATTCGCCCTATTCAAACTGCTTTGCAAATTGCGTTAGTTGTTCTACACCTTGAATATCACTGGCCATTAAAGGCATGGCTAAAGTTTCAACACCAGCGAGCTTCTCTGCTATTTCTTTTAATTGTGCTTGCTGGCGTTCAAAGCGTGCGGCCCAAAAAGGATCTTGGCCTGGGTCGGGCATAATGCGGTTGATAACAGCGCCAGCTACCGGAATTTTAGCTTCTTTTAAAGAATTGATGGCTCGGGTAGTTTCTAAAATAGGTAATTTTTCAGGCGTTAGCACAAAGATAAAAGCCGTGTTTTTGCTATCATTCAATCTACGTCGAGTGCGCTGAAATAGGCTTTGTCTAGCTAGAAGCGTTTCAGTTAATTCTTGGCTGCGCTTGTCCATGCCTTTGGTGGCATTTTGAGTTGGGTCTTGAAAAGGCGTTTCCATACTGCGGTTGGGAGTTAGGTGAGCCAGTGTTTTACCTAGTTTTTCTGAGCGTTTATTGTGTTGTAAAAGCCCATCTGTCCAAGCTGCCATTATTTCTGGCAGAGTCAACAGTCTAAGGGTGTGTCCTGTAGGTGCGGTATCAAAAATTACCAAGTCATAATCAGCATCACTTTTCTCTATTAAGTTAGCCATGCGCTCTAAAACAGCAGCTTCTTGAGCACCGGGCGACTGGCTAGTTAAACGCAATTGTCGGCTTAGCTCATTAACCTGGTCTGGCCCGGCATAACGGCGCATTTGGCGTAATACCCTGTCTAAATAGGCTTCAACCTCTTCGTTAGGGTCTAGTTCTAAAGCAGCTAGGTTAGTTGCCATTTGGGTTATTTTGCCACCAATCGGCTGATCAAAAGCATCCGCTAAGCTGTGTGCTGGGTCGGTAGAAATCAATAACACACGACGATTCATTTTTGCAGCAGCTACGGCCATTGCAGCTGCCGTTGTGGTTTTACCCACACCTCCCTTACCACCCACCATAAGAAGTTTTCGTTCGGCCAGTAATTGGGGTAGGTTTAGCATGTTTAACTCCAGCATTAAATTGAATGATTAACAGCAACGGAAATGATCATAAGGTGAGCGTTCCATCCCCATACGCAGATGCCAATCATGAAAGCGTTCTAATAACAAGGGTTGTAGTTCTAAACAGTACCAGCTGGCAGGATTAGGAATGCCCATCATTTCGCTGAAGATTAATAACATAAACAAATCATCTTTATCGCGTTGCGCCCGAGCAATGGCTGCACGGTAAGGTGCATTATAGTATTCAGTACCGGCGACACTGGCTTTTTTGTAGATATATTTAAGGCGGGTTAAGGTGTTTTTCATACGGCCCTCGTTTGGGTTAGGGCAAATTTTGAAAGGTTTTAGGGCTGCCCAGCAAGCTATCAACTTACTGGGCAGCTAGTTACTCAAACTTAGTTAGCTTCTTTTGTTTCTATCTCTTTACGTTCTGCTTTAGCACGCTTAAGTGCAGCGGCACTTTCTAGGGTAACAAATACAGCGGCAACCAAAACCACCACACCCAAACCTAGTAAGAACCAGTTTTCTTTTAAGTAGAAGTCTCTTAGCTGTTCAAGCAAGGCATAAAGACTCATGACTAGAATGAACACTAAAGGCACTAAAGTGAAAACAGTGGGCGAACCACGACGCACCAACATAACCGTAATAACCAGCAAGGTTAAACCGGCTAACAACTGGTTAGACGTACCAAACAAAGGCCAAATGAGTAGACCACCTGAACCTTCTGCACCACCAGCACCAAAGGCTAGTACTAAACAAGAACCTACCGACAAAAGGGTTGCAGGTAGCGGTTTAGCCATCCACTTAAGATTATAAATTTCACCCCACTCTTGGAAAATATAACGCTGTAAACGCAGGCCTGTATCCATAGTAGTACCGGCAAACAAAGCAGCCATAACCGTTAACATGGTTCCGGCTATAGCGGCATCTAGACCCGTGCCAGCACTTAAAATGTTCGCACCACCGGTAACAAAGGCTTGCACGCCACCCTGACCAAAGGCATGGTAAACCGATTGCCAGTCAGCAAAAGTCGCAAAACCAGCGGTTGCGGCAAGAATTGCAGCTAAAGCTAAAGCACCTTCACCCGTTGCACCAAAGTAACCAACAAAACGCGCATCGGTTTCTTTATTTAACTGCTTAGAGGTTGTACCCGAAGCAACCAAACCATGGAAACCAGAAATAGCACCACAAGCTATGGTTACAAAGAGCAAGGGAATCATGGATGGCGTACCAGGTGGTACATCCATATTAATCATGGGTGCAACAACAGTTGGGTTAGCCACTAGAATCGCACCATAAAGTGCAATTAAGCCAACAAATAACTGCAAGCCGTTAATATAGTCACGTGGCTGCAATAATACCCATACAGGTAAAAGTGAAGCTATGGCAGCATAGGCAAAAAGGATAAGAATCCAAGCGGCATTAGGTGATAAACCTATGACACCTTCTGCAGGTAAAGCCAAGGGTACTGATGGACCTATATAAATAAGCGTATAAAGTGCTGCTACACCTAAAAATGAAACAAGTGGCAGGCTGATTTTAGCGCGATAAATTGCCTGCCCTATAATTAGCGCTACAACTATAGCACCCCAGACAGGCACAACTGCACTTGGATTGTTAATAAGTAAGCGGGCAATAACCACACCAAAGACCGCGTTTACCATTAATAAAACTAAGAAGATAACGATAGAGAAAATAGCCCGTGCACGTGTACCTACGACTTCTCCCGTTAAAGTACCTACTGATTTTGCACGGTTACGCACACTGGCCCAAATAGCACCAAAGTCATGAATACCCGCAAAAAAGATAGTCCCCAAAGTAACCCAAAGAAAAGCAGGTAACCAACCCCAAATAACGGCAATGGCTGGTCCTACAATCGGTGCAGCACCTGCAACTGAGGTAAAATGATGCCCCCACAAAACAAATTTGTTAGTGGGTACAAAGTCGACACCATCTTCAAACTCATGGGCCGGAGTTATAAAGGTATCGCTAAGCTTGAATACAACAAGCGCTAGGAATTTTGAATAAACAAAAAAACCTATCGCCATGCCGCCAAGCCCTAAAAGCATTAAGACTATTGAGCTCATAGGTTGTTTACCTCATTGTATTTATTGATTTAAGATAACATTGACTTAAGTCATAGATACTCGCCCGAACAACTAAAAAAGCAAGTCTAGACTTAAGTCTTAACTTTTAAAGCACCTTAAGGTTGTACCTAAGTATAATTAAACTATCAATCAGATAAGCTAGTGAGTTACTTTATTTAAAATCCTGCAACTTAAACTCATTACAACTTAACCAACAGCTCTTTAGGAACAACCACTTGCCAGACAATAACCCAACCCAACCTCTACCCCTTTCTACTCCAGGCCGTAATCTGCTGCGCTTAACTTTGGTACGTGGTATTACCTGGACAGGTTTTTTAGGCGGTATTATCTTTGGCTTGGAAGTACTTAACTTTCAGCTTAACGTTATTGCTGTTTTTTCAGTCATCTTCACTATGGCTTTAGTTAACTTACT
>Ga0055584_100007652_pt1 | contig 10583 bp, 10 predicted proteins | sample OSDHelmetaG_FD_58716 | JGI IMG/M metagenome (GOLD analysis project Ga0055584, IMG submission 58716) | Pelagic marine sediment microbial communities from the LTER site Helgoland, North Sea, for post-phytoplankton bloom and carbon turnover... | ecosystem: Environmental > Aquatic > Marine >...
GTCGTTCCACCTTGTTTTATGGCGGCGCGTAAAACCTTTTTGATGGATTTAATCAGCTGTTGGTAACGAATAAGACTGGTTTTTCCTGCTGCGCGATGGGGATTAATGCCGGCGTAAAAAAGAGATTCGCTGGCGTAAATATTACCCACGCCGACAACAATATGACTGTCCATAATGAATTGTTTAATGGCTACTTTTCTATTTTTTGCACGATCAAAAAGATATTGCGCGTTAAATGATTTGTCTAATGGCTCAGGGCCTAAGTTTTTGAGTAACTTATGCTGCAGAGGATCTTCGTTAGTAAAGAGGATGGCACCAAAACGACGCGGATCGCGAAAGCGTATACAGTATCGACCAAGTACCATTTCAAAATGATCATGCTTCTCCGCAGGTTCACTGCCTTTTACATAACGTAGACTGCCGGACATACCGAGATGGATAATCAATGTGCCGGTTTTAATCGTAATGAGAATATATTTACCGCGGCGACTAATATTAGTGACTTTTTGCCCTTCAAGTTCTTTTTCCAGATTTTTGATAATAGGCCAACGTAGACCTCGGTGACGGACAATTACGGATTTTATGGTCTTATTGAGCAGCTGAGGCTCTATACCTCGGCAGGTTGTTTCAACTTCGGGTAATTCAGGCATGAGAGTTACGGCGTTTTACTGTCTGTCGTCGTCGAATTTTCTTCGGCTGCTGTGTTTTTATCTTCTGTTGTGAGATTTAGTAATTTTTCTATTTGATCAGTGTTTAATTTATAACTCAGATTAATATCTTTACGAATTAAAGCGGTTTTTCCTTTTTTACCCTTAGTATTTTGAATATAAAAAACCAAAGGTTCTTTTTCATTTTTAAAATAAACTTTTGCTGTGACGTCTGAGCTTATTTTATTCACAGGCTGCATTTCAACAGCTTGGGTATTGCGCCAGCGATTCATTAAAGCAGTAAAGGCATCCGCGCTTATGTTTTGATTATGAGGTGTGGATTGCCACTTACCCTCTTTAAGTTCAATAGTTAGCTTTGGTAGTTCGATTTTAACAATATTCTTTTTACCTGAAAGTAAACCATGATCGCTAAATACGGTTGCCTGTGCACCCATTTGAAAATAATAAGTATCGTCAATCAGATGGAGAGTATTATTGATTTGTATATAACGTTGCTGTTGTAGAGCATCATTACCACCAAATATGATGGGTGCTTGTTGGTTAAAGGTGATTTTAGCGTGAGATGTATCTAAACCAAATTTTTTAATATCTAATGTTGCTAAGTCGTGCCGAGAATAGCTATTGGTTTCAGCCAGACGTAAAAGCGACTGTACGCGGAAATCATTTGCCAGCAATGGATAGGGCTTTAACATTTGCCACACACCATTAATTTTTTTCAGTTCGACATCTTTACCTGTATCACGCTGGATTAAAATATGATGAATATTCTCTTGTTTTAGGTTGGTGAGTGCAGGGTTAGTGGCTTTGGGTGTTTGACCCGGTTCAAAAACCACAATAGCAACTAAAGCCAATACGATGCTGAGCAAAACAAGATTAAGAATATTACGTGATGACATAATGGGAACTTATTGTTTGCGGCGTTTAAGCCAAATGAAAATGCCGGCGCCGAGTAATAATAACGGTAAAATAATTAAAAAGAATAAACCGATGAATGCACCGACCGTTTCGCTTAAGAGTAATTCTTTATCAGGCGCGCTCATGATCGGGATGGCGATGAATTGGTCGTCATGGCTTAACCAGTTGAGGATGTTATATCCCATATCTTGGTTACCTTGATTGCCGATGTAAGCATTAGAAAGAAAGTCACCATCACCAACCACAACGATACGTTGTTGGCCTGATGATTTTTCCGTATCAGCGGCTTTCGTTTTTTTGGTTAAGGCAATACCGAGTGTCAGTGGACCTAATTGTTCTTTGCCGGCATCATAAGTAATCGTGCCTTGTAGTTTCCCGGTTTCAGACCAGCTACGTTCAACGGTTTTAAGAAAGTGACTGGCTTCAATATTTTCTTGTGAAGTGTGTTCAATGGCGCTGGCTTTTGGGTAAATGGTCATTGCGTTGAAATTACGGCCAATTGGATGGTCGTTGTAACTACTAATGAGCGCGAAAGAAGGGTCGTCGATCCCTACTAGTTGCGTAGTGGGATCAACAATAAGGCCTGAAATAAATTTAATGCCGAGTTGCGTGGCAATAGGTTGTAAGCCATAGAGTTTGCCCGGTTCATGTAACCATAATAGATTGCCACCTTGTTTCAAGTAACCTTGAATCAATTTGACTTCACCAGCTAGAAAATCAGTTTGTGGTGCAGCAATGACGAGCACAGCGGTATCGTCAGGTATTGATGGTGTTTCACTTAGCGTGAGCGTTGTGGTTTTAATACCTTTTTCAGTAAGGTGTTTGGAGAATAAACCCAAATCATAATTCGCCTTGCCATCAGGTTTGCGTTCACCATGCCCGGCAATGAAAACAATATTCTGCTCACCGCTACGCATTAAGCGTTGTAATGTATTGGTTAACACTTCTTCTTTTAAAGTTTGTACGTGTTCTTTTCGTCCGGCGTATTCCACCACTAATTCACCATCTAAGGTGATGCCCATTTGTCGGGTAATGTCGGGTGACGTATCTGGGTTAATAAAGGTTAATTGAATATCGGTTTTGTGTTTTTGGTAACGCTTAATAATATTTTGGATAGTTTGGCGTGTGTTTAATAATTTGCTTTGGCGTGCAAAAGCAGTAATGTTAACCGGTTTATCCATGCGCGCAAGGAGTTCGGTGGTGGCTTTATTTAATGTGTTGCGGCCCGTTGCCGTCCAGTCGGCGTCAAAACTATAGCGCTGTGAAATTGATGCTAATAAACCGACAACAACTAAAAACAACACCATAAAGGTGATGTTTTGCCATTTAAGTTGCAGGCGGGTTTTTTTATTCATTTCCATTTTTAATTAACCCTTCATTCTGTCTGCATCGAGACGGCGTATACTTAATATAAGAAATGTACTAATAAACAAAACAAAATAAATTACATCTGCTGAGCTGAAGACGCCTTTTGATAATCCTTCATAATGGCGTAGCGTGGATAAATAGCTGAGTAAGTTGCTGGCATTATCATCACCCGCTTTGCCGCCTGCCCAGTCAACAATCCAGAGTAATAACAAGATACCAAAGGTGCTAACTGCAGCAACAGTTGGTTGCTGAGTAAGGGAAGACATATATAAACCTACCGCAGCAAATGCCGACACCAGTAAAATTAAGCCGAAGACAATGGCAGCGAGTAAACCTAAATCGATCGAGCCAGCGAATAATAATGATAAGGGCATAAGGCTAATCATAGTAATCATGATGAGCAGGAAGCCGATAATACCCAGATATTTTCCAATAATAATTTCCGTCATTGATAACGGAGCAGAAAATAATAACGGCAAACTACGACTGCGGCGTTCTTCGCTAATAATGCGCATGGTCAAGAGCGGTACGACCATCATTAAAATAAACGTGGCGCTACCATAGAGTGGTGCGATAACTAGGTCAGTTGCACCTGGCGCACCTTCGATCATTTTGAGTTGTGCTTGCAGGGTAAGAAATTCATTAAGTTGAGTTAAAAATAAATAAGCCAGAATAAGTTGCACTACCGCAAGAATTGACCATGCCAATGGCGATAAAAACAGGCTGCGTAGTTCACGTTGTGCCAGTGTGAAGATCATCATGCGGCATGCTCCTCTGATGGTGTGTTTTCGGGAGCCGGTTGTTCAGCCGTGGTGATATCAACAAAAATTTGTTCGAGACTTTTATGTTCAGGGCTAAGTTCGTATAGCCCCCAGTTATTGTTTGCCGCTTGTGTGGCCAAAATGGCTGCGGGACTGTTTTCTGGTGGATAATGGATTCGCCAGCGTCCATCCCCTAAATCATCGGCCGCAGTAACGTGCTCGATGGCGGTTAACATATCTACTGGTGGTGATTGCTGTACGCTCATAATAAGACTGCTGGCTTGCATGCGTTGATTGAGATTTTCAATTTTATCAGCAAATACAAGTTGGCCTTTGTTGATAATTTGTACATGATCACAGGTCATTTGTACTTCCGGCAGGATATGCGTAGAAAGAATCACGCCATGCTCTTTGCCTAGTTCGCGGATCAGTTTACGAATTTCGCGGATCTGGATGGGATCAAGCCCCACGGTGGGTTCATCTAGAACAACAATAGAGGGTGAATGAATAATTGCTTGCGCTATACCAACACGTTGTTGATAACCTTTTGATAAATTATTAATCAGGCGCTTAGCAACTTCTTCAAGCCCACAGCGTTGTTTTGCTCGTTCGACGGCACTAGTGATCTTATTTTTGGCAATACGGTTAATACGTGCGGCAAAAGTCAGGTATTCATCGACGGTGAGTTCTCGGTATAACGGTGGCTGCTCAGGAAGGTAACCAATTTCAGCTTTAGCCAGTTTGGGTTGTTCGAGCAGATCAATACCACAAATTTTAACGCTTCCCTGGCTAGGAGCTAAATTACCCGAAATCATTTGCATGGTAGTGGATTTTCCCGCACCGTTGGGACCAAGGAAGCCTAATACTTCACCTTGTGAAAGTTCAAAATTGACGTCGGCAACAGCCTGCAATGCCCCATAATGGCGGGATAAGTGTTCAACATGAATAAGTGTGGTTGCCATGAGTAATACCTTAATAGATACTTTAAATTATTGTTAATGATTGTATCAGTTTCTTTAAGAAGGCTTGAATTATATGCAAGCAACATTGTGTGACAAGTATGGATTTGATGGAACGGGGCGTCAACATAGACTACAGGTATTTGGTTTATCTGATGCCGATAAGTTACTGAGCTTGTTGCTGCATGACACAGTCATAAAGGAATATAAACATAATATTATTGAGCAGTTCTATGACTTTTTATTAAGTCAGCCTGAAACATCTGTTTTTATTGGCGGTGTAGGGCAGGTTGAACGGCTTAAAAAGGCTCATACTCAGTATCTTGAAACACTGGGTATAGATTACGATCAGGAAATATATTTTGAGTACCGTCTTCAAATTGGCCTGGTACATGAGCGTATTGGTTTGCCATTATCATTATATCAGGCAGCTTACCGGCTTCTGCAGCAATTGCTAATTTCTTATATTCCTACTGGGTTAGTTAAAGAAGATAAAGATAACCTTGTTCAATTTATTATAAAGATATCGGGGCTTGATATGTCTCTGGCAACCGATACGTATTATTCGATTCAGGTCGATAACCTGACCTCTTCTATTGTTAGTCTGCGTCATGAAGAGCAAAAACTTTCATACAAAGTTAAACAGGACACATTAACGGGTGCAGCAAGCCGAGAATATTTGATGGATGTGTTAGAACGAGAGCTTCCGTTATCTTTGCAAGAGAATACTTCTATGTGTGTGGCCATGGTTGATCTGGATTATTTTAAGCAGATTAATGACAATTACGGACATTTGGTCGGTGATGAAGTTTTAAAAGGTGTAGTAGGGCGTATTAAAGCAAGAATAAGTAAGCTTGACATCATTGGTCGATATGGAGGGGAAGAATTTTTGCTGATTTTCCCAAAGACTAAAATCGAAACCGCGATAAAAATTTTAGAACGCGTCCGAGAACATATTGCGGCTAGTGCTATGAATGTCGATGAATTATTAGTTTCTGTTACCGTTAGTGGTGGTGTAACGTGCAGTCAAAAAAACGATACTATCGCTAGTTTGATAGAGCGTGCTGATAATTTAATGTATCAAGCAAAAAATAAAGGGCGCAATCGTATCGAGTCTTAAGAAATATTTTGACTGGTTCTGGATTTAATTATGAAAATTTTTCTGGGTGTCGATACTGGCGGCACATTCACTGATTTTGTTTTATATCGTGATGGTCAGTTAAGCACGCACAAAGTTTTATCCACACCTAAAGCACCTGAGCAGGCCATTTTGCAAGGTATCGCGGATTTAGGCTTGTCTCAAGAAAAAAATCTGTCTGTCGTACATGGTTCAACGGTGGCGACCAATGCGGTGTTGGAAGGTAAAGGCGTTAAAACCGTATTTATTACTAATCGTGGTTTTAAAGACCTATTAACCATTGGCCGCCAAACTCGCCGCGAGCTTTACAATCTGCAACCAGAAAAAATAGCGCCACCGGTGCCCACAGAATGCTGTTTAGAAACCGGTGGTCGTATAAGTGCACAAGCGGACATTATTGAAGATTTAACCGAGGCTGATCTGCAATTACTCAAGCAGCAAATAGCGGAACTTAAACCTCAAGCGGTAGCGATCAATTTATTATTTTCGTATTTGGATGAGGGTTTTGAAAAAGCCATTGAAGCAGCATTACCCGATGGACTTTTTATTTCTCGATCTTCTGCGGTATTACCTGAATTTAAAGAATATGAGCGAGGCATGACTACTTGGCTTAACGCGTATATTGGCCCCTTGGTGGATGGCTATTTACACCAGTTAGCCAAAGGTGCGAGCTATGCCCGTATTACCGTGATGCAAAGTTCAGGCGGCACGATTGCCGCTGAACAGGCCGGTAAAGAAGCGGTACATATGTTGTTGTCGGGGCCTGCTGGCGGTTTAGCTGCTGCGCGCTTTATAGGGCAGCAAACTGATTGTCAGCGATTACTCACTTTTGATATGGGTGGCACCTCAACCGATGTCGCGATGATCGATGGTGAATTGCAACTCACCAATGAAGGGCATATTGGTCATCATCCTGTTGCGGTTTCGATGGTTGATATGCATACCATTGGCGCGGGTGGTGGCTCGATTGCGTATGTTGATGCGGGTGGATTATTACAAGTAGGCCCTGAATCGGCGGGTGCGGATCCGGGCCCAGCTTGTTATGGACAAGGTGGGATTAAGCCTACCGTGACCGATGCGAATTTGGTCTTGGGTCGTTTACGCTCAGAAGTTTTTTTGGGTGGCAATATGTTGCTGGATGTTGATGCGGCACGTAACGCCATTAAGCCCATTGCTGAATCTTTACAACTAAGTATTGAAGAAGCAGCCAACGGTATTATTCGCATTGCTAATGAACACATGGCGCAAGCTTTGCGGGTGATGTCTGTACAACGAGGTATTGATCCACGCGAATTGACGTTAGTTTCTTTTGGTGGTGCGGGTGGATTACATGTTTGTGCCTTAGCCGAGGCATTGAATATGGAACACGCGCTAGTGCCAGTTTATGCCGGTGTGTTATCAGCAATGGGCATGTTAGTGGCGCCACGCGCACGTCAACTTTCACGTTCAATTATCGGTTTATTGGAAGACATCGGAAAAAATAAAATTGAAAAAGAGCTTCAACGCTTAGTACAGCAAGGTACGCAGGCATTACTCAGCGAAGGTGTCTCAGAAGAAACTATTGAATCAGTATGTAGTGTGGATTTGCGTTATCAGGGGCAGTCTTATTATTTGAATATTGATTGGACAGCAATTGATGAGGCCAAACAAGCTTTCCATGATTTGCATGAAAGTCGTTATGGACATCAATTAAATTTACCCGTTGAGTTAGTGAATGTGCGTGTGGCTTTGCGCAGTCAGCCTGAAGTATTAAAACTAAAAAAATTAGAAAGATCGCGCATTGCAAAGCCTGCATCACAAATTAATTTATATGGTATAGATAACGAGGTACCGGTTTATGCTCGCGATGATTTGGTAGCACAACAAGTTATCAACGGCCCAGCATTAATTACTGAAACCGTATCAACGACTTTTTTAGCGCAAGGTTGGCAAGCCACGGTTGATGAAGCAGGGAATTTGTTGTTGGTCGGCGGTTCTTGTAGCTGAAAGCAGACAATAAAAAACCCGCGCTGGTTATATACTCAGGGCGGGTTTTTTAATTAAGTATTGTAGAGAAAATCTTATTTGATTTTAGACTCTTTATACATCACGTGCTTGCGAACAACAGGATCGTATTTTTTGATCTCCATTTTATCAGGCATGGTTTTTTTGTTCTTGGTAGTGGTGTAGTAATGGCCTGTGCCTTCACTAGAAACCAATTTAATTTTATCACGCATGGTTTATCTCCTTACACCTTTTCGCCACGTGAGCGCATATCGGCTAGCACGGTATCAATGCCTTTTTTATCGATGACGCGCATGCCATTTGAACTAAGGCGTAAGCGAACCCAGCGGTTTTCAGACTCAACCCAGAAGCGGTGAGAATGCAGGTTCGGCAAAAAGCGGCGACGTGTCCGGTTATGAGCGTGAGAAACGTTGTTCCCCGTCATTGGGCGTTTGCCTGTTACTTGGCAGACTCTCGACATGTTCGTTCTCCAGAATTTCTGATCATGTGACCCACTGGTCACGGTAAAAGAGCGCGAATTTTACGCAGAACAGCGTCAGGTTACAAGACCTGCTCTGGAAATAAAGGGTAAATAAAGGCCAAATAAAGCTCAATTAAAAGGCGATTTAGCATAAATATCCCTCTAAATTAGGCCGTGTTCGGCCATTGCTGTGGTTTGTCCATCGCCAATCACGATGTGATCCAGCACTCGCACATCAATTAGGGCCAGTGCCTTTTGTAAGCGCTGAGTAAGCTGAATGTCGGCTTGGCTGGGTTCTGCCACGCCCGATGGGTGGTTGTGAGCAAGGATGAGTGCGGCGGCATTATGCGCTAAACAACGTTTTACCACCTCTCTGGGGTGAACGGATGCACCGTTAATGGTGCCATGAAACAGCTCTTCATAGGCGATGATGCGATGCCGGTTATCTAAAAATAGGCAAGCAAATACCTCATGCGGGTAGTCGCGTAGCCGGGCGATGAGATAGCGCTGGGTGGCGGCTGGATCGCTTAAAGCATCGCCGCGTTGTAGTGTTTCAGCCATATGGCGGTGGCTTAGCTCTAAAATGGCTTGTAGCTGGGCATATTTGGCCATGCCGAGCCCGGGTTGTTGGCAAATTTGCTGCTGATTGGCCTTCATCAAGCCACGCAAACCTTGGAAGGTGTCTAATAATTGCCGGCCGATATCCACCGCAGTTTGATGGCGGGTGCCGGTACGCAGGAAAATTGCGAGTAGTTCAGCGTCAGATAAAGCCGCCGAACCTCGACTGAGTAGTTTTTCGCGGGGACGCTCGGCCTCTGGCCAATCTCGAATGGACATAATGCTGACCTCCTTGTCAGTACGATATTTTTCGTATAGCTAGATAGTAAGTCATTTGCTTTGTGATGAAAATCAGCTTTTTCTTACAGAGACTAAGGGCTATTTTTTGGTACACTCTTTAACTATATGGAACGGTTACAGAATAAACGTATATTGCTCGGCATTAGCGGCAGCATTGCTGCTTATAAAGCGGGCGAAGTGGTGCGTCGCTTGCGTGATGCGGGTGCCGAGGTGCGCGTGGTGATGACCGAAGGCGCGAAAGCATTTGTGACACCACTGACTTTTCAGGCCTTGTCAGGCAATCCCGTACATGAAGAATTAATGGATGTAAAAGCAGAAGCCGGTATGGGGCATATTGAGTTGTCGCGTTGGGCTGATGCGATTTTAGTTGCGCCTGCCAGTGCGGACTTTATTGCACGGCTGCGTCAGGGTCGTTCCACTGACTTGTTGACGGCAGTTTGTTTGGCGAGCCAAGTGCCATTGGCGCTGGCGCCAGCGATGAATATGAATATGTGGGAAAATGCGGCGACGCAGGATAATGTGAAAGTATTGCAACAACGCGGCACCATGATGTTTGGCCCAGATGACGGCGGTCAAGCCTGCGGCGATGTGGGTAGTGGTCGGTTAATGGAGCCCACGATGTTGGTTGAACAATTAGCCGAGTTATTCTCATCTGGTAGCTTGAGTGGAAAAACCGTCATGATTACGGCAGGGCCAACTCAAGAGGCTATCGATCCGGTTCGTTATTTAAGCAATCATAGCTCAGGTAAAATGGGCTTTGCGTTGGCGCAGATAGCTGCCGAGTCAGGTGCTAATGTGATTCTTATTGCCGGCCCCGTACAATTGGCCTCACCTGAACATACTCAGCGTATTGATGTTGTTAGTGCACAGGACATGCATGATGCGGTGATGGATAACATGGACAAGGTCGATATTTTTATTGCTTCTGCGGCCGTTGCTGATTATCGCCCGCTGCAAATAGAAAATAACAAAGTAAAAAAACAGCCAGCATCATTAACTATTGAATTGGAGCCTACTCCAGATATTTTACAATTAGTTAAACAGCAAAATCCGTCTGTGTTCTGTGTGGGGTTTGCTGCTGAAACGCAAGACCTTGATCATTACGCTAAAGGTAAGTTGGCGAATAAAAACATTGAAATGGTGGCGGCTAATTGGGTGGGTGATGCTGCAAAAGAAACGCAGGGTACTTTTGATAGTGATACTAATGCGTTAAAAGTTTTTTGGTCTGGCGGTGAAGTGGAATTACCGGTTGCCACTAAATCTCGCATTGCCCGTGAATTGGTTCAATTGATTGTTCCCCAATATGAAAGTTATCAGCGGGATTTAAATATTAATGTAGAAAATGTGGTATCACTGAAAAAAATATAAATATAATTTATATACCATTATTAACGATCATAATTAATTTAAAATCAATAAAAGACAGTGGTTAGACTGTTCGTTATTGTGTAA
>Ga0055584_100007653_pt1 | contig 10583 bp, 8 predicted proteins | sample OSDHelmetaG_FD_58716 | JGI IMG/M metagenome (GOLD analysis project Ga0055584, IMG submission 58716) | Pelagic marine sediment microbial communities from the LTER site Helgoland, North Sea, for post-phytoplankton bloom and carbon turnover... | ecosystem: Environmental > Aquatic > Marine >...
CGAAGGATCTGTCAAATGACGGCCAAAACGCCGAGCGACCCGTCGTTGCTGTCAGCAGCAGCGGCAGCGCTATTGCCTTCACTTGGGAGTGGTTTGACGGCAGCCATACCATCGCCCAGACGCAATACAGCACCAATGGTGGGGCCAACTGGACAGCGGCCGACCTGACCGCAGCCGGCCAAAACGCCAACAACCCCGAGGTAGCCGTGAACAGTGACGGCAGCACCATCGCCTACACCTGGCAGCGATCCAACGGCAGCAACAACATCGTGCAAACACGCGAGTTGGCGTCAGCAGGTCTGGGTACGATCACTGACTTGTCAGCCGCCGGTGGGGATGCCACCGCACCGCAACTTGCAGTCAACGCCGACGCAAACACCATCGCCTATACCTGGCTGCGCTCAAATGGCAGCAACACCGTCGTACAAGGCAGGTACCGCGGCAAGAGCGGCGCCTGGACCACCGTGGACCTTTCCGCCACCGGACAAGATGCCAGCCATCCCCGCGTAGCAGTCGGCCCAGACGGTAAGGCCATAGCGTTTGCCTGGCAGCGATCCAACGGCAGCAACAGCATCGTTCAAACCCGGTACACCACCAACGCCACCAAGGAATGGACTAACGCTGACCTGTCGGCCACCGGTCAAAACGCTAGCCTCCCGCAAGTAGTTGCCAGCGAAGGAAAAACTATTGCCTACACCTGGCAGCGTTCTGACGGCAGCAATAACATCATCCAAACGAACTACAGCTATAAGCGCTTCAAGCCAGGCAAGCCTTCCGATGTCTTTGCAGTTCCTGGCGACAAGCAGGTGACGCTGAACTGGACGGCACCGAATGACGATGGCGGAATGCCGATCACGGGCTATCGGGTGCAAGCGCGGAAGAACAACGGCGACTGGAATACCCGGGTAACGAACACCGGAAATTCCACCACCAGCTATACGGCAACCGGTTTGAAGAATGGTGCGGAATACAAGTTCCGCGTAGCCGCCTGGAATGAGATCGGGCGCGGCGGTAATGCCGGTTCCGCATTAGTCACTCCCACGCAAGCAAAGCCAGGCAAAGTGAAGAACCTGACCGTGAAGTGGAAGAAGAAGAATCGCAAGGCCGTCGTTAAGTGGCAAGGACCGACCAAGAAGCCTGCTAAGAAGTTCCAAGTCCGGATCAGCAAGCCCAACGACATCGAAGTTTTCAAGAAGTGGAAGAAGACCAACTCCCGGAAGTGGGTCTATCAGGACTTGCAGCTCGGCAAGAAGTACAAGGTGCAAGCCCGCGGCAAGAACGGGAAATCAAAGGGGCCCATGAAGGGGCTCAAATTCAAGACTAAGAAGCAGAGCAAGACTTTCGGCCCCAAGTAGTTCAGGGCCCGGTGGCCTGGGACTAGCGAGTAGTCATGGCGTCAACAACCACGGTCACAGCGAGCACTAGGGCATCGTCATGGCCCGGAGACACTTCAACGCCATAGGTGTCTCGCACCCGGAACCACTTCTTGGACACCGCCGCGACGGGTCCATCCGGCCCACTAATGGAGTACTCGTGGTCAACGATGTTGCCCTGTACGCTCCAGTCACCGCCAGCAGCCAGTTTCACAGTCCACCGGTTTCGGACCGGTGACACCAACGCCTGTTGAACGGTGGCTACCGGATTGCCGGCGTTGTCTTCCACGGCCATCGTGTCACGGACCCGGGCCTTCCGTTCCTGAATCTTGTACCGACTGCCGCCGCCAGCATCTTCTAGCAACAGGGTGTGCCGTACGCGCACTGCCTTTCCGTCAACTTTGAAGACACGCTCCCCGGACTCGTTCTCGATCCAGTAGTCATCGCCAATCGAGATGAGTTTCTGTCTCATCTGGTAGCGAGTGCCGCTAGGACCTCGCCTCGCCTGTCTTCGGTCTCGTGGCCCCATGACACTCCTTCTTGGATCGCTGCACCATCGTTAGCAGCAACTTGCCGTTTGCGGACGACGCCACCCTAGCGGGGCACCGCTACTTTGGCTGATCAGAAGCCAGCGCCCGCGCGGCCGTCCACCTAGCGATGGGCAGCATCCTGTACCTCGCCGATGAGTTCCTCGAGGGCGTCTTCCAACGCAATAATTCCTCGTTCGACGCCATCGGGGTCAACCACTCTGGCCAGATGCGCACCCTGGGTCCGCAGAATCTCGACCACCGAAGCGGCAGCCGCATCAGCAGCGACGAGCGGTAACCGGCGAAGGTTGAGGCTACCGAGTTGCATAGTCTCCTGGACATCAGATTTCAGTCCGAGGACATCCCGGACGTGCAGGTAACCGATCGGCTTCCCGTTGCCAGTTACCGGGAAACGAGAGAACCCGGTCTCTGCGGTGGCGGCCAGCAGATCCATCGGTGAGTCTTCGCGATCGACGGTGCGCAACACTGCCGGTGGGATCACCAACGACGCTGCCGGACGCTCTTCTAGGTCGAGGGCGCCTTCGGCTAGCCGGGATTCACTCTCACCGAGCATTCCCTCTCGGCGAGACTCAGCGATCAGTGTCGCTACTTCGTCTGCGGTAAAGGTGGCCGCAACTTCATCCTTGGGCTGGATTCCTAGTAGCCGCAGCGCTGCGTTCGCTACGGCGTTGAGTACAGCGATGAGGGGAGAAAAGACTCGAGTCACGAACCATAGCGGCGGAGCCAGCCAGATAGCTGACCGCTCTGGCCTGGCCAGTGCCAGATTCTTGGGAACCATCTCGCCAATCACCACGTGTAGGTACACCACGATTGTCAAGGCGATGATGAAGGCAATCGCGTGAATCGCGGTGTCCGGTAGACCCAGTGAGGCCAATGCCGGTTCGATCAAATGAGCTAGTGCTGGCTCAGCGACGGCGCCCAGACCAATGGAGCAAACGGTGATACCCAACTGTGCGCCAGCCAGCATCAGGGACACCGACTCCATCCCCCGCAATGTCAGTCGAGCTCGGCGATCTCCGTCTTCCGCAAGCGGCTCTATCTGACTTCGCCGGGCTGAGATGATGGCGAACTCCGCACCCACAAAAAACGCGTTCCCGAGGAGCAGCGCGACTCCGATCCACAATGCGGTCATGACTGCTGCTCCCCGCTTTCGGGTTCAGTGCCAGCGTCAGGCGCGGATTCCGGCTGCGGCACCGCCACTACAGCATCGATCCGGCGACCGTCCATGCCGTGCACGGTCAGTAGCCAGCCGGGGATCTTGACCTGGTCACCACTATTTGCCACTCGACCGAGGTCCTTCATGATCAGACCCGCGAGCGTTTCATAGTCAGGATCATCCGCGGTCGGGACACCTAGTTCACGCATTTCCTCAGGACGTAGCAGACCAGACAGCAGCCAACTACCGTCCTGGTATCGACGACTGCGCAACGCCGGACGGTCGTACTCATCGGCCACTTCGCCGACAAGTTCTTCCACGAGGTCCTCCAGCGTGGCAATGCCGGCAGTACCGCCGTACTCGTCAACCACCAAGACGAGATGGTTGCCGGTTCGAACCAACCGCAGCAGACCACCTAGCTCCAACGACTCCGGGACTCGGGCTACCGCCGACATGACCGAACCCACGGTGGCCCGACCACGATCTGAAGTCGGAACTCGCAACGCGTCGCGCAGCGACGCGACGCCAACCACATCATCGAGACCATCGGCGCCGATGACGGGGAAGCGGGACAGACCAGTTTTGCGACTCAACTGGAGAATCTCCGCAACCGGCTGTGACCGCTGGACGACCTCCAGCCGAGTGCGAGGAGTCATCACGTCCTCAGCCGTGTGATCACCAAAGCGCAACGTGCGATCGATCAGGACGGCAGTCCCCGAAGGGAGCGTCCCCGAGGCGCCGGAGTGCCGCACCAGTGAGGCGAGCTCTTGTGGGCTGCGAGCGCTAGCGAGTTCCTCGACAGGTTCAATCCCCATACGACGTAGTAGCCAGTTAGCGGTGCCATTTGTTACCCAAATGACGGGGGTGCACAATTTTGTGAAGAATCGCTGTGCTGGGGTGACGAGTTCAGCCACTCGGCGCGGTTGGGCAATAGCAGCGTTCTTGGGAATGAGTTCGCCCAGAACCATTTGGGCCGCAGTCGCGATGATCAAGGCCAGCGCCAAACTGATGGCAAGCGATGATTGCTCGGGAAGACCGAGCGCAGCCATCGGGGTCCGGAGCAGTTCGGCGATAGCCGGTTCCGCCAGATAGCCCACAATCAGGGATGTGATGGTGATGCCGACCTGAGCCCCGGACAGTTGCGTCGAGAGACTGCGTAGGCCGGCGAGAACCCCCCGGGCCTTGCGATCGCCCTCCTCAGCATCGGACTCGACCGAGGAGCGGTCCAAAGTTACGAGACTGAACTCTGCCGCCACAAAGATTGCCTGCAGCCCGAGAAGCAACACCACCAGCAGGAGCAGAAACCAGGGAGTCACGAGGCGAGTATTCCAATCACAGTGCGAGATCGCGGGACGAGGTCAACCATTGCGGGCAGCAAAAGGACCGACGCGCTATTTCTTAGTCTTACCTTTAACCTTGGCGGCGGGGCCCATCCCCTGTCCATTTTTGGCTCGGACCTGCATGACGACCTTTTTTCCTGACTTCAGGCCATCCCAAGTCTTAGCGAATTTGGATTTCTTATCGGCCTTCGGCTTTTGGGACTTCCATGAGGTCCACTTCGAGCCTTTTTTGATTCGAGTCTGATACTTCTTGATGGCGGTACCGCCAGTGTCTGCTGGTTCTTTCCAGGTGACTTTGATGCTCTTGCTTTTGGCCTTGGCGATCTTCAACTTCTTGACTTTGTCAGGCGCCGTCAACGCGCGCGCTACATAGACCATCTTGTTTGGGCTCGGTTGCGCAGAAGACGATTCATCAACGACGTTGTTGGTCGCGGTTTCGAGGATGCTGCGTTCGATGTCCACTGGCCCCAGGTTGGGATTTTGGCCCCATAGGATCGCTGCCACGCCTACTACTGCTGGCGCAGCCATCGACGTGCCACTGCGGATCGACGTTCCGCCGGTCATCGACAACGAAGGAATATCGTCTCCAGGTGCCCACACGTCGAGACACGAGCCACTGTTGGAGAATTTAGTTGCTGCATCGCTCTGACTTGTTGCGCCGACGGTCACCACACCAGGAGATCCGGCGAACGAGAAGTTACAGGAGTTTCCGCCATCGTTCCCTGCGGCAACGACCATCAGGATTCCCATGGCACGCAGATCTTTCACCGCAGTGTCCAATGCCTCGTAGCGGCCGGGAACTCCGAGACTCGCGTTAACAATCGCTGGGCGTTCAACATTGGCGGCTACCCAGTTCAGGCCACTGATGACATCAGCGATGGTGCCACTGCCCGCGCAGTTGAGCACCCGCACAGAGTGAATGATCGCTCCGGTGGCCACGCCATAGGAACTTGACGCCACAGTGCCCGCCACGTGAGTACCGTGACCGTTGCAATCTTCTGCGTTGGCCCCGGCGGCAGGAACGAAAGCGCTGCGGCCGACACGCCCCTGAAACTGCGGCAAGCTCAGATTGACTCCCGAATCCACGATGTACGCGTGAACTCCATCCCCTTGCCCGAAGGGTTTGTACATATTGTCTAGTGGCAGCTTTCGTTGGTTAACTCTGCTGAGGTTCCACGGTGTTGTCTTCGCCTCGGTGAGCGACGCCGGCTGTTCCGGTGCCTGCACCGATACCGTGAGATTCGGGGTGACCGTTTTCACGGAACCTGACCGGGCAGCCTGTTGGGCTTCATATTCGGTCAGTTCGACCACGCCGCCGCTGTAGATCGGGCCGCTGATGATTTCGACCTGCTCTGGATCGACGTAAACTCCACTCGTTCTCAGCACTCTGCGCATCGAATCGGGGGGGTCGGAGGCTAACTCGACCAGGTAGTTGCCTTGCGACGAATCGGGGCCCTCAGCCGCCGCCGCCGCCAACGGAGGTCCGCTCCCGCGGTCAGCGGCCGATGGGCTAGCCACGGCCGGAGTTCCTGCGACAAGCAGGGATGCCGTGATCGCAGCACTAGCAAGCCCCATGAACGACATCTGCTCAGTTCCTCCCGATACGCAAACCCTGCCAACCCGCATCAGTTTACGTCACTGGAGAGGCTGCTACCCGCAGAGACTGCGGCTGACCACCAACGGAGTAACACGTGACCCGTCCGATACCGACCGCAACACAAAGAGTAGGCGACCAGCGGCAGCCCGACACCGAAAACAACCGTGCCGCGTGTAATGAGCGTTTACGTCCCGGCTAGGTGGGTATACCCAGAGCAACAGAATCACTACGCAGAGTGTGAGTGTGAAGGAGCCGAGAATGACAGTCACCACTAGTTCGGTGGGGCTGCTCACATTCGACGTTCCCGACGCCTCGGGGGTGAACAACGAAAGCGCCCCTGGTCGGCGTTGGGCCTAGCAGTCACGAGCGTCGATCGGCCTATTCCACACGAACAAACGAGAACCGCCCGCAATGAGCAAGGGGATGACTGTGCCTGAAGACGCCGGGAAGATTGACAGAGAGCAATCGGGCAATTACGGACAAGTAGCACCTTTGGGATTCCCTACCTGCCGAGAGTCAGCACCCCGTACTCTGGAGCTCGTGCCTGGACATTCGAGGCACCCACACACCAGGAGTCAACAGTGAAGGTCGGGTATCGCAGCGCGGTCGCGCTATGCTGCGCGATCGGCCTTCTTGCTGCCGCGCCCGCCGCAATAGCCGCTGAAGAGCCACCCGCTGCTGAGGGCGAGCCGGCATCACCGTTGGCAACAATGCCAGGGATGCCGGCAGCCACCGATAATCAAGATGAGTCGACAGACGGGCGAGGTCAGCAGGCCCCCGATGATCAAGATGAGTCGACAGACGGGCGAGGTCAGCAGGCCAACGGCAACAAAGATGCTGCGAAGAACAGCGATGATGCGGAAGAAAACTACAACCCCGCTGAGGGCGAGAACCTCCGTGGCGATCGCAGCGGAGCCGGGCAAGGGATCGACGAGGCTAAGGCACGCAAGGCCGCCGAGTTAGCAGTCAATAAAGCTCGCATCAAACTGGAGAAAGCCCGCGCCACTTACCGACTGGATCAACTGGCAGCGAAACAGGTCAATGAACGCTCGGAACGCTGGGCAAAGCGCGCTGCTGAATCCCGGCGCGATATGGGCAATATCGCTCGCGCGGCCTACACCAGCGGGGGCGATGACTTGAACCTGCTGGCTACCTTGCTGGCAGCGGAATCACCGCAAGAGGTTCTTAGCGGAGCAGGTACTGCGGCCGCAGTGGCTGGATACAAGCACGAGGAGTGGCTCAAGGCACTCCGCGCGCAGGAACGCGCCAACGATCTAGCAACTGAGGCCGAGGACATCCTCGACCGCTCCCGTAACCGGCTCGATCGCGCCAAAGCAAACGTTGCCGCCGCACTCGAGCTAGCGGAATCGGTGAATCTCGAGATCGCCCCCACCAAGAAAGTTCCGCCGGTCGATTTGGAAACTAAGAGTGACTGGGTCTTCCCCACTGGCAAGGGAAAAATCAGTAGCCAGGCAGGTATGCGGTTGCACCCCATCCTGCGATACGTCCGGTGCCACGCCGGCGCCGACATCACCGCACCTAGTGGAACACCAATCTTCGCCGTCGATGACGGCATAGTGCTAAAGGCTGGCTCAAATGGCGGCTACGGCAACTACACGCTGATCACTCACGGCAAGGGGTTGTCCAGCGCGTACGCCCATCAGCAGGTACTACTTGTGAAGACTGGTGACCGAGTTCGCCGTGGCCAGTTAATCGGGGAAGTGGGAAGCACCGGCTTGTCGACGGGAGCCCACCTGCACTTCGAAGCCAAGTACCACGGCAAGGCATATGACCCTAGGGGCTGGCTCGAGGATGCCCCAGAACTTCGAGTTCCTGCCTGCTAGCCGACAGCACCTAGGCGCATCAGCGACCAGCGCTCAGGCCAGCGGCGCCGCTGGCCTCGACGCCTAGTTCACCAGTACTGGTAGTTCCGTAGTGATGTTCCTGACCGGCTCAGGCTCACTCGGCCAGTTCTGCGGGAACATCGGCGCGTCAGCCGGACTCAGCGGCTGCAGTTGGTCGAACCAGGTCGCATTGGGATCAAACTTTGCGAAGAACGGCTGCTTCACCAGTTCCGGCCTGCGGCACTGCAAGTATTCGAGAACGAACGCCTGCTCACCTGCGACGTCACGCACTCCCAGCACGTGTACTTTGCCGGGCCACGCCGACATCGACGGACCACGCACAGTACGAGCGATGCCGGAGACTCCCGAGTACGCCTCCCGGAAGGTATTCCAGCAGTCCACCAGTGGGAGCTCGAAATAGTTCCGGGCACCGGTGTCCCGCTCAACAAACATGTAGTACGGAATACATCCGAGCCGGACGCCGGTCTTCCACAACTCTTGCCAGGCAGTGACGTCGTCGTTCACATGCCGGATCAGTGGGCTCTGCATCCTGATGTTTGCGCCGGTGGCGCGAATACGAGAAACAGCGGCGCGTGAGACCTCGGTGGACAGTTCCACCGGGTGGGAGTAGTGACCCATGACAGCCAGCGTGCGGCCACTCGCCACGATTCGATCAAAGAGGGCCAGCATCTCGTCGGCATCATCATCACTGACGAACCGCTGCGGCCAGTAGCCCACACTCTTGGTGCCGATCCGAACGGTTTGTACGTGCTCTAGCCGTGGATCGGCGAGCAGCGCATCAATATAGCGAGCGAACACACTCGCTTTCATGATCATGGGATCGCCACCGGTGAAGAGCAGATCAGAAATCTCTCGGTGTTCGGCGAGGTAGTTGCACAACTGCTCAGCATCGTTGTTCTTGAACCGCAACGACGGATCCCCGACGAACTGGGCCCACCGGAAACAGAACGTGCAGTAGGCGTGGCAAGTCTGCCCCTGTGAGGGGAAGAACAACATCGTCTCCCGGTATTTGTGCTGGACTCCTGGCACCTCTTCCCCGTCTAGCATCGGGACGTTGTCAGTTTGCTGCCCGGCGGGGTGTGGATTGAGTTCAGCACGGATTTCCGAAACGAGGCCCTTGATCTCTTTCGGGGCAGCCCCGGAGGCCAGTCGATCAGCGACGGCCCGGTAATTCTCCTCCGACAGCATGCCGGGTTGCGGGAAAACCAACTGGAAAATCGGGTCGTCCGGAACCCGGGACCAGTCGATCAACGCATCCATGACGTAGCTGTTCGTTCGGAACGGCAGCACTTGTCCGACTACTTGTACTGCTTCGCGGAGCTCGTCGTCGAGCATGGCCCATTGCGGCGCTTTGCTGATATTTGCCAGCGTGATCGGTTGGAACCGGGTCGTTTCAACTTCAGCCATGAGCACCCCTCAGAGTCATATTTCGGCGATAGCGAGGCGGTGACTCGGCGATTCAGCCGCTTTCCAATATCTTGCCTCAACTACTGTTCGTCCCCTGACGGTAGCAAAGCGTCGCCGGTAACCCGATTTTCCAGGGAAGACTAGACGACACTGCGACATGGCGGCGCCTCACTAGCCGTACATTGGTCCGTATTGCGGACTAGGCACAGAGAATCTCGGCTACCTCAACTCCGAAGATTCCCTGCTTTCCGGCCCAGCTAGCCGCCGACCAGCCACTTGAACTTTCGGCGGCCGGGATCGGGCTTCGCGGGACTTCCCCCTACCTGCCCCGCTAGCGTCAGAGTGTGGAGCACCGCAGCACCCCAGATCGCCCCCCGGAACCAGATACTGAAGAATTCCTGGCACGACTCAGCCTTACGCAGGTAGACCGAGATATCTTCACCGGCTGGTGCCACTCGGGATCGCCCCTGCGGGCCTTCGGCGGACAAGTTGCCGCACAAGCGCTCGTGGCTGCTGGCAGAACGGTGCCAGACCCGGAACGACGAGTTCATTCGCTTCATGCCTACTTCTTACGACCCGGGCGCACCACGGATCACATTGTCTACATGGTGGATAGACCTCGCGACGGCCGGTCCTTCAGTACCAGACGAATTCGGGCGGTCCAGTACGGCGAGACCATCTTTACGATGTCGGCATCCTTCGCCATACCGCAGCAAGGGCCCGCTCACGGGACCGACAAGGCTCCTGGCTGGTTCGCCGCAGTACCGGGCCCCGAGGAGGCCACACCCGTCGATATCTTCGATCATATTCACCTACCCGAAGATGCTGCCCCCGCTAGCAAAGGACTGAAGCAGGCGGGCTACCCCATTAACCAGCTCTTGGACATGCGCCACGTGGATAGCGAACTCGTTCGCGAGATCAGTGACGGGTTCGTCGATCAAATGAACTGGATTAAGGGTCAGCCACTGCCCGACAACCCGCTCACACATGTGTGTGCCCTCACCTACTTCTCCGACCTGACGCTGGTTCGCACTGTGTTGGGGCATCATGGCGGCTCAGCTGGGGTTGACCAGTTGGAGATTGCATCGATTGACCATGCGATGTGGTTCCACGCACCGTTGCGGGCCGACTCATGGCTGCTCTTCGCTAACCGCAGCCCAGTCGCAGGGCATGGCCATGGCTTTGCAACCGGTGGTTTCTATACTCAAACGGGACAAACAGTCGCTTCGGTCGCCCAAGAAGTTCTGGTTCGCGAACCACCAGGCCAGAGCGGCTAGCCTCAGCCCAGCCAACCTTC
>Ga0055584_100007654_pt1 | contig 10582 bp, 10 predicted proteins | sample OSDHelmetaG_FD_58716 | JGI IMG/M metagenome (GOLD analysis project Ga0055584, IMG submission 58716) | Pelagic marine sediment microbial communities from the LTER site Helgoland, North Sea, for post-phytoplankton bloom and carbon turnover... | ecosystem: Environmental > Aquatic > Marine >...
CACGTGGCGGTGGAGATCGAGGGTCGTGTCCACACCCTCGATCTCGAAGTCGTCGAGCGCCGACAGGGTGCGGTCGATCGCGTCGTCGCGATCGTCGCCCGAGACGATCAGCTTGGCGAGCAGGGAGTCGTAGTGCGGCGGGATCTCGTAGCCGTCGAACCCGTGGCTGTCGATCCGTACGTGTTCCCCGTCGGGGGGACTCCAGTGTGTGATCGTGCCCGGCGACGGCAGGAACCCGTCGGCGACCGACTCGGCGTTGACGCGGCACTCGATCGCATGGCCGCGGACGACCACGTCGTCCGGTGTGACGGACAGCGCGTCGCCGGCGGCGATCCGCAGCTGCTCGCGAACGATGTCGACGCCGGTGACCACCTCGGTGACCGGGTGCTCGACCTGGACGCGGGTGTTGATCTCGAGGAACGAGAACTCGTCCCGTTCGAGATCGACGAGGAACTCGACGGTCCCCGCACCCCGGTAGTCGAGCCGGTGACCGAGTGCGACCGCCGCGTCGGCGACACGCTCGCGCAACTCGTCGGCGAGCACTGCTGCCGGCGCCTCCTCCACCAGTTTCTGGAACCGGCGCTGCGTCGAGCAGTCGCGGTCGCCGAGATGGACGATGTGGCCGTGGTGATCGCCGAGGAGCTGCACCTCGACGTGCCGGGCATTGTCGAGGTAACGCTCCACGTACATCCGTCCATCGCCGAACGCGGCGGCGGCCTCGGTCGACGCGCCCGTGAATCGATCGGCCAGTTCGTCGATGTCGTCGACGCGGACCATTCCCCGGCCACCTCCGCCGGCGGCGGCCTTCAGGAGGATCGGGAAGCCGATGTCGGCCGCGACGGCACGTGCCTCGTCGACGCGAGCGACCGCATCGGACCCGGCGCCGGTCGGGACGCCTGCCTCGCGAGCGATCCGTCGGGCGGCGATCTTGTCACCGCCGCTCCGGATGGTGTCGGCGGCTGGCCCGACGAAGACCAACCCGTGCGCGGCGCAGTCGTCGGCGAGTTCCGCCCGTTCGGACAGGAACCCGTACCCGGGGTGGATGGCGTCGCAGCCGGTGAGCAGCGCCGCTGCGACGATCTGTTCGACCCGGAGATAGCTCTGTGTGGGTGCCGCCGGGCCGATGTGCACGACGTCGGTCGCCAGCCGTGCCGCGAGCGAGTCGGCGTCGGCGTCGCTCACCGCCACGATCGCGTCGATCCCTTCATCGCGACACGCGCGGACGATGCGTACGGCGATCTCGCCGCGGTTGGCCACGAGGACGCGACGGATGTTGCGGCCGCTCGTCATGCCGACTCCGACGGAGTGATCGCGAACAGCGGCTCACCCTTGCCGACCGCGACCCCGTCGTCGAGGTAGACCTCGACGACCACCCCGTCGATGCCGGCCTTGAGATGGTTCATCAGCTTCATGACCTCGATGATGCAGACGGTCGCCGACGCCTCGACCGTGTCACCGACGTCGACGAACGGCGGAGCACCCGGCTCGGGCGAACGCCAGAAGATGCCCGGCGACGGTGACACGACGACCAGCGCCCCGGGAGGTGGATCCGGGACCGGCGACGACGTCGGGTGTCCGGCGCCCGGACCTCCGCCGTCTTCGTCGAAGCGATCGTGAGCGGGTGTCGCGCGGCCGGGCTCCCGAGGGCCCGATGAGCGCAGCGCCGGCGACCCGGAGTCCGTCGGGGCGTCGGCGGCGAGATGCACACGGATGCCACCGGACCGGATGTCGATCTCGGACCAGTCCGACCGTTCGAACGCGGCGACGACTCGCTGGATCGCCTCGAGAGATTCGCTCAATGGATCATCCTTGATGGTCGTCGGTCGGGTGGAATCATCCTACGTTTTCGGCGGTGTACCCATGGTGGCGGCCGGAATCCGTGTGTGTCCGACCGGCATCGTGTGACCTGGCTCGGCTGCCGGAGCGACCCGGCTTCCTGGTCGCGCGCTACCGAGCGTCACGCGTCGACGTCGAGAGTTCGTGCGGTGTCACTGATGTGACACGCTGTTCGGCGACGAAGACATTGGAGGTCTGCGTGAGCGTCGCGAGCAAGACGATCGACAGCATCCGGGCGATGATCGGCTCGGGAGAGCTCAGCCCGGGCGACCGGCTCCCACCGGAACACGAGCTCGCCGACCGGCTCGGCGTCTCACGTGGATCGCTGCGTGAGGCGGTGCGTGCGCTGACGCAGATCAACGTGCTCGACGTGCGGCGGGGGGACGGCACGTACGTGACGAGTCTGGCCCCGAGCGAACTCTTGTCCGGACTGGTGTTCGCGATCGAACTGCTGCAGCCGCAGGGCCTGGAGGAGGTGATCGAGGTGCGTCGCCTCCTGCTCCCGTCGGCGGTCGCGCTCGCGGCCCAGCGGGCGACCGACGAACACCTCGCCGACATGCGTGAGGTCGTCGACGGGCTCGAGACGACGACCGATCCCGACGAGGTCGCTCGGCTCCATCGGAGGTTCCAGGCCCTCGTCGGCGTCGCCACCGGCAACGAGACGCTCAGCTCCATCCTGCGGGCGCTGCAGCTCCGCGGCGAGCACGTCCGTCGGGCGTGGCTCAGCTCCGACCCGGCGATCCGCGACGTTGCACTCGCACACCAACGGATGCTGCTCGACGCCATGGAACGACGCGACAGCGACACGGCTCGATCGATCGCCACCCTCCAGGTCGACGAACGCCAGCGCTGGGTCGATCACCTCCGGAACGGAACGAGCCCCGGTCCGGCGCTGATCGGACAGCCGGTGGCCGAAGGCGAGGTGTGACCGAGATGACCCCGGTACCGAGCGAAGCGCATCCGCGTCCATGAACATCCTGGTCACGAACGACGACGGCATCGAGTCGCAGGGTCTGCAGGCTCTGGCACACCGCCTCACCCGAGAGGGAGACGTCACCGTCTTCGCCCCCTCCGCCGACTTCTCGGGCTCGAGTGCGGCGATCGGGCCGATCGGTGAGGGCCTCCCCGACGTCGTGGAGGCCGCCCACGACGGGTTCGGCGACGTGCGCGCGGCCTACCACCTCGACGGTCCACCGGCGCTCGCCACGCTGCTCGCCTGTTGTGGCTTGTTCGGCACCGTGCCCGACATCGTGGTGGCCGGCATCAACCGCGGCTGGAACGTCGGACGTGCCGTTCACTTCTCCGGAACCGTCGGCGCGTGCGTCGCCGCCGCCGGCTTCGGGCTGCCGGCGATCGCTGTCAGCCAGGTCGCGGCCACCGTCGGAGACGAACAGCGGTGGGCCTCGGCGGCCGACGCAGCAGCCGGCTACATCGGTCAGGCGATCGCCCACGGGCGTGTGCTCAACGTCAACGTGCCGAATCGTCGGCGCGAGGAATTCGCCGGTGCACTCGAGACGACCCCTGCGGACCGGCTGCCGTATGCACTGCATTCGCCCACGCTCACACGGATCTCCGACGGAAGGTTCGCCGTGCGGGTCGAGCACGCCGGTCCGTTCGAGCGTCCGGACGGGAGCGATGTCGTCGCAGTGGAGCGCGGGTACGTGTCGGTCACCGTACTGTCGCCGACCCACGCCGGCTGACTCCGTCGGGCGGACGTCACCTCGTCTGTCGAGGGTCGCAGCTCGTGTCCTGGTGCCGGGGAAGGTGAGGTTCCGACGCCGGTGATCGAGACGATCTGGCCTACCGTCGAACGGATGTGGCCGTCGAGGCCGCGGAGTCACCGGCCGGTGAGTCGGCTCGGTGGCTGTCGGCACGAGACGAGGAGGATGGATGGACTTCGATGCCAGCCCACGGACGCGCGAGCTGCGCGGGCGCCTGGAAGTGTTCATGGACGAGCACGTGTACCCCAACGAGGGGCGCTTCTTCCGAGAGTCCATGGAGTTGGGGCCGTGGGCGGTGTGGCCGATCGTCGAGGAGCTGAAGCCGATCGCTCGCGAGGCCGGGCTCTGGAACCTGTTCCTCCCGGACAGTGAGCACGGCATCGGCCTGTCGAACTTCGAGTATGCGCCGCTCTGCGAGGTCATGGGTCGATCGCACCTCGCCCCGGAGGTGTTCAACTGCTCGGCTCCGGACACGGGCAACATGGAGGTGCTCGCCCGCTACGGCACGCCGGAGCAGCAGGAACGCTGGTTGCTGCCGCTGCTCGCCGGTCAGATCCGGTCGGCGTTCGCGATGACCGAGCCCGACGTGGCGTCGAGCGACGCGACCAACATCGAGAGCTCGATCGTCCGCGACGGTGACGAGTACGTCGTCAACGGTCGCAAGTGGTACACCACGAACGCCACCGATCCGCGTTGCGAGATCATCGTGTTCATGGGGAAGTCCGATCCGGGCAACCCCGATCGGCATCGCCAGCAGTCGATGATCCTGGTGCCGAAGGACACCCCGGGCGTCGACGTCGTCCGCCCGCTCCCGGTCTTCAACTTCTACGGGATGCCCGACCGCGCATCCGAAGTGCAGTTCACCGACGTTCGTGTGCCGGCCGCCAACATGCTCCTGGGCGAGGGTCGGGGCTTCGAGATCGCACAGGGTCGCCTCGGGCCCGGCCGCATCCACCACTGCATGCGGCTGATCGGCCTCGCCGAGCGGGCTCTGGAGATGATGTGCCGACGGACACGGCACCGCGTCACGTTCGGCCGGCCCGTCGCCGAGCAGACCGTGACACTCGAGCGCATCGCCGAGGCACGCATCGCGATCGAGCAGACCCGTCTCCTGACGCTCAAGACGGCGTACATGATGGACACCGTGGGCAACAAGGAAGCTCGTCGAGAGATCGCGATGATCAAGATCGCGGCACCGAACATGGCATGCCAGGTCGTGGACTGGGCGATCCAGGCGTTCGGTGGCGCCGGAACGAACAACGACTACGGGCTCGCTGCGATGTACGCCACCGCACGCCTGCTCCGGCTCGCGGACGGACCCGACGAAGTCCATCGGAACCAACTCGGCAGACTCGAACTCCGTCGTCATGTCGAACAGGGCCCGATCGAGCCTCGGGCCACCTACGCTCCGACGTGGCCCGATGCGTGACGTGCGGGCACCGATGCCCGCGGATTGCCGGGGCAGGTCGGTGCGCGCACGTGTGACGACGCGGGACCACCCCGCCGACAGCGGTGCGGACCCGGACGATGCCGGACAGACGGTCTTGAATCTGTGCGAGCCTTCGCGGAGAATCGGTGGACCAACCGGCGAGCAGGAACGGTGACATGAACCAGGAACCCCAGAGTGTGTCCGAAGGGCGAGCAGGGCGGGACGGCCTCGCGGCGGTCGCCGTCGTGTTGCTGGCCGTGTTGCTCATCGGCTTCCTCGTCAGCCGGATCGTCTGATTCGACGATCGGGTTCGAGGGCCCCGCAGCCACGTTCGTGCTCCGCCGAGTCGTACGGGCGGACCGAGCGAGCGGTGGTCAGGCATGGTGCCCCGCTCAGGGCGCGACGAGCATCCACTCTGCGCCCCACGTGCCGCCGGCTTCCTCGTCGGCGACGGCGAAGTGGATCAGGTCGCCTCGCGGCTGGCGGCCGGTGTCGGCCAGGTGTTTGATGGCCACGGCCATCGACGACGTGAGGTTCGACATGTCGATCGCGCCGGGGCCCCACAACTCGCCGTCGACGATCTCCCCTCCGAACGGGTCGCGGTCCCACCCGTCGGGGGTGACCGGGACGACGTCGGTGTGGCCCATCAGGCAGATCTTCGGAGCGGACGGGTCGGGTCCCTCGATGCGGGCCACCAGGGAGCCGCGGCCGGGTGCGGGTTCGTGGCGTTCGATGTCGAGGCCGGGTCCCGCGAGGAGGCTGTCGAGCAGGTCGACCGATCGCAACTCGTTCCACGACTCGACGGTCCCGTCGTTGACGCACGCATTGCGGATCTGGTGCTCGAGGAGGTCGATCGCGGTGTCGGCGCGTTCGGTCGACGGGGCCTCCGGTCGGGTGCGGCGGGTGTGGCCAGCGTGTCAGACCGTCGGAACCCGGCGCTTCCCGGCCACGGATCGGCCGGGCCCATCTCGAGTTGGCGTACGGTCGCCGCCATGGGTGTGACGATCACGGTGGCGGACGCCCGGGATCCACGCGTGTCCGAGTTCCGGCAGTTGAACGATCAAGCAGCTCGCCGGAGGATGGAGGGCGATGCGTACTTCCTGTCCGAGGGGTGGGTGTCGATCGAGCGGTTGATCGATTCCGGGCACGAGTTCCGGTCGGTGTTGTTGTCGCCGTCGCGGGTCGACCGCTTCCTGCCGTTCATGGGGCGTCCGGAACTGGACGGCGTCCCGGTGTACGTGGCCGACCGGGACGTGATGCACGACATCGTGGGGTTCGACCTGCCACGCGCTGTCCTGGTGTCGGCGGTCCGTCGCCCCCTGACGACGGTGGCGGATCTGGCAGCGACCGCCGACCGGCTGATCGTGCTCGAAGCGCTCAACGACGACGAGAACGTCGGAGCGATCGCACGGGCGGCACGCGCGTTCGACATCGACGGCATCCTGCTCAGCCCGACCTGCACCGACCCGTACCATCGGCGCACCGTGCGGGTGAGCATGGGTGAGATCCTGCACATGCGTGTTGCCCGGGCCGAACGGGACGAGTGGCCGGACGCACTGGCCGCTCTGCACTCGCGTGGTTTCGAGTCGTGGGCGATGACCCCGTCGATCGACGCCGTGGACGTGTGGGACGCCGATGTACCCGAGCGCCTGGCGATCGTGCTCGGAGCGGAGGGCCCTGGGCTCACCGGTGCCGTGCTCGGGACGGCGACGAAACGGGTGCGGATCCCGATCAGCCCGGCCGTCGACTCGTTGAACGTCGGCCATGCCGCCGCGATCGTGTTCGCCGCGATCTCGCGTCGCTGACCGTTAGGTTTCGACCGTGGCTTCGGCAGACGGCACTCCTCGCGACGACGTGCGTCGCCGGTTGCTCGACGCCATGGCCGTCCTGCACGACGTGGTCTCGGCCCCCGAGCTGCTCGCCGAGCTCGACCCGGCCGAGAAGGCCGACTTCCTCAACGCGGCAGGCGACGTGTTCTTCCCTGACCCCGAGATCCGCCGCCGTCGCACCAAGCTGCTCCAGCAACGGCGGCGCAACGAGCGAATCCGGCGAGACGAGGAGACACTCGCCGGAACCGGGATCCGCACGCTGCGCGACCGCCCGGTGTTCACGACGCCCGACGTCCACCCGCCCGAACGTTTCGAGCAGACCGACGTCGCTGACGGCTCGGACGCACCACCGTTCCGCGACACGCTCGAACCGCAGCACTGCTACATCTGCAAGGTCCACTATCGACAGATCCACCACTTCTACGACCAGCTGTGTCCCGACTGCGCCGCGCTGAATTTCACGAAGCGTGGCGAGTTGGCCGACATGCGCGGCATGACCGTGTTGCTCACGGGCGGCCGCGTCAAGATCGGGTATCAGGCGGGGATCAAGTTGCTGCGGAGCGGTGCCGAGCTGATCGTGGCGACCCGCTTCCCTCGCGATGCGGCCGAGCGCTACGCCGCCGAGGCAGACTTCGCCGACTGGGGTGATCGGCTCGAGGTGTTCGGTCTCGACCTTCGCCACACGCCCAGCGTCGAGGCGTTCTGCTCGCACCTACTCTCCACGCGCACCCGACTCGACGCGATCATCAACAACGCGTGCCAGACGGTTCGCCGCCCTCCGGCGTTCTACGAGCACATGATGCAGAACGAGCGGTCGGCGCTCGGTTCGCTGCCGCACGATGTGCTCCGACTCGTCGGCTCCTACGAGGACCTGCGCGGCGTCACCGACACGATCGGGCAGGGATCGGCCGATCTGGCCCACACTGCGGAACCGGCCGATCTGGCGGGCCTCACTCGTGCCGCCGAGCTGTCCCAAGCGGTGCTGCTCCCCGACGACCGCTCGTCGGCCGGTGCACTCTTCCCCGAGGGCCGGCTCGACCAGGACCTGCAGCAGGTCGATCTGCGCGGACGGAACTCGTGGCGGCTCCGGTTGCACGAGGTGCCCACCGTGGAGCTGCTGGAGACACAACTCGTCAATGCGGTCGCACCGTTCGTCGTGAACGCTCGTCTGAAACCCCTGATGGAGGCAACTCCGGGTGACCACAAACACGTCGTCAACGTGTCGGCGGTCGAGGGTCAGTTCTATCGACCACGCAAGACGACCAAGCACCCGCACACGAACATGGCGAAGGCGGCGCTGAACATGATGACCCGGACGTCGGCGACCGACTACCACCAGTCGGGGATCAACATGAACAGCGTCGACACCGGGTGGGTCAGCGACGAGGACCCGGTCGAGATCTCCCAGGCGAAGACGGCCGAACACCGCTTCCATCCGCCGCTCGACATCGTCGACGGCGCCGCCCGGGTCGTCGACCCGATCATCGACGGACTGAACACCGGCACCCATGTCTGGGGTCAGTTCCTGAAGGATTACGCCCCGACCGACTGGTAGCGGGCGGAGACCCGTACCCACCTCGTCCGGGGCGGATGCTCCTGACGGCGACCGACGTTCCGTGAACGGGTGGTCGGCGTGCTCGCGCGTCAGATCAGTGGTCGGTGTCGGTCGGCCAGTCCATGGCGACGAACTGGGTGATGCTGATGTGTTCGAACAGGTCGGCCTGCACGTACGGGTCCTCGGCCATCTCCGCGGTCGCGGTGGCGATGTCGGTCGCGTCGAAGACGATCAGGCTGCCGCACACGTTCCCGTCGCCGTCACGAAGTGGACCGCCGACCAGGTTGCGCCGCTCGGACTGGAACGCGAGGTGCGCGGGTCTGGTGGCCGCGCGGAGCGACGCCGAGTCGGCCCGATCGATGCCGTGGAAGGCGATGAGCATGTGGTGGTCTCCCTGTGAGATGTGCGTCGGAGGTCGTGGCCCGTGTCCGTCAGGCGTCGCCGACGCGTGAGCCGGGGGCGATGGTGGGCGGTGCCGCGTTCAGCTGGTCGATCGCAAAGCCGGCGGCAGTCTTGTAGTCGGCCATGAAGCCTTCGATCTCGCGACGTGGAATCACGTCGTCGATGTCGTCGAAGTACCCGCCGCATCGTTCGTCGACGAGTCCGAGGATGCCGATCGGCCCGTGGCCGCGGTTTCGGAGTACGAGCGCGGAGATCGGCTCGCGCAGCTGGGACTCGAACGCGTCGAGCGCATCGCGGCCGACCCCGTGCTCGACGAACCGTGCGCCGAGCACCCTCGCGTCGACGACGGCCTGACTCGCCCCGTTCGACCCGACCGGGAACATCACGTGCGCCGCGTCGCCCAGCAGGCACACCCGCCCGTCGACCCACCGCTCGACCGGGTCCCGGTCGACCATCGGGAACTCCCAGACCGCCGGTGCGCCGCGAACGAGCCGGGGGATGTCGAGCCAGTCGAAGGTCCAGTCGTCGAACGACGGCAGGAACCGGTCGATGTCCGCCCGCTCGTTCCAGTCGGCGTTCGCGAGGCCGTCGGTGGTGTCGATCGTGAGTTCGGCGATCCAGTTCTGCAGCTGGAGCCCGGTGTCGGGGTCCGGCGACGAGATCGGGTAGTGCACGAACCGTTGATCGAGTGTGCCGACGAGGGTGAACGCCGCGCCGGAGCGGATCGGCGGCCCGGGCGTGGCGCCTCGCCACAGCATCTGTCCACCCCAGTGCGGGTCGGGTTGGGTGGGGTGCATCTGCGCGCGCACGGCGGAGTGCAGGCCGTCGGCGGCGAGCAGCAGTGAGCCACGGACCTCGACGGTGTTGCCGTCGCGGGTGTCGACGATCGCGACGACGCCGTCTCGCTCGGTCCGGTAGCCGACGATCCGGTGACCGGTCCGAACCGCACCACGGCCCATGCGTTCGAGGACCGTGCGGTACAGCAGCATCTGCAGTTCACCGCGGTGCACCGCGTACTGGGGCCAGCGGTACCCGGCGGCGCGGCCACGCGGTTCGGCCCACACGTCGCGGCCGCCCCGGGCGACGAGCGCCCACTCGGTTGCCTCGATGCCGATGCGGTCGAGGCGGTCGCCGAGCCCGAGGTCGATCAACTCGCGGATCGCGTTCGGCTGCAAGTTGATGCCGACGCCGAGCGGAGCGAGCGTTCGCACCGACTCCAGCACCACGGCCGGGACGCCGATCTGGTGGCAGGTGAGCGCCATCGTGAGCCCGGCGATGCCCCCGCCGGCGATGAGCACGGGTGGGTCCGTGGGTCGCGTCGTCGGCACGGCCAGAGCTTCGCACGATCGGGGCACCTGTCGGCAGCCGACCTCGAACGACCGTGGACGGGTCGGGGTGGCGTCGCGGGCGGTGCACAGTTGTGCGGCCTTCGGTACTCGAAGTGGGTCGACACAGCCCCTACCGGATCGGATCACCGGCGGAGCGGACGGGCCCACTCGCCGCCCGTCCTGTACCGACGTGCCTCGATCGACGTGACGATGCGATCGGATCGGGCTTCGTCCACGGCGCTCGTCCACCGGATGTCCTCTCGAGTGGATGCCGTGGAACGAACCTGCGTTCTCGACTCGGGACATCGATGTCGTGCCATGCCGACAGGCCCGTCGGGCAGCGATGCTGCGCCACGAGCTGATGTTCCACAGGATGGGCGGTCCCGGATGACGCCGGTCGGTCGCGGTCCCTGCTCACCGCGGGGAACGGTATGTCTCCGGCACACGTCGGCAGGATGGTCGTCGAGTCCGTGAGGACGCGG
>Ga0055584_100007655_pt1 | contig 10582 bp, 9 predicted proteins | sample OSDHelmetaG_FD_58716 | JGI IMG/M metagenome (GOLD analysis project Ga0055584, IMG submission 58716) | Pelagic marine sediment microbial communities from the LTER site Helgoland, North Sea, for post-phytoplankton bloom and carbon turnover... | ecosystem: Environmental > Aquatic > Marine >...
GACACCGATATCCTCCCCAATATCCTCCCGATATAGATAGCAAATTCAAAGCGTATAACAGGTATTGTATCCCCCGGTTAGTGACTCAGTCGCGAACGGTGCCGTCGCCGGTGACAATATATTTTTGTGTGGTCAGGCCTTCCAGGCCAACCGGTCCACGCACATGCAGCTTGTTGGTGCTGATACCAATTTCGGCGCCGAGTCCATATTCGAAGCCGTCAGCAAACTGGGTGGAGGCGTTCCACATCACTGAGCTGGAATCGACTTCGCGCAGGAATCGTTGTGCCTTGTCCTGGTTCTCGGTAATGATGGCGTCGGTATGATGGGAGCCGTAACGGGCGATATGATCGATCGCTGCATCCAGATCATCGACGATCCGGATGGCTAAAATGCCATCAAGATATTCTGTCTGCCAATCTTTCTCTGTGGCCTCTTCGATGTCGCTGATGATCTTGCGGGTCTGTTCACAACCGCGCAGCGCTACACCTTTCTCGGCAAACCTGTGGGCCAGTGGCGGCAGCACTTTTTCTGCAATAGGCGCTGCAACCAGCAGGGTTTCCATGGCACCACAAATACCGTAGCGCCGCGCTTTGGCATTGTAGGCAACATTAACTGCCTTGGCGACATCGGCTTCATCATCAATATAGATATGACACAGCCCTTCCAGATGTTTGATCACCGGCACGGTGGCTTCTGCGCCAATACGCTCGATCAGGCGCTTGCCGCCACGTGGGATAATGATATCGACGTATTCATCGGCAGTGATTAACGCCCCCACTACAGCGCGATCCGTGGTTTCGATCACCTGCACACAGTCGGTGCTGATGCCGGCATCGGCAAGCCCCTGGTGGATACAGTTTGCAATGGCCAGGTTTGAGTTGATCGCTTCAGAGCCGCCGCGCAGGATCACCGCATTGCCGGATTTAAAGCAGAGCGCCGCGGCGTCGATGGTGACATTTGGCCGCGACTCATAAATGATACCGATCACACCCAGGGGCACACGCATCTTGCCAACCTTGATCCCGCTCGGCCGGGTATCGAATGCGGTCATCTCGCCCACAGGATCGGGCAGCGCCGCTACCTGACGACAGCCCCGGGCCATGGCATTGATCCGATCCGCATTGAGATCGAGCCGGTCGAGCAGCGCTGCGGTAAGATTCAGATCGCGGCCGCGCTGCATGTCCAGGGCGTTGGCCTCGAGGATCTCTCCCTGCTGCGCCTGTATACGATCGGCAATGGCAAGCAATGCCTTGTTTTTTTCCTCGGTGGGCAGTTTGGCGATCAATATCGCCGCAGCCCTGGCACGGCGGCCGACGGACTGCATATAAGTTTCTACATCAATTGATTGAACGGTATTTGATTGCATTGCACTGCTGCCGACGTGGGGCAGTGATTGTAAGTAACTCGGGCAATGCCGTCTACTTTCTGGTTTTTACCTGCTCAATCGCGCGGTGCAAGGAGCGGCAGGCGGAAAACGCAGTCGGCGTTACTCCCCAAGCAGCAATTTTGAAATCGTCGCCCGGGCCTCTTCCACCCCGGTTTTCTTCAGCGCCGAAAACAACTGCACCGTGGTCGCCGGCTGATCCTGTACTTTATGCCTGACCTGCTGCAGCACGCCTCCGGCCTTGCCGCGACTCAGTTTATCCGCCTTGGTCAACAGGATATGCACCGGCAATTCGGACTGCCAGCAAAGTTCAAGCATGGTGATATCGCGATCGGTAAGCGGCCGGCGAATATCCATGGGCAACACCAGGGCCTTGAGACACTGGCGGGTGGTGAGATATGCACTGACAAACTCGCCCCAGTGGGCCCGCAGGTGCTCCGGCGCCTTGGCGTAGCCATAACCGGGCAGATCCACCAGTTTGAAGTCATCCCGCAGCGAAAAAAAATTGATTTGTTGAGTGCGACCCGGTGTTTTACTGGTCTTGGCCAGCCCGGTCTGGTTAGTAATGGCATTGATGGCGCTGGATTTGCCGACATTGGAACGGCCGGCAAACGCTACTTCAGCGCCTTCATCGGCCATCAACTGGTGCGGCAGGTGGGCGCTCAGGATATAACTGGCCTGGCGAAAATCGATTACATCAGTGGTCACGGGGGTAGCCTGTTTGCAGACATTTATTGATATACTTCGCGCTCAATTTTACGCTTTACTCCCAGTGTTTAGGGGGTTTATTTTCATAAAGGGCCCGGAATAACGCCGGGGCCAGATACGATAAGTTTGATATTAAAGGTTTTAAAATGACTCGATTGGTATCGATGCTGGCTGGCATCGCCCTGCTCGCTTCCGCGCAGGCTTTTGCAGAACAAAATCTGGTGGGTGACGCTGAGGCTGGTAAGGCCAAAAGCGCAACCTGTGCTGCGTGCCATGGCGCCGACGGTATTTCCAGCTCTCCGCAATGGCCACACCTCGCAGGCCAGGTCCCGGGCTATATTGCGACCCAGCTTGAATACTTCCAGCAGGGCGCGGAAGGCCCCCGTGAGAACGCGATCATGGCGGGTATGGTTGCCGCCCTGTCGCCCCAGGACATCGCCGACCTGGACGCTTATTTTGTCTCGCTGCCTGCCCATAAAGGCTCGATCACACCAGAGCAGGAAGAGCTTGCCCTGGCAGGACAGCAGATTTACAAGGCCGGAGAAGAAGAATTCAGCGTGCCGGCCTGCATGGGATGTCATCTGCCCAACGGCGCAGGTATTGCCCCTGCTTACCCGAGACTTGCCGGCCTGCCCAAGGAATATGTTCAGGCGCAACTGCTGGCCTATAAGTCCGGCGCTCGCCAGAACCCAATGATGAATCCTATCGCCTACCCGCTGTCGGAAGCGCAGATAGAAGCGCTGGCGACTTATATTTCCGGTCTGAATTAAGCCCGCAGCAAATACACGGTAAGGGGTTCGCGCCGACAAGGCGCGAACCCTTTTTTGTGTTCAGATACTGTCCGGTACGGCAACGCCGTGCTGCCGGCAGGCGGCAATCACCGTATTGCGCAGCAGACAGGCAATGGTCATCGGGCCGACACCGCCGGGTACCGGGGTAATGGCGCCGGCCACTTCACTGGCGCCCGGAAAATCCACATCACCCACCAGACGGGTTTTGCCGTCCCCGGCTTCGATCCGGTTGATACCAACATCAATCACCACCGCACCGGGCTTTATCCAGTCTGCTTTCACCAGCTCCGCGACGCCCACAGCAGCGATCACGATATCTGCCTGGCGACAGACTCCGGGCAGATCCCGGGTACGCGAATGGGCGATGGTGACGGTGCAGTTTTCCTTCAGCAGCAGCATCGACACCGGTTTACCCACAATGTTTGATCGGCCGACCACCACCGCACTCTTTCCGCTGAGATCACCGAGATGATCTTTCAAAAGCAGGATACAGCCCGCCGGAGTACAGGGCACCAGCGATTCTTCACCGATGGAAAGTTTGCCGACGTTTTCGATATGAAAACCATCAACGTCTTTGGCAACGCTGATGGTGTTGATGACCTTGGACTCGTCGATATGTTTCGGTAGCGGCAGCTGTACCAGAATACCGTTGACTGCGGGATCATTGTTGAGCTTGTCAATCAATGCAAGCAGGTCAGCTTCGCTGGTATCTGCGGGCAGTTTATGTTCGATGGAATCCATTCCGGCTTCCACAGTCTGTTTACCCTTGTTACGCACATATACCTGACTGGCCGGGTCTTCGCCTACCAGCACAACCACCAGCCCGGGCTTGATATTGTGTTGCTCCACCAGTTCAGACACGGCCACGCCAACGCGTTGCCGTAAACCGGCAGCGAATGCCTTGCCATCAATTATTGTTGCCATTGGATCGTTCTCGTTACTCTGTTTAATATTTGTGGTGCCGCATTCTACCGCTTTGGCCAGAAGCTTTCACACGACATACGCCCACTGATTTTATTTAAACGACCCGTCAGGATGAATCAGATTGGGACAGGCAATGGTGCAATAGCTCTGATGTATAATTCAGCGGCTGTTATCTCTACACAAACAATTACAACGATATGTCAGAACAATCCATTGCCCTTCTGTTTCCCGGTCAGGGATCCCAATATCCCGGTATCGGCCAGGATCTTTACCAGGCTTACGATATTGTCCGCCAAACCTACGACGAAGCCAGCGAAGTACTGGGCTACGATATTGCCCGGCTTTCGTTTGAAGACCCGGAAGGCGAAATCAATCTGACCCGTTACACCCAGCCGGTACTGCTGACCCATAGCACCGCCTGCCATCGGCTGTTCAACCAGCTGAGCAGCAATGCGCTGACCCCGGCTATGGTTGCCGGCCATAGCCTTGGCGAATATTCAGCGCTGGTGGCCGCCGACGCATTAAGCTTTGCCCTGGGACTGCAGCTGGTGAAGCAGCGCGGCGAGCTGATGGGGGAGTTTGGTGAAGGCGAAATGGAGGCGCTGATGATCGATCTCGATGCCGCCACGGCCCTTGCCGAGCAGCATTACTGCGGCATTGCTGCCTGCAACCTGCCAGAGCAGAATGTGGTCGGCGGCAAACCAGAGGATCTCGATGCACTGGTGGCCTCCATGGCAGAGCAGTTCCCGCGCAAGCGCAGCGCCCGGCTGAAAACAGAAGGCGCTTTTCATACTTATTATATGGTCGAAGCCGCGCGCCGCTTTCGCAGCGTACTGGAAGACGCCGACTTCGCCGCGCCGCAGTGCGATGTACTGTCTAATTTTACCGGCGGCCTGCATGACGCCGACCTCGACTCGATTAGATCGCGGCTGTTTATGCAGCTGTTTAATCCGGTGCTATGGCACCGTAATCTTTTGTCTGCGGCGGAACATGGCGCCACCATGATGATCGAGTTTGGCGGTGGCCTCGGCAAAGGCGAAAGCGCTGCGGAGAAACGGCCGAATCTTGAGAGTATCGTGAAAAAGGCTTTTCGCGGTAATGAGTCCGCCCCTGGATACCACGCGGTCATTAATCAGCAGACCCTTGAGCAAACCCTCGAGGTATTTGCTTAAATCAGGCGCTCCGTTACTACCCGTGATCCCGGATATGGTCCGGGATTACCGACAAATCACCAGACCCAAGACCCGCTTCAGGCTCATCCCTGCAGCAGTACCCGCACATGACCGGTGACTGACTCGGCCAGCGCATGCAAATCATAACCACCCTCGAGTACCGAGACCAGCCGGCCGTCACAACACTGGTCGGCAAGTTCCATCACCGCCCGGGTCATCCAGACATAACTATCGTTGGTTAAATTGATCGCGCCCAGGGGGTCGGCCTGGTGGGCGTCGAAGCCTGCCGAGACAAGAATAAAGTCAGGGTTAAATGCACGCGCCCTGGGTAACACGATTTGTTCAAACGCTTCTTGATAGTGCGCGTCGCCAAGTCCCGGTGACATCGGGCAATTGATGGTGGCACCTTCCCCTGCACCAAACCCCGTTTCCGACTTGTCGCCGGTGCCCGGATAATGGGGAAACTGGTGCAGACTGATAAACATCACGCTTGGGTCCTGTTCAAAGGTGTGCTGGGTACCGTTACCATGATGCACATCCCAATCGAGGATCAGCACCCGCTCCACATCATATTGTTGCTGCAGGTACCGGGCGGCAATTGCCACGCTGTTGAACAGGCAGAACCCCATAGCGGCATCATGCTCGGCATGGTGGCCCGGCGGGCGCACCAGGGCAAAACCATTGTCGTTGTTTTTCGCCATGACCTGGTCAACCAGGGTCAACAGACTGCCGGTGGCATGGCGGGCGACATCGTAGGACGCAGATGAAACGGCGACATCGCGGGTATCGATCCACGACTCGCCGCTGGCGCAGGACGCTGCAATTCTTTCGGCGTATCCTTTGCGGTGCACCAGTTCGATACATCGTTGATCGACGGCTTTTGGTGTTGCCTGTATCAGCTCGCTATACCAGTCCTGGGTGGATATTAACTGCTGTACCGCAGCCATGCGCTCACTGCGCTCCGGGTGTCCGCCGCCGGTATCGTGGGTCTGGAACATGGGGTCGTGTATGTAGCCTGTTTTCATCTCAACAAATTGTTTTCATTGCATTAGTTTGAGTAATAATACCACTGGTCGTCAATGGAAAACGCCCAGGGTCCATGATAAGGTTATTTACATCGGAGAAACAAATAGAGAGGACAATCAGGATGAGCCAGGAACATAAATCGCAACCTTCGCCGAATTTCAACCACCACTTTCTAATGCGGCCGATGGAGCTTGGCGACGCTGAGACAATGGCGGACTGGTACCAGCAGGTAGAAGACGTGTCGATCTTTGACCGCCAGTCCCCGGTGCCATTGAACGCGGTCGAGGTCAGTAACATTGTCGAAAACATCATTGCAGACCAGCGAAAGGAAAGATGCGTGTGGTATGTGGTGGAAAATGAACAGGGCACCCTGGTGGCGATGTCCGGCCTGGAGATGATTAACTCGTTACACGGCAATGCCATCATCCCCGCATTTGTCGCCGCCGACTGGCGTCGCACCGGGGTCGGTATCCGCATGTGCTGTATGATGCTCGACCTTGCATTCCGCCAGCTCAGACTGCACCGGATTGGTTCACTTTATCGTTCGGACAACGGGGCTACTGCCGCACTGATAGAACGTTGCGGCCTGAAAAAAGAGGGTGTTTCCCGTCAAGCCTGGTTCAGCAACGGCCGTTATCATGACCTGGTCAACGTTGGAATTCTTGCAGATGAGTGGGAAAGCACCAGGTTAGAATTACTCGGCAGTCTTAATCCTGCAGTGACTGTTTCGCTGGGTCCGCGGCCTTCAGACCAATGGGTCTGGCCGGCAACCAGAAATAAATAATGAACAAGGGTAATCACAAAGACGCTGGAAATATCGACACTGCGTTGATTGTATTCAGAATATAAACCAGATGGCAGAACATCCAGCTAAGGATAAACATACGAGACGACTGCGGGCCATCGTATTTGCCGATGTTGTCGGCTATTCGCGGATGATGGCGGAGAATGAACTACAGACCTCGGTTCGGGTTAGCCGGGTCATCCGCAGGGTTGCAAAACTTGGTCGCGCATTTCACGGTGAGCTGGCGCAGACAAGAGGGGATGGACTGTATTTTCTGTTTAAAAGTGTTTCAGATGCAGTACGCCTGGCGGCTGAAATCCAGAAACTCTCGGACAAGGAAAACGAATCCGTAGACGAACTGGACCAGATCAAATTTCGCATCGGTGTACATCTGGGCGACGTCATGTGGGTCAACAACCAATGGGTTGGTGACAGCGTTAATGTCGCCGCCCGGATTGAAAGCCAGGCAGGTACAGGCGGGGTATGCATCTCCAGCGCAGTGTATGAGCAGGTAAAGCACAAACTCAATCTTGGTTTTGAATATATGGGCCCGCTGGAATTGAAAAATATTCCGGATCCGGTGGAAGTGTACCGGGTTACCCAGCAGACCCAGGAAGTCATGATGGCGGCGAGCCTGCGGCCGAAGAAGTTTGCGGTCAATGAACCGATCGTGGATCTGCTCAAGTCGAAGCCTACCATCGCAATCATGCCGTTCAGAAATCTTGATGCCGATGAGAAGAGCGACTTCTTTGCTGACGGGGTCACCGAAGATCTGATCACCAGCCTGTCCCGCTTTCATGCGCTTGCGGTGATTTCACGCAGCTCTACCTTTATCTACAGGCGTCGGGAAGTTCCGCTGAAACAGATTGGCCAGGAACTGGGCGCTAAATATATAGTAAACGGCAGTATTCGCCAGTCCGGCCGCCGTATTCGCGTGACGGTTGAACTTGTGGACAGCTCCACCAGCGTCCCGATCTGGCGCGAGCGCTATAACCGTGAGATCGAAGATATTTTTGATCTGCAGGATGAAATCACCGACATCATCTCCTCAGCCATCGCCATTCAGGCACAGGCTGCGGACAAAACCCAGCGTCAGATCCAGGTGCCTGCGCTGATCGAGACCTATTCGCTGGTACTGCAGGGCCAGCAAAAGATGTTCAAGTACAACCGCGAACAAAATATCGAGGCGCGCAAGATGTACCAGCAGGCACTCGAATCAGAATCAGACTACAGCCGCGCCATGGCCGCACTGTCGCGCACCCACAATCTTGAATGGCGCTATTCGTGGACCGAAAAACCGGAGCTTGCCCTGGAAAAAGCCTATGAACTGGCCCAGGAATCGGTGTTGATGGACCCGAGCGATGCCCGCGGCTACGGCGAACTCGGCTTTGTCAATCTGTATCGAAAGGAACACGACGCCAGCCTTAGCGCATTTGACAGTGCGCTGAAGTTAAACCCCAACGATACCGACATTCTTTCCAATATGGCGGACGCCCTGGCCCATTCCGGCCAGTCAGAAAAAGCCATCGAGTTACTGCGAAGGGCGCTGATGTTGAATCCGTTTTACCCCGATCAGTACCTGTGGTACCTGGGCGGCGCCTATTTCAACCTTAAGCAATATGATGAAGTAATCGCCACCATAAACCGCATGCATAGCCCTACCGAAGGCAGGCGCTTACTGGCCGCCAGCTACGCTTATCTTGGAGAGATGGAAAAGGCCAGCTTTCAGGCAGGGAAAGTACTGGAAGCCTATCCAAATTTTTCACTGGATCACTGGATCAAGGTGATTCCGGACAAGTTCACGGATGAGACCGAACACTTTGTAGAAGGCCTGCGCAGAGCAGGCTTGAAATAGCCGCGATGGGTTTACCGGGCCGGCATCGGTAAATGCCAACCCAACTTGATTACCATGCAATAATGCCTAGTCGCCGACCTTACCGCCGCTGACTTTGCCGCCGGCGACTTTACCGCCGGCCACCTTGCCACCGGCGACTTTACCCCCAGCCACCTTACCTCCCGCCACTTTGCCTCCGCCAACCTTACCGCCACTGACCGGGCCAGGGCCCCCCGCAAGCTCTATTTCAAGCAGAATATCCTCGATCGCCCCGGAGATTGCATCCATTCGAATCGAGAAATCAGCCTTGTCATAGGACCACACACGAATGTCATCGGCAAAGGAATGTCCCTGGGCCGCGTTGCCGGAACGATCTGGCGATTCCGGGGCTCTCGATGCCCGGGAATCAGCTGCGAAACGTTCAGCCACCGCACCCGGGCCATGCACCAGCATGATAATCGGTGCGTCCAGATCATAGTAACAACCTTCAAAGCTGAAGCCATAGACCCGTGCAAAAGCCGGCACAAATCCTGTGGCCGGGTCCACTGCCAGCTGTCGTTGCAGTTGCGCGTTGCCGCCCAGCTTCAAAGGTAATCTTGGTGGAGGATCACAGGCGTCGGCAGAGTTGCCCCCCGGCGCAGGTACGTCTTCCGAAGGAACCGAGTAGTTAAATGTGATGTCGGCCATCACACGGCCATATAGTAAAACCTCGGAAATACTCAGTAATGTTTCTGCCATGTCTCCATTCCTCAATTATCAGTTGTTACACTACAAATTCTATTAGCCGCATCTCTTGCTGTCGAGCGTAAATTAGTCACAAGCTTACGGCCTTCTCGCTGCTTGATAGCGCTCGCGGTAAGAGCATCTTACAGGATGCGGGTCATCAATCAATACCATGGTCCGGGTGGACCCGGTATGGCTCTGATGGTCATGGTCGTCTTCGTCGTCGCCATCCTCGTCCTTGGGTAGCTTTGGACCAACCATGGCCGTGCCAATCTCGCGCCACTCGAAGTTGACGTCAATGATGGTGGAGAAGCGGCCGTCAAATAATTCTTCATCGGCAATATTCATCGCCGCATGTACATCGGTGTAGTCCAGAAAATGCGGGGACAGTCGCGCCCAGGTGCCGATCAGTAAGGTCGCCAGTAAGTCTCTGGCTTCCACCAGGCATTGTCGAAACAGATGCGGATTGGCGTCGTAGGCGGCATCAAACTGACCCTGCAGCCGATCTCCATACTGTGGTGAGTTTTCCAGTAAATCCGATATTTCTTCCAGGTCTGTTGAAATCGCGCCGGTTTCCACCAGCCGCTCGTGAAAAATATCCACCAGGATATCGAACATCGCGCCGGTCAGCGGCTGCGCCAGAATATGCTCATCTTTCCAGCCGTCACTGAAGTCAGAAAGTTTCAGTTCATTGCAGGCTAATCGAATCTGCCGGCTTGAAGACGTTTCGGCAAATCGATTGAGATGGTTGTGCATATAAAGATTGCCCGAAGTCAGCTTGAGCACTTCATCGATCACCGAATCAAAATGCAGTACGGCAATCATCGACACCAGGTCTGCAGACGATTCCTGAAAACCAAAATATTCCGCCTGCTCTTTTTCAGGATGGGGCATGCCAACCTCGGCATAGAGAATGCCATGGCCAACCTCGTGGGCGAGCACATCAAAGTTAAGGGTAAACGGTGACATCGAGCCGTCGTGTTTATCGACGTTGGTACCAACTTCTACAAAACCATAACCGATCTGGGCATTATGGAAATCCGGCAGGATGTTAACTTCGGCACGATCATAGTGATTGCGAAAATGCCATTTGATCGACCGACCGTAGTAACCCTCCCAGACGTCCAGGGTAAATCGAATAGAGGCATAGACGTGGGCGGCATGAAAGCGGCCGTCATTGATATCGTCGTAGTGCAGGAAGTGACCGTCATCATCGGGCTCGGCCATTTGATAAAC
>Ga0055584_100007656_pt1 | contig 10581 bp, 5 predicted proteins | sample OSDHelmetaG_FD_58716 | JGI IMG/M metagenome (GOLD analysis project Ga0055584, IMG submission 58716) | Pelagic marine sediment microbial communities from the LTER site Helgoland, North Sea, for post-phytoplankton bloom and carbon turnover... | ecosystem: Environmental > Aquatic > Marine >...
AGGTGATCCGATCGGAGTACGCGAGCACGACGGAGTTCGTCAGACGTTTCGAGGCCGAGGCCCAGTTCGTCGCGCAGCTCGAACACCCGCACATCGTCTCGCTCTACGACTACTGGCGAGATTCCGACGGTGCATATCTCGTGATGCAACTGCTGCGCGGCGGCAGTCTGGCGTCGTCGCTCGAACGCGCACCGTGGCATCCACCGGCAGCGTTGCAGCTCCTCGACCAGGTCGGCGCCGGCCTCGACTACGCCCATCGCCACGGAGTGATTCACCGCGATCTCAAGCCGTCGAACGTGCTGCTCGACGATGACGGCAATGCGTACCTCACCGACTTCGGTATCGCCGTCGACAACATCGATGCCGTCAGCATCCCGGTCGAGAGTTCAGCCGCGTACGTGTCGCCCGAGGAAATGGCCGGTCTGCGCTTCGGAACACCGGCAGACGTGTACGGGCTCGGCCTGTTGACCTACGAGATGCTCACGACCCATCGGCCGGTTCTCGGGGGCCAGCCCGGTCCGCTCCGTGAGCATCGCCACGATCTTCCCGTCGCGCTCGATGACGTCCTCGCACGAGCGACCGATCCGGACCCCGACCTGCGGTACCCGCGAATCGACGACTACCTGCGCGCCGTTCGCCAAGCGGTCGGTACCGACGTCGTCACCGCACAACGGGTCAACCGCGACGTTCCCGTCCGGAATCCGTTCAAGGGCCTCCGTGCCTTCGGTGAGACCGATGCCCGCGACTTCTTCGGACGCGAGGAACTCACCGAGTCGCTCGTCGAGAGCGTCCGCACGCAACGACTGACGGCTGTGGTCGGCCCGTCCGGGTGCGGCAAGTCGAGCCTCGTTCGAGCCGGGCTGCTTCCGGCCATTCGACGCGGTGCGCTCGGTGAGCGGGGGGTGTTGATCACCGAGATGTTCCCGGGCACGTTTCCGTTCGAAGAACTCGAGGCCGCGCTGATGTCGGTCGCCGTGCGCGGACCGGAGGGGATGCTCGCCGAGCTTGCCGGTGACGATCGCGGCCTCGTACGCGTGTCGAAGCAGATCTTGCCCGATGATGACAGCGAGCTGCTGTTGGTGATCGATCAGTTCGAGGAGCTCTTCTCGCTGACCACCGACGAGCACGCTCGCCGTCAGTTCCTCGCGAACCTGACGGCAGCGGTGAGCGATGAACGGGGACGGGTGCGGGTCGTGGTCACGATGAGGGCCGACTTCCTCGATCGGCCACTTGCCGACCCCGACTTCGGGACGCTGCTCGGTCGATCGCTGCTTCCGGTCGCTGCGCCGACGAGAGACGAGTTGGCCGCTTCGATCGCCAGGCCTGCCACAGCCGCCGGACTCGAGTTCGAACCTGGCCTGGTGCCGCAGATCGTCGGGGACGTGATCGATCAGCCCGGCGCCCTCCCGCTGCTGCAGTATGCGCTGACCGAACTCGCCACTCAGGCCGAGGGGGATCGGCTGACGTCAGCGGCCTACGAGCAGACCGGCGGAGTCTCGGGTGCGTTGGCCACGCGGGCCGAAGAGATCTACGACGGGTTCGCCGAGCCCGTCCGCAGCGTTGCGCGGGAAGTCTTTCTCCGGTTGGTGGCCGTCAGCGACGATGCCGACGACACGCGTCGCCGCGTTCGCCGGTCGGAACTCGAATCGCTGGGACTCGCAGCGAGCACGCTCGACCAGGTCCTCGACGCCTACGGCTCGTTCCGGTTGCTGTCGTTCGACCGCGATCCGGTGACGCGTGGACCCACGATCGAAGTGGCCCACGAAGCGTTGATCCGCGAGTGGCCGCGATATCGGCGATGGGTCGACGAGCAGCGTGAGAGTCTGCTGCTGGAGCGGCGACTCGACGCGGCGGCCGCCGAGTGGAACGACAACGGCCGCGACGCCAGTTTTCTGCTTGCCGGCGGTCGCCTGGAGCAGGTCGAGCGATGGGCGACCGAGGGCGAGGTGCGGCTCAGCGACGACGAACGTGGCTTTCTTGCGGCAGGCCGGCACGCCGAGGACGAGCGGGTGCGGGTGGCCGGCAATCGCCGCCGAGGTGTGTTGGCCGTCGTGTCGGTGCTCGCTGCGTTTGCCGTCGGACTGGCCGCAATCGCGTTCGTGCAGCGTGGAGATGCCGAGCGTCAGGCCTCGCGGGCAGAGCGCGAGTCGAGTCGCGCCGCAGTGGCCGCGACCGCAGCCGATACCGCAGCCGAGGCCGCACGGGCGGCCGCCGTCGATGCACGAGCGGAGTCGGAGCGCGCGACCGCAGCAGAACTCGAGGCCGAGGCTGCGCGTGACGCTGAGACCAGCGCCCGTCTGGTGAGCGATGCGCGCTTGACGGCGGCCACTGCGACCGCCGTGTTCGAGCGGGATCCGGATGCGGGGCTGCTGTTGGCGGTGGCGGCGAGCGACCTGCTCGACGTCGCCGGCAGCGAGACCCCCGAGGTGCCCTCGGCGCTCTACGCCACGGCGACCGGGCATCGAGCGCTTCATCGCTTCGAGGTGATCCGCACGCCGTTCCTGTCGTTCGGTGCGTCTCCGGTCGCGAACGTCTCGTCGGACCCCACGGGCGAACGGTTGGCCGTGCTCGCCCCGTCTTCGGACGGTGGCGCCGAAGTGCGCATCGTCGACACCGCCGATGGGACGATTCTCCAGACGTTCGAGGAGGCTGCCGAACCGCTCTCGGTGCTGTGGGACCCGGTCGTCGACGCGGTGTTGGTCGGCTACGACGGTCGATTGTCGAGTGTCGACCCGGCGACGGGCGAGGCGGTCGACATCGTGACAGGGGTTCCGGGCCTCGTGTTCGTCACGTCGGCGACCGACGACCGGATCGCATACGTCGTCGTTCCGCACGCGTCGTCGGCGCAGGACACCCGGCCGGGTGCGGGCGTGGTGGTCGATCGCGCCACCGGTTCCCCGATCGAGACGTACCCGGGGGTGTGGTGGGTGCAGATCGCACCCGATGGTGCCGCCGCGGTTGTCGCACGGAACGGCAGGTCCGACGGCGACCTTGCGACGATCGAGGGGTTCCCGGGCCGGGAACCGATCCCGACGACCGCGACGAACAACGTGTTCGGGTGGACACCCGACGGCGATTTGTTGCTCGAGGACAAGGGACTTCTCCAGCGGCTTCGGCTCGACGGAACCGTCGTCGTCGAGACGACCACTCCGTCGATTCCCGACGTTCCCAACCTTGTGTCGGCGGAGCTCAGTCCCGACGGACGATGGATCGCCATCGAAGGCGAGGCCGGCCGGGTCCACGTCTACGACGCGGCCACGTTCGAACTGCTCGACCAGATCGGGATCGGCGAAGGAACTGCGCTCTACGAACTCACCTGGTCGGGAGACAGCCGCCGTCTCGTCGTGATCGACACGGCCGAGCGGGCGGTGGTGTGGGATCTCACCGATCGGCATCGAGCGCCGCGTGTGCTCGTGACCGGAGCACCATCGGTTCCACAGTTCTGGCAGCCGCCCGACGACAACGGTCGGCTCGTGCTGGGCTGGATCGACGGCCACTGGGAATCGTGGAATCCTGAGACAGGTGACATCGAGTCACGTGGCAACGAGGGGATCGAGGTGGATTTCGGAGCGGTCGTCGTCGGCACTGACCTCGTGGCGGCTCCTGGCGGGAGAGATGGAGGGGTGGTCATCCACGAGTTCGCCACGTCAACGAGCGAAGTGGTCGGGTCACCCCGCTACAACCAACCCCTTGCGCTGTCCCCCGGCGGCGAGATGGTCGCCGTGGCTCGCACATCGGATCTGCTCATTCGAGAGAGCACCCAGCAGCGGTACGCCTTGTTCGACATCGCGACCGGGACGGAGATGTTCTCGGCGGACGCGCCCGGCCAAGAGGTGTTCACGGCGGCGTTCTCCCCGGACGGAGATGTCGTCGCGTTCCCGACCTGGTCGAACCACGGCGCCGAGGCCGTAGCAGGCATCCCCTTCTACGACACAGCGACCGGAGAACTGCTCGCACGCCTCGACGTCGCCGGCGGAGCCTTCATGGTGGCCTTCTCACCCGACGGCCGACAGCTGGCGGTCGGTGGCGGTCGAGGGACGGTCGAGCTCCATGACTTCGACGCGCTCCTGGCGGGCGGCAACTCCTTGATCGGGCGGACATCCCTCGACGACCCGAATCAGGTGACGGTGACCTTCGTCGACGGTGGTGAGGTGATTGCTGCGAACCCCGCATTCGGTGGCGATGTGCTCGGTTGGACGGCCGATTCCGAGATGCGCCGTCTCTGGCGCATCGGATCGGAGGCCGTCGGTGTCGGCCCCCGATCGGACGGCGAATTGCTGTGGCTCCCCTTCGATGGCAGCCTTCCGACCGCCGGCAACGACACCGCCGTCGGTGTCATGGGCCTCCCCACAGATCGCCGAGATCTCGCCGACTTCGCGCGAGACAAGGCGACCCGCGACTTGACCGAGGACGAGTGTCAGCGATACTTCTCGTCGAACTGTCGCGAGTTCGACGAGCTGATCGCCGGAACTCCGTGAACGCGTTCGCAGTGACCTGTCAGGTCTGAGCGCGTGATGCCTGCCAGGCCGCTTCGGCAGCACCGAGGTCGGTCGCCGGGGGTCCGTCGGCGGTGTACTCGAGCAGCATTGCGCGCCAGGGGCCGTGTGCGTCGAGTTTGCCGAGGATCGCGCTGACCCCCCAGATCACGCGGTCGAGGATCACGAAGCTCGGCGGCATGTTCAGCTGTTCGATGACCGGACCGTGCGGACCCTGCACGTCGAAGATCGTCGACAAGGTGTCACGCATCCACTCGCGCGTGAACGTGAACTCGTCGGAGAGATAGGGCACGTACGGACTCGACACGTAGTCGTAGACGAGCTGTGGATCGAGGCTGTGACCGTCACGGAGAAAGCCGGAGGCCTCCATCCGGTCCACGAGCAACTCCGGATCGCGGTCGATGATGATCGCATCCATGGCGGGTTTGAGGGTTTCCCACTCGCCCGGTGACCACCGCTTGACGAGTCCGTAGTCGAGAAAGCTCACGCTCCCGTCGTGGTGGAACTTGTAGTTGCCCGGATGTGGATCACCGTTGAAGATGCCGTACCGGTGGATCGCGTTCTGCGCGAATCGCCACACGACCTCAGCAGCGCGTTGCTTGGTCGCATCGGACGCCGTGGCGCGGAACTGGTCGAACGAGAGACCGTCGATCCACTCTGTTGTCAGCAGCCGCTCGGTGGAGAACTCGGGGACCAGCTTCGGAATCCGGACCCACGGGTGGCCGGCGAAGCGCTGCTCGAACTCGGTGACATTCGACGCTTCGAGCCGGTAGTCGAGCTCCTCGCGCATCCGCGAACGCAACTCGTCGACGAGTCCCTTCGCGTCGAGTCCCTTCAGCATCATCGAGCTGAACATCGCATACATCACCTCGGCAGCATCGAGGTCGCTCTCGATCGCCTCGTGCACACCCGGATACTGGACCTTGACCGCGACGTCGCGCCCGTCGGGAGTCGTCGCCCGGTGGACCTGGCCGATCGACGCGGCGGCGACCGGCAGGTCCGTCCAGTCGAGGAAGGCGCGTTCGGGAGACTTGCCGAGATCACCGCGGACGACCTCGGCCGCGAGCGACGGTGCCATCGGCGCGGCGTCGGCCTGCAGGGTGGCGAGCGCCTCCTGTGCTTCTTCGGGCAGGGCCTCGAAGATGAAACTGATGAGCTGGCCGGCCTTCATCAGCACACCCTTCATCTCGCCGAGCTCTTTGGCCACGTCCTCGGCGGTCCGGATCGCGAACTGTTCGTCGAGCTGTGCTCGCCGCTCCTCGGCGCTGCCGATGCCGCGCACGCGAGCCACTGCGAACCGTGCCGAGTTGCGAGCCGACAGCTTCCAGACCTTTGCCGACCGTCCGAAGCGACTGGTCAACGGTGACGCAGCCGCCTGCTTGCCCGCTCGCTGTGCGGCGGCAGCCAGTCCCGCCGCCAACGCAACCAGCGACGCCATCGAGGCAACGGACCGCTTCTGCATCAGACGCGGCGGGCGAGAGGATCGGCGTCGAGCGTGGCCGCCGAAATCGGTTCGCCGGTGACCTCGTCGGTCCAGTAGGTCCCATCGGCAAGTCGGCCGAGTGCGGACTGGACGCCGTCGAGATCGGCTTCGATCGCGTCGAGGTCGGGCGTTGGCGCTGCATCGTCAGCGGACTGGGTGCCGTCGAGGGCGGAGTCGGTCACGGGTTCGACGTTACCGGTTCGCGCTCTGCGGAGTCTGGGCTGAGGCGTCAACAACATGACCGACGCCAGGGGAGCGGTGTGGCGGGAGCGTGATGGCCTTGTTCTGTTCGCGGCCTAGCCTGTCGGTCGTGTCTCTGGAGAACGTCACGTCGAACGCGCAGACGTCGCCGTTGCTGGCGCTTTCGACCAGTGGCGGTGATCGCAGTCGAGTCGAGGCCGCCATGCACTCAGCTGTCGTCACCTCTGACGAATACCTGACGGAGATTGCGTCGCACCTGATCGTGGCCGGCGGTAAACGCCTCCGCCCGGTGTTGTCGACCGTGGCCGCTCAGATCGGCGGCTCGGCGGCAAACGACGACGTCGTACGCGGTGGCGTGTCGTGTGAGTTGGTCCACCTCGGTTCGCTGTATCACGACGACGTGATGGACGAAGCCGATGTTCGCCGTGGGGTGGAAACCGTCAACGCGAAGTGGGGCAACCTGCAGGCGATCCTCGCCGGCGACTTCCTGCTGTCGCGGGCGTCCGAGATCGCCGCATCGCTCGGCACCGAGGTGGCCGGGTTGCTCGCCCGCACCATCGGCTGGCTGTGCGAGGGTCAGATCGAAGAACTGCGCTTCACCTACGACGTCGCTCGAACCGAGGAGAGCTACTACGCGTCGATCCACGGTAAGACGGCCTCGCTCTACGGCACGGCGGCTCGGATCGGCGGCATCGTCGCCGGCCACGACGATGCGACCGTCGACGCGCTCACCGAATTCGGCAATGCGTACGGCATGGTCTTCCAGATCGTCGATGACATTCTGGATGTCACCGCCACCGACGAGCAGCTCGGCAAACCCGCGGGTCATGATCTGGTCGAAGGCGTCTACACGCTGCCCGTGTTGCGCACCATCGCACTGGGGACTCCGACCGCGGGTGAACTCGCGGGCCTGCTGGGGGCACCCTTGAGCTCCACCGATCAGCAGCAGGCGCTGTCGATCGTGCGGAGCAACGACGGCGTCGCATCCGCGACGGAGACGGCTCGCGAGTACGTCGAGCGCGCGGTCGGAGCCTGCGAACGCTTCCCGGACAGTGAGGCGACCGAGGCGCTCCGCGCCGCGCCGGCAGCGTTGCTTGCCACCGTGTCGACGCCGGTCTGAGCGGTGCGCCATCGCGTCCACCCGACGTGAACGCGGCGCACGAGTCGCAGATCGGCAACACTTGAGACAATGCATGTGATCATCGTGGGTGCCGGCGAAGTCGGGCGGTACCTCGCACAACGTCTCGGCGCCGAAGGTAACGACGTCGTCATCATCGAACAGAACGAATCCGTTGCCGCGTCGATCGGCGAGGAGCTCGATGTTCAGGTGGTCGTCGGAAGCGCCACCACCCCGTCCACGTTGGAGGCGGCGGGTATCGCACATGCTGACGTGCTCGCGGGCGTCACCCAGAACGACGAGGTCAACTTCATCGCCTCGTTGCTCGCGAAGGAATACGGTGTCGGTCAGACCGTCGCTCGGATCCAGACCGAGGAGCTTCGTGGGCCCGCCGGCAAAGCACTGCGCGAGGCGATGAAGGCCGATCTCATCATCGATCCAGATGCCGACACCGCCGACGAGATCATGGAGCTCGCCAGGGTGTCCGGCGCCGACGAGGTCTATCGCATGTCCGACGGTGACCTGCTCGTGATCGGGGCGGTCATCAGCGAGTCGTCGGTCCTCGCCGGAAGCACGCTCGCCGAGATCGGACTGAGCTACGAACCGAACTGGCGTTTTCTGTTCGGTGCGCTCACCCGCAATGGTGAGACCGTCATCCCGCGCGGCGACCAGACCCTCGAAGTCGGTGACCACGTACGTGTGCTCAGCACCCGCTCGACGCGCGACGAGATCCTGGAACTGCTCGGCGCCAAGCACCGTCGCGCCAAGCGGGTGATGGTGCTCGGTGGCGGAGCGGTCGGCTCGCGCGTGGCCGAGCGTTTGACGGAAGAGGGCTCCGATGTCGTGCTGGTCGAACACGATCTCGACCGAGCGAAGCATCTCAGCGAGACGCTGCCCTACGTCACGATCGTCAACGGCGACATCGAGGACGTCGATCTCCTCAACGAGGAGTCGATCACTCGGATGGACCTGGTGATCGCGGCGACCGGCGACGACGCAGCCAATGTGCTCGCCTGCGCCTTCGCTGCGACGGAGCGCACCACGTTCACCGTTGCTGTGCTGCACCGACTGGCACTGCTGCCGCTGGTGCGCCAGTTCGGGATCGACGCCGCGCTGAGCCCCCGCACGGCGTCCGCGAATGCGGTGCTGCGCCACGTCCGCGGTGGCACGGCATCGGTCGCAACCTTCCTCGAGAGCGACATCGAAGTCGACGAGTTCGCCATCGAAGCCGGTTCGTCGGCCGACGGTGAGCGTGTCGCGGACCTTCATCTGCCGCACTCGATCGTGCTCGGCGCGGTGACCCGCAATGGGCAGCCGGCCGAGATCGTACGTGGCAACACGACGCTGCATGCGGGCGACAACGTCGTCGTGTTCGCACGACCGGAGTCGATTCCGGCGCTGCTCAAGGCGTTCACCGCGTGAAGATCGGCCGGGGTCGCCGCGACCTCGATCCACGTGCATTGCTCGATCCGCGGACGTCGGTTCGCGGACGCGGCGAACGTCTGGTTCGCGCCGGGCGACGCCCCACCCTCATTGGCCACATCGTCGGGCTGACGATCATGGTGGTCGGGCTCGGCGTGTTCGCATCGGGATCGATCGACCTGATCGAGGGAGGGGCGAACACCGTCGTGCTGCTGGTCACCGGATTCGTGATGGCGGTGGTCGGTGCCGCACTGTGGCGTTCGACGATCACCCCGAGCCGGATCCGGGTCCTCGACGTGTTCTCGGCGGTGACGATCACCTGGATCGTGATCGCGCTCGCCGGCGCCGTCCCCTACGTGCTCACCGGGCATTTCGAACGATGGGATGATGCGCTCTTCGAGTCGATCTCGGGCTTCACGACGACGGGGGCAACCGTCACCCCAGACATCGAGGCGATGTCACACGGTCTGCTGTTCTGGCGTTCGACGACGCAGTGGATGGGGGGCATGGGGGTCATCGTGCTCGTGGTCGCAGTGCTGCCGACCGTCGGCTCGGGTGGGATGAGCCTGATGCAGGCCGAGGCACCTGGACCGACCGGCGAGCGGCTGACACCGCGGGTGCGTGAGACGGCGCGGCGCCTCTGGGGGGTCTACATCGGGCTCACGATGGTGCTCGGTGCCGCCTACTTCATCGCCGGGATGAGTGTGTACGACGCGGTGAGCCACAGCTTCACCACGGTCTCGACCGGGGGGTTCTCGCCCTACCAAGCGTCGCTGGGCCACTTCGAGTCAGCAGCGATCGAATGGATCGCGATCGTCGGGATGTTCCTCGCCGGCGGCAGCTTCACCCTCTACTACCGGGCGCTTCGCCGCGACGTGAAACCGCTGCTGGTGTCGACCGAGTTCCGGATCTACGTCGCGATCGTGCTCGGCATGACGCTGTGGTGTCTCGTGACCTCGGGAAACGGCGATGGTTCGAGCGCCGGATTCCGCGACTCGATGTTCACCATGACGTCGACCATCACCACCACGGGATACGTGACAGCCGAGTACGGTCTGTGGAGCCAGGCTGCACAGGCCCTGATCTTCATCATGCTGCCGATCGGCGCGATGGCGGGCTCGACCGCCGGTGGCGTGAAGATCCTGCGCGTGATGGCGGTGTCGAGCTTCGCCCACCGTGAGGCGCTCAAGCATCTGCACCCGCGGCTCGTCCGACCGGTGCGGGTCGGCCGCGGGATTCTGTCCGATGACGTGGCTGGCAAGGTCGTCGGATTCCTGCTCCTCGCACTGGTCATCTTCGGTGGTGGCTCGTTCCTGATCGCCGCCACCGGTCCCGACATCATCACGTCGTTCTCGGCGTCGGCGACGTCGTTCGGAAATGTCGGGCCGGGCCTCGGAGATCTGGACCACGCGGGCGATTTCCTCGCCATTCCGCGCCTCGGACGTGGGATTGCCATGCTGCAGATGTTGCTCGGGCGACTCGAGATCTACCCGGTGATCCTCGCGCTGTCGGTCATCACACTGCGCCTGCCACGCCCCGGCCAGCATCGTCGGAACACCCACCACTGACCGCCGAGTTGGCCTGACCGGATGGTCACGCCGGCCCGTTCACCAACTGGGGGCAAAGCGCGTGAGCACCGTCGCGAGTCGGTAGGCGCGCTCGGCGCCACCCGACTCGCCGTCGCGGAGTTCGTTGGTGGCGATCCGGAGCGCAGCGCCCATCACGGCGTCGCTGCGGATCCCGGCCGAGAGTGAGGTTCGGAGCAGCCACGGCCGACCGAGGAAGCGGGCGGTCAGCCGACCGACCTTGTGGTACTGGCCCAGCGCCTCGTCGAGGAGCGCTGGGTAGCGCTGCAGTGTGGT
>Ga0055584_100007657_pt1 | contig 10581 bp, 8 predicted proteins | sample OSDHelmetaG_FD_58716 | JGI IMG/M metagenome (GOLD analysis project Ga0055584, IMG submission 58716) | Pelagic marine sediment microbial communities from the LTER site Helgoland, North Sea, for post-phytoplankton bloom and carbon turnover... | ecosystem: Environmental > Aquatic > Marine >...
GGAAGGTATTTTCCAATAACAACAAAACGCGTCGTGTTGTCAGGTTCATCTTCAATATCCGCTGACAGGATTGGAACGCCATACAGCTCAGATGCCATGGTGCCACCAATGGATGCCGCGTTATTTTCCTTCGCATGTAATACAGCGGCAGCATTGCTGCTCATCGCAATTCGCTGAGCGTCAGGCAGATTTTTATCTAACCATTGGCTACACTGCGATAACGACTGCTGATGCGCATAAACATACTCAATCTCCGACATATTATCATTTATACTCAATAAGTTATGTCGTATTCTTAAAGTAACTTCACCACTGATAGTTAGCGCTGAATTCATAAATAAATCGAGCGTCGAATTGATTACGCCAGCACTGGAATTTTCGACTGGCACAACACCAAAATCGGCACCACCCGCTTCAACAAGACGAAACACTTCTTCGATACTCGAAACAGGTTCAGCTTCGATCGAAAGACCAAAATGTTTAACGGCTGCTGAGTGAGTATAGGTTCCCTGTGGTCCTAAAAAAGCGACTTGCAGTGGTTTTTCATGCGCCAGACAGGCAGCCATGATTTGACGAAAGATACCTGCAACAGCTTCATCCTTTAATGGTCCAGTATTTCGCTCCATCACAGCACGAAGAATCTGAGCCTCTCTCTCAGGACGGTAAAAATGTCCCTGCTCACCCTGCTGCTGTTTAATCTGAGCGACCGTTGCCGCACAACTGGCACGCTCAGACACCAGCTGCTGTATATCCTCATCGATCGCATCGATGCGTTTTCTGATTTCAGCTAAAGGGTCTTTGTCTGGCATGCTGTAAATGTATCACATAAAAAGTTGTTATAAATAATCCGCCAGATAAAAATGCGTATCATCTGATAACAGAGTACGCCCCGGCGATCAAAGTTGACGTGCGTTCAGCACGCCATCGATTGCACGGATCTGGTTCAAGACACCATCATCTACGGCTACGTCGAGATCAATCAATGTAAAAGCGACATTATTTCTCGAATCATTCATCATATGTTGAATGTTGACACTTGACTGACCCAATACGTGTGAGATCTGTGCAACCATGTCGGGACGATTGGCATTAGCTATCGCCAGACGCGCATTACCTTTACGGGATAATTTGATATTCGGAAAATTAACTGAATTGTATATATTGCCGTTTTCAAGAAAATTCATTAACTGATCCGCAATCATGATGGCGCAATTATCTTCTGCTTCCGCAGTTGAGGCACCCAGATGTGGTAGCGATATAACATGCGGATTATTCTTTAGTTGCTGTGTTGGAAAATCACAGACATAAGCATGTATTCTGCCACTCTCGATGGCGCTCAGCACCGCACTATCATCAACGATGCCATCACGCGCAAAGTTAAGAATGACCGACCCGTGTTTCATCGTCGCGATACGCTCTTCGTCTAATAGATTTTTTGTAGCATCGATCAAAGGCACATGGAAAGTAACGAAATCTGATTGTTTCAGCAGCTCATCGATGCTTGCCATCTCCTCGACATCTGCAGACATTTTCCAGGCACTTTTCACAGTGATAGTTGGATCGAATCCGATTACTCTCATGCCCAACACGATAGCTGCATTAGCGATCTCCACACCGATTGCACCTAAACCGACGACGCCCAGTGTACGGCCAGGTAATTCATAACCAACATATTTTTTCTTGCCTGCTTCAACGGCTTTGGTTCGTTCTTCGTCGCTGCCTTCTACATTTGCGGCATAGCTCCAGGCTTGCACTACATTCCTGCAAGCCAGTAGCATGCCTGCGATCACCAGTTCTTTCACTGCGTTTGCATTCGCACCGGGTGCATTAAACACAGGAATACCCATCTCACTCAACCGTGCCACAGGCACATTATTAGTACCAGCACCGGCACGACCGATTGCTTTCAAACTTTGCGGGAAATCCATATCATGAATTTTTGCGGAGCGTAAGATAATCGCATCCGGGTCTTCATGGTCTTCGCTAACATCGTATGAATCCGACGGCAGGCGACTTAAGCCCTTGTCGGAGATATTGTTGATCGTTTTAATTTTAAACATGAAATATAAAGCACCAAAGTGTTTATCTTGTCGAATAAGATGGTTTAATAATATTAACGGTGGTGTTCGCGCTCACCATCACCGTAATCGATTTCTCTTAACTATGCGCGTCTCAACCGTGCTTGCTTTCAAAATCAGCCATAAAGCTGATTAAGCTATCAACACCCTCTTCAGGCATCGCATTGTAGATACTCGCACGCATTCCGCCCACTGAACGATGTCCTTTTAATGTCATCAGATTATTTTGTGCCGCTTCTGCCAGAAATGCCGCGTCAAGTTCAGCATCGGCCAGAATAAACGGAACATTCATCCATGAGCGGCAGTTTTCATCAACTGGATTAGAGTACATGTTTGATGTATCGATAGCACTATAAAGCCTTTCAGCTTTAGAGCGGTTTATCTCACCGATTGCAGCAAGGCCGCCTTTTTTTAGTGCCCAGTCAAACACGAGGCCCGCTAGATACCATGAATATGTCGGAGGCGTGTTATACATCGAATCATTGTCTGCGAATGTTTTGTAATCGCACATAACCGGCATGTCAGCGCTAGCGTTACCGATCAGATCATCTCTCACGATGACAATCGTTAAGCCTGCCGGGCCGATATTTTTTTGTGCACCTGCGTAGATAAGCCCGAACTTAGACACCTCGATGGGACGTGACAATATCGTTGATGACATATCAGCAACCAGAGGCACATCACCCGTATCTGGAATATAGGGAAACTCAACGCCGACGATGGTTTCATTTGGCGTATAGTGCACATAAGCCGCATCAGGATCGAATTTTAATTCATCCTCTGCAGGCACAGAGGTGAATTTCGAATCACTCGTATCTGCGATGATATTCACCTTACAGTAACGCTTAGCCTCAGCAACCGCTTTCTTGGACCATTGGCCTGTCAATAAGTAATCAGCAGACTTTTTGTCACCCAACAGATTGATGGGCACCATAGCAAATTGACTACTAGCGCCACCTTGCAGGAACAACACCTTATAATTGTCCGGGATTGCCAATAACTGGCGAAGATCTGATTCTGCTTTTTCTGCAATTGAAAGATATTCTTTGCCACGGTGGCTCATCTCCATCGGAGACATGCCAGAACCACCCCAATCTAATATTTCACCTTGTGCTTTTTCTAGCACTTCAGTTGGAATCATTGCTGGTCCCGCGCTGAAATTGTATACCCTGCTCATCGATAACGCCTTAAATTAGTGTGATAAGTTACTTTAGAAATATAAAATAAGCTATTGATTAATATGAATTTAATAACAACAACACTATTCTTATTCGACCGGTCCTTCATCTGGTTCGACTTCCGAATTATCAGCCTGATTGCTTTCCAAACCACCGACATCTTCTCCCGAACCATCCGTGCTCAGGGCCTGAATTTTTTCTATCTCGACCAGTTTTTCATCATTCGTTAAACGAATCAGTCTCACACCCTGCGTATTGCGACTCATTTCACTAACGTCCTTAACAGCGATTCGAACCAGTGTGCCGTTATTGGTAATCATCATTATCTCTTCATCTTCTTTCACCTGTACCGCACCAACGACATCACCGTTGCGCTCACTGGTTTTAATAGAGATAACGCCCTGACCACCACGCCCTTTCAGTGGGTATTCTTTCTCATTGGTGCGCTTACCATAACCATTTTCAGTCGAGGTAAGAATCGAGCCTTCTTCTTCCACCATAATCATACTGATGACACGTTGATTTTCAGAAAGCCGAATTCCACGCACACCCGCCGCCGTTCTACCCATCGCACGAACATCGGTTTCAGAGAATCGGACAACTTTTCCGCTATTGGACAACAACATGATATGACGCGAACCATTAGTGATAACAACATCAACCAGGGTGTCGTCACCGCGCAGGTCTATCGCGATAATGCCTGAAGAGCGCTGCCTGGAAAAGTTCGCCAACGATGTTTTCTTGACGGTACCAGCACTGGTTGCCATGAAAATAAAATGTTCCTGATCATAGTCACGAACGGGTAACAAGGCATTGATGCGTTCATCTTTTTCCAGCGGCAGTAGATTAATGACTGGTTTGCCACGTGAGCCACGCCCCGCCATTGGTATGCCATACACTTTCATCCAATACACCTTACCTTTGCTCGAGAAGCATAATAAAGTGTCATGGGTATTTGCGATAAAGAGTTTATCGATGAAATCCTCTTCTTTCATCTTGGTGGCACTTTTCCCTCTGCCACCACGACGCTGCGTGTTATAGGTATCGAGTGTCTGTGTTTTTATATAACCCTCACGTGACAACGTCACAACGACGTTTTCTTCAGTGATAAGGTCTTCCATTGTCAAATCGAGATGGTTTTCCATGATGATGGAACGACGTTCATCATCAAATTGTTCTTTAACCTCAGTCAATTCCTCACGAATTACCGCTAACAGGCGATCAGGATTGGACAAGATTTCCAGCAGTTCTTTAATCTGATCGAGAATCAGTTTAAATTCACTAACGATCTTGTCTTGTTCGAGCCCTGTTAAGCGATGTAAGCGTAATTCCAGTATCGCTTGTGCCTGACCATCAGATAAGTGATAACCATCCTCTTTAAGGCCAAAACGCGGGTCGAGATGATCAGGGCGCGAAAAATCGGCACCTGATCGCGTAATCATGTCTTTCACAGCACCTGGCTTCCAGGCTTTTCCGATCAGTCCTGCTTTAGCTTCAGCTGGGCTGGCTGATTTTTTGATCAACTCTATAACTTCATCAATATTTGCTAATGCGATAGCCAGGCCTTCTAATACATGGGCTCTTTCGCGAGCTTTGCGAAGATCAAACAGGGTACGGCGTGTAACCACTTCTCTGCGATGGCGGATAAATGCATCGAGTATTTCTTTCAGGTTGAGCAGTTTTGGCTGGCCATCAACCAGTGCAACCATATTGATACCGAAAGAACATTGCATCGAAGTTAAGCTGTATAGATTATTTAGCACCACTTCAGCCACTTCGCCACGCTTTAATTCGACGACGATACGCATACCATCTTTATCAGACTCATCGCGCAGATCACTTATCCCTTCGATACGTTTTTCTTTAACCAATTCTGCAATACGCTCAATTAATCGCGCTTTATTGATCTGGTAAGGGATTTCGGTAATGACGATGATCTGTCTGCCATTGTCTTTTGTGACAATCTCGGAGCGTGCACGCATGATCATGCGCCCACGACCTGTCTTGTACGCCTCCCGGATACCTTTGGTGCCGTTGATAAAGGCAGCAGTAGGTAGATCGGGCGCAGGGATATACGACATCAACTCGTCAATACTTAAGTCAGTGTTGTCGATCAGCGCCAGACAGGCATTGATGACTTCTCCCAGATTATGCGGTGGAATATTGGTCGCCATACCAACAGCGATACCGGAAGAACCATTAACCAGTAACGTAGGAATGCGCGTCGGCATGACAACGGGCTCACTTTCAGAGCCGTCGTAGTTTTCAGCAAAATCAACCGTTTCACGGTCAAGATCAGCTAATAACTGATGTGCGATCTTCGCCATACGTACTTCTGTGTATCGCATTGCAGCAGGCGCATCACCATCAACAGAGCCGAAGTTACCCTGGCCATCAACCAGCATGTAGCGCATAGAAAATGGCTGTGCCATCCGGACCATCGTATCGTAGACAGCAGTATCACCATGAGGGTGATATTTACCGATCACATCACCGACGATACGGGCTGATTTTTTATAGGATTTATTCCAGTCATTGCCCAGAACATTCATCGCATAGAGCACACGTCTGTGAACCGGTTTTAATCCATCACGGACATCCGGAAGCGCACGACCGACAATAACACTCATCGCGTAATCCAGATAGGATTGACGCATCTCGTCTTCTAGATTAACGGGGGAAATTTCTTTAGCAAAATCAGACATTTACAGGCATTCTCAGAGTTCCATGTCCAGCAAAATTATGCGGATTATAAAGCTCGAAATCTTAGCATGTTATGCCACATGCTGCACAGTGAATAAACAGCTGATTCTGAATATATGATGCGTTATTTTCGAATAAAATTCAGGCGGATTTATGCGGTCAAAAACCAGGTAACAAGATGGTTTTTTTCATCAAATTTATGCTGGTTTTCGAAGCTGGAGAACCTTCAAATTGATGCCCAAGATAGAGACAATATCCCAGCCATTTATATAAAAACCGGTTTAGTTTCCATTTTAGCTTTAACGCATCAGCCGGAACATGATCCAGACGTTGCTTGCCATGTTTGAGATGCCCTGCTATGACTTCTACCAGTTCAGCGTCATGACAAATGCGCAACTTCAGGTCAGGCTCACAGACAATGCCCGCTTTATCGTTGTAGGCATAAGTTAAGGTAACCATAGTCGTATATTTACAGCGCTCGTTGACAGTAAGATGCAGGTCCAGACAGCCAAATACGCGTGAAACACTATGATATTCAAGTGAGTCGATGTCACCAATTAATTTTTTGAACCGGATGAAATTGATTTCATACATATCCATCAGGCTGACAAAGCCATGCGGATCCACATCTTCTAAACCATATGCCTTGAAGGTATTCATTTATTCATTGTATCAATAACATCGATAGATATTCACATACAGTCATCTCAGAACAAATACGACTGAACAAGTAAAAATAAGGAAGGATATTCCGGGTTGTACCCGGCTAGAATGCAGCGCTAAGCGTCATCATCACTTATATTTAAGAGATTCTCGAGACGCTCCTTGTGAATAGTTGCTATTTCAGCACTATCCTGATTCAACTGCACACTTAAATCGGCGCTCACCTCTAATACCTCAAGGTTTTCACCGGCTATCTCCATAGCTGAGACTGTATCCGTTGCCAGTGCACCGGACTTCTCCATGATCGATTGAACGCTAACAGCAGTCTCTTTCACCTGACCTGCTATTCTTCTCATCTCTTCAGCGATGATAGTGAAGCCACTACCCTGGTCCCCGGCATTCGCGGCTTCTATGGCTGCATTTACACCTAATATATGCACCTGTTGCGATAACAGGTTAATCTGCTCTAAAAGGGTATTAATTTCTCGCGTGCTGTCGGCAAATGATGACAAGGTGGTCTGAACATCCTGCAATGCCTTAGAGCCATGATCCGCACTATCCACGGCACGTTGTGAGAGTGTCGTCATCTGCGTGGTATTGTCATAGATCAGCTTTAGATCTTCACAGAGCTGAATCAAATTATTATCGGTCAGTGAACGGCTTAAGTCAGTCATATAAGCAAATGTGTCGCTGTTAAAAGCAAACGCGAGTTATTATTATCACCCTAAGGATAGACCTAAATTTAGGGTTTTGAAGGTCTTACACCCAGTTGTTTATTCGATTATCATCGTCTGGATACTTCTAAAAGAATGGCCAGAAATGCCATCTTGAATCCAGTTCTGCTTGACAGGTAGCCAACTGAGCGCGATAACGTTGAGCCCTCGTTTTCACTTTTTTGGCAACAGACATTAACCACGGCTTCTTAACATAACTTTTACTCTTAAAACCGCCATGACCCTCGTGATAGGCCAGATACTGGTTGTAGGCATCCCACTTTGATACACCTAGTGTTTTATATGTGTAATTGCCGTACCAGCCGATGAAGTCGACAGCATCCTCGAACTCATCCCGGTCTGCTCCACGATGACCGCTTTTTTCTATATACCAGTCCCATGTTTCATCCTTAACCTGCGCATAACCATAAGCATTTGATTTTCTACCGATTGGAATTATCCATAAAAAATATTGCATCTCAGGTTTTGCATCATACTTGAATCGGGATTCCTGATGGATGATAGCAAGCTGAACATGTATAGGAACTCCCCAACGCTCATAACTGTCTTTCGTCGCTTGATACCAATAAGTCTTATCATCAAAAATATCACAGGTATTGTTGATATTTTTTGGTGGTGAAGTCGAACAGGCGCCTAGCAAAAAAAGCGGGAATAACAAAAGTATACCGGTGGAATTCGAGAAGTAACGTTGGATCATTATCGATTTGCCAATGTGCAATTAAAGCAGATATTTGTTTACCTTATTTACCAACAACGCCACATCTTTATCACTCGACATCATTTTTCCCATCAGCAGATCGAATAACGTTTGGTCCGGATAATCTAACAAATTCTTGAATTGATCTTTTTCATTTATTGAAAGCTGACTATAATCTTCATCCAAAAACCCGTTCAACAACAGATCTAACTCCAACATGCCACGGCGACACTGCCAGCGCAACTCTGAGTGGGTGTCTCGCTGCCCGCTCATAAGGATCGTTTTACCATCATCTTTTTTATCTTGCCGATCGCCTTTGTCGGATTAAGATCCTTTGGACATACCTGCACACAATTCATGATGGTATGGCATCTAAATAGCTTAAACGGCCCTTCCAGATTAGCAAGGCGTTCTTCTGTTGCCTGATCACGACTGTCTTCCAAAAATCGTGACGCCTGTAACAATGCGGCGGGACCTAAAAACTTATCAGGATTCCACCAGAATGATGGGCAGGATGTGGAACAGCAGCCGCATAAAATACATTCATAAAGACCATCGAGTTTTTCGCGTTGCTGTGGTGTTTGAGGTAACTCAACATCCGGCATAGGGTCGTTTACTATCAGGTATGGTTTAACTGCACGGTACTGGTTGTAAAACTGATCCATATCGACGATCAGATCCCGTACCACCGGCAAGCCGGGCATCGGGTGTATCTCTATCGGATGTTTTAGATCATCAATCCGTGTCACACATGCCAGACCGTTCGTACCATTAATATTCATACCGTCCGAGCCGCATACCCCTTCTCCACAGGAGCGACGAAAACTTAAAGTTTCATCTTGTTCATCTTTTATCCTCAGCAACGCAGCCAACAGCATCATGCCTGGCTCGATATTATCTAAAACAAAATCCTGCATATAAGGCTTACTGTCTGTCTCAGGATTAAAGCGGTAAATTTTAAATTTCATGATATTTAAATCTGTTGCTCAATAAACACGTGGTTTAGGTGGAAAAGAATCTACCGACATGGGTTTCGTTCTGACCGGTTTGTAATCTAATCCACCCTCGAATGTATACAAGCTATGCCGCAGCCACTTTATATCATCACGTTCAGTAAAATCTATTCTCGAGTGTGCACCACGGCTTTCCTCTCTGGCAGCTGCTGAATGGATAGTAGCCAGCGCACAAGCCATCAGATTTTCTAACTCCAGCGCTTCAACTTTAGCTGTATTGAAGACTTCACTATGATCATTGATGCAGGCATTTTTAAATCGTTCAACGAGTGCTTCAATTTTTTCAACGCCCTGTTTTAAAACCTCTGCGTTTCTGAAAACACTACAATGATCTTCCATCACCGCTTTTAATTCATTACGTAGTTCACTAACCGATTCTCCATCTGCGCTTACGGGGCGATCCCAACGCGATAATCTAGCCAACGCATTTTTTACGCTGCTTTCATCTAACGACAGGTGATATCTGTTTTCTTTAAGGTGTTCGATCATGTGGTTAGCTGCTGCGCGACCGAAGACTAAAATATCCAACAGAGAGTTTCCGCCCAGACGGTTGGCTCCGTGTACCGATACACAAGCACATTCACCCGCCGCATATAAACCAAACACAGGTTCTTCAGGTGTGTCTTTAATCGGAATCACCACCTGCCCGAATCGATTCGTTGGGATCCCGCCCATCGTATAGTGCACGGTGGGAAATACTGGAATCGGCGCTTCTGCCGGATCAAGACCCAGGAAAGTAATACAGGTTTGGCGGATACCGGGTAATCGTTTCTGGATTACCTCTTCACCAAGATGGTCCAGCTTCAGCAAGACGTGGTCCTTATTGGGTCCACACCCACGCCCTTCTCTTACTTCCGTTGAGATCGCGCGGCTAACCACATCGCGACTGGCTAAATCTTTTGCTTTTGGCGCATAACGTTCCATCATCCGTTCGCCGTCGCCGTTCACCAGATACCCGCCTTCGCCACGCGCACCCTCGGTAATTAACATACCTCTACCCGCAATGCCGGTGGGGTGAAACTGGAAAAACTCCATATCCTGTAATGGTATACCCGCACGTAATGCCATGCCTAAGCCATCGCCCGTATTGATAAGTGCATTGGTTGTGGTGCGGAACAACTGACCGACCCCGCCGGTCGCCAGCAAGGTTGTTTTAGACTCTAATATGATGGGTTTACCGTCATGTATATTAAACGCCAGCGCACCCAGTATGTGTCCCTCTTCATCTTTGAGTAAGTCGACAGCGAAGTACTCATCAAAAAAATGGGTCTTAGCACGGATATTTTGCTGATACAGACTGTGCAATATCGCATGACCTGTCCTGTCAGCAGCCGCACAGGTTCTTGCTGCCTGATCACCGCCAAAATCCTGACTTTGACCACCAAAAGGTCGTTGATATATCGATCCATTATCCATCCGTGAAAACGGTACACCGAAATGTTCTAGCTCATAAACCGCTTTTGGTGCAGCACGACACATATATTCAATGGCATCCTGATCCCCTAGATAATCACT